>Ga0137364_10000039_pt1 | contig 35798 bp, 33 predicted proteins | sample SagtaG_10_FD_104798 | JGI IMG/M metagenome (GOLD analysis project Ga0137364, IMG submission 104798) | Vadose zone soil microbial communities from Sagehorn Ranch, Mendocino, California, USA - Sage1_L_20_16 metaG | ecosystem: Environmental > Terrestrial > Soil > Vadose zone | place: USA... | reverse complement strand
TGTTTACGAACATTCTGGCGTGTCTCCGACTGTAAATGCAATTCTCGAAGCGCTGGCAGGAACAGCGGTAATCCATCGTAAACAGCTTTTTGAAAAGCTGATTGGCGATGTTACTGCTGAAGACGCAGAGCCACGCAAACTGGCGCTCGCGTCCGATCTGCGTTGGTTGATTAGCGAAGGCTACGTGATCGAATTCAATGATAGCTCGCTCGATCTTCCACGAGGAAAAACCAAGCCGCAGGAAGGTGTAGCGCCGGAAGCGCCGGTAGCAGCAGTGGAACGCGGGTCCATTGGACCGGCTGAACAAACATTCGCGTTAGCGATTTGGCGTGGACCTTACTCGCCGACGATTTTCAGCGAAGGCGCCGAATCGCCCCCTTCGTAACGAAGAACTTCATTTTTTTCGTTCAAGACTGCAATACGCGGTGCATGTAATGCCGCTTCTTCGGGTGTGCAGCGAGCGAAACTCATGACGGTGAGGCGGTCGCCGATTTTGCCGAGATGCGCCGTGGCACCGTTTAGCTCGATGATTCCACGCCGTACTTCGCCGAAAATTGCATAGGTCTCAAATCGTTGACCATTGTTCAAATTGCTTACCAGGATTTTTTCATACGGGATCAGGCCGACGAGTTCAGCCAGGTCGGTAGAAATCGTCAGGCTGCCTTCATAATCCAGGCTCGCCCCGGTAACGGTAGCACGGTGAATCTTCGATTTGAGGAGAGTGAGTTGCATGTCCTTCATCATTCCGAGCGATGTCGAGGAATCCCGTGGCGTTACCCACTGGTATGTTTACGGGATGTTTCGACTGCGCTCGACATGACGAACGCTTTAAATCGCGCCGGCTTTTCTCAGCGCTTTGTAAGCGCCGTGTTTGTTGATCGTCTTGAGGCCGCGCGCTGTAACGCGAATGCGCACAAACTTCTTTAGCTCCGGCACCCAAATGCGCTGGCTTTGCAGGTTCGGCGCGAAAACGCGCGGCACATTTTTCGTGACGTGCCGACCCACGCCGCCCTTCTTTTTGGCCAGCCCGCGCCGGTGGATGACGCTACCGCGCGTGGCTTTCGATCCTGTGATGCTGCAAACTCTGGACATGATATAACCTCAAAAGCAGGCGCGTAAGCTGCCGCGCATCGGTTGACTGGTCAAGTGGATGTTCGTATACCGCGCTCCGAATTTTTCTCGTCGAAAAATTCATGGTTGAACGCGCAACTGCCGAAGGCGGTCAAATTTAGCTCGCACAAAGGCCAGTCGACTCTGCAAGATCAACATTTCGCGTAATCAGTGCACAAAAATAATAATAAGTTGCGGATTGGGATCGTCGGAGCGGGCAACATTGTTCGCGCGCGTCACTTGCCGGCTCTCAAGAAACATCCGGAGGTCGAGATCGTTGCCGTCTCCAATTCAACCTACGAAAGCTCGGAAAAATTTTGCGAGGAATATTGTCCATCGGCTACTCCGATGCGGAATTGGGCAGAGCTACTTGCCCTGCCGGATATCGACATCATTTGGATCGGTACGCCGCCGGTAATGCATTCGGCTGTGACCGTCTCGGCACTTGAGGCCGGCAAACACGTCTTTTGTCAGGCGCGTATGTCGATGGACCTGGTGGAAGCTGAGGAAATGCTCGCCGCTTCGAAGCGTTATCCCGAACTAGTGACCATGCTCTGTCCGCCCCCGATGGGGATGCGCGCTGATTTACTTGTGAAAAAACTCCTGGCCGAGGATTACATCGGCCGTCCGCACCACGTGCGGTTGCAAAGTTTTACCAGCAACTATTTGGATCCAGCTGCCGCTCCGCATTGGCGGCAGAAGATCGAAATTAGCGGACTCCATGTGCTCACGCTGGGGATTTACATCGAAGTGTTGCAACGCTGGCTCGGTGATCTCAACGGCGTGTTCGCGCGCGGCAAAGTCATTCAGTCAATCAGCCAGGGCTACGAAGTTATCATCCCCGATTTGCTCACAGTTCTTTGCGCTTTCGATAACGGCGCCGAAGGCGTGCTCGAATTCAGCGGGATCGATGCCTTGGCACCAGGCGATCGGGTCGAAATTTACGGCAACAGCGGCACGCTCACCTACGATTTCGGGTCTGATGTGGTTCAAGCGGGGAAGATTGGTGATCGCGGGCTGCACGTTGTCGATCTTCCTTCGGAATTGGAGACCGAATGGCGGGTGGAAGAAGATTTTCTAGCTGCGGTAAAATCGAAGGGTCGCGTGCGTCCGCATCCTACTTTCGAAGATGGCCTTCGTTACATGCGCGTCGTGCAGGCTGTCTCTGATTCTCGGGCGCGCAACGAGTGGGTGGCGGTTAAGCGATAGCGAAGCCGTTTCGGTCTAGGGTGTCATCGCGTCATCCACGAGAAATCGTCTCACCACCAGCGCCCAGGCCAGCAGCGTAATCAGCTGGTACCACGCGAAGAACCGGTCGTAACCCCGCCGACGAGCAATGAGTCCAGTGCCCGCCAGTAGCGCGTATTGGCCAACAAAGGGAAGGTACCAAATCGGATGGAAAATATCGCTGTGAATGGCGGTTTGCGTGACGTCGAGCAAACACATCGCGACGAGCGTCGAATAATAGCCCGATCGGTTCCGTTCAAAACGACCCTTGTGTTCTTCCTCTTCCGATAGATCGGGCGGGTAAAGGAAAACCGTCAGCATGTAGAGTGTGACCGTCCACACGATCAGCACAAGGAACTTGTCGAAGCTCCAGTTGACCTCGGTATTCCACTTGAAAGTGACCCACCATTGCAAGGCCAGCAACACCAGCGTCGCAAGGGTTAGGACAATGTGGACCTCATCGAGTGGGTTCTCGTTTCGGCGATAAAACGCTCTGCCGGCGCCGGCCAGCAGATTGGTTACGCCCAGACCAATGATGATCGACATCAGCGCGGCGATAAACTCGAAACTGCTCATGAGATTCTGCGCGTTCTGCATGGCACGCGACCCTAACGCAAACGCCCTTGTGAAATCGAGCGGCAAATGTGAGTCCCGGCAGCACACACGTCTCGCGTGCGCTACCGCGGATGCTAGGAGGGCGGCCGATGAAAACCCGCCTTCGTTAACAACCAGTCGAGCGCGTTACTTAATTCGGTCACGGCAGTGCCTTCGATCGGATCATTGTGATAGGCACTCCGTAACGAGACTACGCGCTTCTCGCCAGAATAGGCATCGACCACGAACCGGTGATAATGCGGTGGAACGACTTCATCTTTTTCTGCGAGCAGGAAGATCGCCGGGGCGTTAATTGCTTTCGCATTTGAAATGCTGTCGAGATCTTTCGGAATCTGTAGCGCAACAGGACCCGCGAGCAGCCATAAGTTCCACCAGCCAAACCGGCGCAGAATCATTTCGCGCAAGGGTGGAGGATTTTGCAGAATTAATCCGGCAATGCCGGCAGGCCGGTGCGCGGCTACATGCAGCGCAGCGGTCGCACCCATGCTTGTCCCAAAAGGGACGATTGGCTGGACGCCTGCGTGGCGTCTTAGTTCATCAAACGCTGCGAGCGCAGCCGGTCCGATCTTGGAAAGCCGCGCTGGCCCTGTGCTGCCGCCGAATCCTGGATAATTCACTCCCCAGATTTCCACTGCGCGATCGTTCCACATCTCGGCCTCAGCAGCAGGCCAGCGCTCAGCGCGGTCAGCGTTGCCATAAAAGCGCAAAATGTACGCGTCCGCATTGCCTTTGGATCGCGCCAGTTGGGATTGCGCAATCCACACTTCCAATTGGCCATTTTCGAATGGAATAGTTTTTCGAACGGCGCCACCTGGATTGATCGGCGTCCTTGTTGGAAACAAGATCAGGTGATCCGGCAAATGACAGAAAAACATCGCGACTAAATATACGATGCCGATTGCGAGTAAGCGCCAAAGCGGCGGAAGGATTCTTAGCCTCACATTTGTTTAGCCCACGAAACACACGAATGACACGAAAGGAGGGTAGCAAGATTGATTAGGACAAGGGAAGCGCCGGCCATTTTTAAATTTCGCGTTTTTCGTGTGTTTGGTGGGACAACTATGATTTAAGCGCCTTTTGTCATTCGTTAGGCTGGAATAACAGCAGCAGCGGAGAAAGCAGTGACGGTGATGCAATGAGTCTGCGAGCCTTACGGAGCCGTTGGGATCGTGGATTTGGTTTCATTGGTTTTCTCCACGGCCGCGAGGAATCGCTGATAGAGGAATGAGGCGACCATTGCGATGATGGCGACTACTACGAACGCGCTGATACGATAAAGTTGGTCGAGCTGCGAAAGATCGTGAAAGAAAAGTTTCACGACGGTAACACCAAGCAGACCGAGGCTCGCGAAACGCACAGGCGCAATTTGCTTGCGGATGCCAACGATAAGCATCAATAGCGCAAACAGTGCCCAGGCGATGCTATAACTCATGTCGCGCGCGAAGTTTCCTGAGAATTGAAACGTGAGCGCAACGGTGCCGGACGTGTTGAAGTAATCTGCGATTTCAATGTTCACCAACAGAAACGCGAGCACCGTACCTAGGGTGTAAAGCAAGGGCCGCACGTTAGATCCGAGCACGAGATGGCGCGGCGGCGTGAGGAAACGCGCTGCCGCGAACAGACACACTGTCGCGATGCCGTAGGTGTAAAGATACCAATTAAGAATTGGGAACGCAGCGCGCGGATGATAACTCAGCACAGCAGGATTGAGGGCAAGGCGCGCAAACACAACCACGAGCAAAACGATACCTGTCAAGCGCAATCCCGGATGCGGAACGCGACGAAACAGCCAGTAAAGCGCTGCGCCTTCCAAGGCCCAGCCCATCGTGATCCATTGTCGATCAAACTGGATCGGGAAAATCAGTGTGATGAAGAACAGCGCTGCGCCTCCAAACAGCGCGAGTTGCGCATCTCGGGCCGAGCTCGCGATCGGCGTGCGTTTAAGCAACATAAGAAATCCGAGGAGCGAGGGCACAGCAAATGCCATGGGCACGAGACCGGGAACCTGGCTCGGATAAGCGCTTCGGACGACGGCATACACCAGATAAAAATTCAACGGCCCAGCTAATGCTGCGGCAGCCCATGGCCCAGTTTTCCCAGCAAACTTGCGGTGGAAAACGAACGGAAAGATGCTGAACACCGCGTAGAATCCGAGGTACCAAATTACCGGCGTTGCTGCGCGTGACGGATTGGACGGATTGAAATGTTCGAAATGCCACGCGTGCTCTAATGCGAGCACGCAGGCAAGTCCCACCGCTGGCAGCACGTCCAGCGATAGCATTTCGCTCAGGCCGAGAAGCAAAATGACCAGCAACAGTGCGAGCCCAAACACCGCCGACGGATCCACAAGGGGCAACCGCTGCGTCACCATGATTAACAGCAGGAACGGCGTCCCGGCCGACAACGCTGGAAGCTGAACAGAAAGGTTTTCCGGATCGGTGATGTTGCCGAAAAGTTCTGGCGCGTGCGTTCCCGTCGCGGTGAAACGTTGGCAGGCCCAACTTGCAGCGGCCAGAAAGAAAATCGCAAAGCCGCCAAGGACGAACAGCGCTGTCGGCAAACCAGTGAGTTCGCTTGGAATTCGCAGCAACCACCCGCCTATCGCTACCAAAGTGAGCAGGAGCATGGCGACAATCGGCAGGAGCCTGCCCGTTACCAGGGCGAGACCAAGCGCAAGAAGATCGACAATCAACACGAACGGCCAAACTACAATTGAGAGCTCGGTGATTTGAAAAATCGGCATCAGAATCAGCAGAAGTGAGAAGGCCGGAAATGCCTGACTCCACCACGGGACATGAATCTTTCGAACGCGTTGCAGCACAAGCGGCGTCGCGGAATGAAACAGCGCGAAAATAAAATAGAATGTTAGTGCAGTATATAGATTTGCGTTGGTGAGATATGAGTTTGTCCACGCAGCGAGAAGAATGAATGCCGTGAGCCCAGCGAGGGCGTTAACAATAGTCAGTCTGCGATCGAGCAACGTGAGCAGGAGAAGGCCAAAATCGACGATGAAAACATAGGCGAATAAGAGCGTTGGCCGGTGCGCGATTGTTGGGAACGAGAGGAGGTAAAACGCCGAGAGGATCGCTGCTCCTCCGAGCCCGAGTGCGCAGCCAAGAAGCTCATGGTTTATTTTTGCGGTACGTTTTGCCCATGCTGCAGCTGCGAGAAACAGCCCCTGAAATCCGGCGAACACAGCCATGGCAACAAGCACTTTGTTGCCGTCGAAATATTTTTCGGGAACAAAGAACGTGGTGATCCAGGCGAGCTGCATTAAGGCTGTTCCGGCGGCGCCCAGAATCGGAAGTGCATTCCATCGTCGTCGTTGCGCGACCGCAAGGAGACCCATATCGAGCAAGGCGATATAGCCGAAGAGACCAAGCGGGTAATCTTCGCCTGTCGAAAGCAAGACCGGTGTGAGAAAACCGCCAGCAATCCCAAGCACAGCGACGACCATTGCGTTCAACCGAACGGCGAGCAGAAATGCGGCCGCCGTGATTAGCGTCATCAACAAAAAGGTCGGAATCAGGCCGAAGAACGCGAAGTGATAATAAGCTCGGCAGGCAAACGTCACGGCATAGAACACAAGAATTCCTGTCGCGCACAGCGTCTGCGCAGTGACGGCGTGTTCCTTCCGCTTCAAAAGGAGACCACCGATGATAAGGCCTGCTCCAACAACAAATCCGATCGCAACCCGCAGTTCCGGCGAGATGAGATTGTGCTCGAACGAATATTTGACGAAAAACGCCACACCGAGGAAAAGCGCGAGCCCGCCAATCCACGCGAAGAGTTTCGCGCCCATGAATTGTTCCCAATTAATCGGTGGCTTAGCGGGCTTTGTGATTTTAGGAACGGTTGCTTCGATGAATGTTTTCGGGATTGGCGGCGGCACCGATTTTTCCTCTTGGAGCACTGGGCTGGGGGTCGTGACTGGAAGTGGTGGCTGGACGACTTTTGCTACTGCTGCAACAGCCTCCGGCTCCGGGACGGAAATGGGTTGCCGTCGCAAACCGTGCACTTCGTCTTCGAGTGAGGACAATCGCGTAGCTAAACCGTCGATGCTGCGCTTTGCGCTGTTTGCTTTGACGAGGGCGACAAACGGCAGGATGACAATCGCAATCAACAGACCGACGAGGAGTAGGACCAGGAGTTCCATTTATTTATTAGTTTTGACCGAGTGTTCGGCCTTGCTGCAGAGGATAACTACTTTGCGTGACCAATGTTAATTGATAAAAATTGCGGATTTCATCGACGCTTTCGATCATGAACATTCATCACTTGGAGCTGTTCTATTTCGTCGCGAAGCACGGCGGGATCGCAGCCGCGGTGCGCAATATCCCTTACGGTATCCAACAACCTGCGGTGAGCGGGCAGATTACGAAGCTAGAGGAGTCGCTAGGTACCAAGCTGTTTCAGCGACGTCCATTCGCGCTTTCGCCTGCGGGGTTGGAATTATTCGAGTTTATCAAACCGTTTTTCGACAACATCGAGATCGTCGGTGAAAAGCTGCGTCAGAATAAATCGCCGCAATTGCGCCTTGCCGCTCCGTCGATCGTGCTTCACGACTATGTTCCGGAGCTGCTGCAGAAACTCCGGACCAAATTTCCCGAGTTTCGACTCTATCTGCACGAAGCGGCGCGCGCCGAAGCCGAGAGATTACTTTTGGCGCGAGATGTCGATCTTGCCATTACGCTGGTTGAGAAAAAATCGCGCGCTGGGATTCAGGTTCGAGCTTTAGTCGAGCTACCGTTGATTCTGCTCGTTCACAGAAATTCCAGGCTCACTCGCGCTGGGGAGTTGTGGAAGTGCGACAAGATCGAAGAAACGCTGATCAGTTTTCCGCGAACGGATCCCATCCACGCTTCCTTTCAACGCGGTCTCGAGGGTGTTGGAGTCGAATGGTTTTGCGGCATCGAAGTCAACTCAGCTCGCTTGATCGAGCGTTACGTCGCGAGCGGTTATGGGATCGGTTTGGCAGTGGCGGTCCCGGGCTTTAAGCCGGCCGCAGGCGTACGCGTTTTGGAGTTGCCAAAATTTCCGCCGGTTGTTGTGGGCGCGTCATGGTCAGGCAAGCTTTCGAATATTTCAAGGCAACTTCTCGACGAGTTGGAAACTGAAGCCCAAGTGCAAAAGCGCCGAATGAAAAGTGCACCGCGCCATTAAGCCGAAGTTGGTCGAGTTGCTGCCGCGGTGCGCTAGTCGGCCTCGTCTTTGAGCATCGATTTGATCTGCTCGCGCAATTCCGGCGTATCCTGATGTCCGTGTGTGGAGACTGCATGCCGGACTGCCGCGTCGAGCACCTCTTGCTCCGTTCCGGAGATTTTGAGCGAGCAATTTTTCTCGCTCGGATGATCCCGGCAATCGATTGATTTTCTTTGAGCGGCCATTGTAATCTCCTGGTTTCCTTAACTCTTTTTTAGTTCAGCCAAATCTTTAAGCACTTGCTCGCTGTGCTCAGCGGGTTTGACGCCGGTGTAGACCTTCGCAATTTCGCCCCTTGGATTAATGACGAACGTGTTCCGCGCCGCCAGTTTGCTGCCTTTGTAATCCATCACCGATCCATACTCAGTCGAGACTTTGGCATCAGGATCGGCCAGCAATTTGAAGTTGAGTCCTTCTTTCGTGCAAAAATCCTTGTGGGATTGCGCTGTGTCCACACTCACCCCGAGAATCACAACTCCAGAGTCCTCGTATTTGGAAAGATCGCGCTGGAAATTGCGCGCCTCCATTGTGCAGCCGCTGGTAAAATCTTTTGGGTAAAAGTAAAGCACGACCCATTTGCCGCGATAATCCTTTAGGCTCACTTGCGAACCGTCTCCGGTCGTTAGGCTGAAATCCGGCGCCGGCTTTCCGACCCCCGGTTGCTGTTGCGTTTCTGCTGCTCCCATCACGCCAAAGGTGCCAAGTCCGATGATTACTGACAAGATCATGTCTCTCATTTTCATGCCCCAGTTTTGAAGCGCATAGGCAACTAGTCAAGGAATGCAGCCCAAGGGCTTTGCGCGGATTTAAAACGCCACGGCTCAGAATCATTACTCGTTGAAAGGAAAGGCTTGCGCAAGATTACGCGTTTGAGGCAAAACTGAGCTAGATGGCTCAGATGATCGCATCGCCGCACGCCGAAGTGAAACCGGCGCGGCTGATTCTTGGCCTGATCGCCTGTCTGGGGCTTGTCTTCACGTTCTTCACGCTGTTGTTCAGTTTCACTTCAATCCCGGCAAACTCCGTAGGGGTGAAGACTCGTTTTGGCGCTTACCACGATGTCGTCAATCCGGGACTCGCTTATGCGATTCCGTACATCGACGAGATACACATTGTTCCTATCCAGCGCCTACTGAAACTGGAGTTTGGTTTTTCCACGCCGAACGCCACCAACGTTTACCAGGGCGACATGGAACCGGAGGACACTGAGACCATGATAACAGGTGACCTTAACACGGCGCTTGTGCCATGGGTCGTGCAGTATCGGATTACCGATCCAAAAACGTATCTGTTCGGGGCACGTGAACCGGAAAAGACATTGCGGGACCTATCCGAGAGCGTGATGCGCGAAGTGATTGGCGATCGTACGGTGGACGAAGTACTCACGGTTGGCCGACACGACATTGAAACATCGACATTGAAACGTCTGGCCGATTTGTGTTCCCAGTACGGCCTGGGACTCCAGATTCAACAAGTGCAACTGGCGACCGTGCGTCCGCCGCCAGCAGTGCAGGCTGCCTTCAACGAGGTCAACCAGGCGCAACAGGAAAAGCAAACTGCCATCAATCAAGCTTGGGCGCTGTACAACGACGCTGTGCCGAACGCGCGCGGCCAGGCCAAGGAGCGGGAGAAACAGGCCGAAGCATATGCCTTTCGTCGGGTGAATGAGGCCAAGGGCGAAGCGCAAAAATTTTCATTGTTGCTCGCCGAGTACGGCAAAGCGCCCGAGGTGACACGGCGCCGTCTTTATCTCGAAGCGATGCAAGCGATCCTGCCCAATTTACAAAAGAAAATCATCGTCGATGACAGCTTGAAAAACATTCTCCAGACGTTGCCACTACTGCCGACGGAGCAGCCCAAGACCTCGCCATGAACGTGATTGACGTGACTCCGCGACCCGCTGCTGTCTCCGCGATTGTGCGCTTTTTGCAAAGCCGAGTGATGTCGCTCTTAGGGATTCTTTTCATCTTGACCGCGCTCAAATGGGGAACACTGCTCTTCGTTGTTCACCAATATGAAACTGTGATCATCACGCGCTTTGGTAAAATCGTTCGCACGGTTGCAAGTCCCGGATTGAAGATCAAGCTGCCGGTGATCGATAAAGTACACCGTTTTGACAAGCGCATCCTGGCCTGGGACGGACCGCCGACGGAATGCCCGACCAAAGACAAGCTCTACATTATTGTCGATTGTTTTGCCCGATGGCGTATCAGCGATCCATTTCTCTACTACAATCGGCTCAACGACGAGCGCAGTGCGCTCTCGCGTCTGGATGACATTCTGGGAAGCGAAACGCGGACCGCTGTCGCTGCGCACGATCTTGTAGAGATTATCCGCGTCACCAAAGGACGGAAACCGGTGCGTGACGAGGAGTTGGAGAAAAGCGGCACCGTGTTGCCTAGCACCATTCCGGAAATCGAGCTCGGTCGCGGTGAAATCGAAAAGCAAATCACCGAACGCACTCGACAGAAGATTTCCGATTTCGGAATCGAATTACTCGACGAACGCTTTAAACGCAGCAAATACAATCCCGCCGTCGCCGAAAAAATTATTGAGCGTATGTCGAGTGAACGGCATCAGATCGCTGCCCGATTTCGTTCCGAAGGCCGAGGTGAGGCAGCCAATATCAACGGTCAAAAGGAAAGCGATGTGGCCTCAATCAGTTCCACAGCAACGAAGAATGCTTTGGAAACTGAAGGAAAGGCCGATGCCGAGGCGGCTTCCATCTATGCCGCTGCGTTCAACCCGCCTGATGCACAAGAGCTCTATACGTTTCTTCGCAGCCTCGACGTGATGCGGGCCGCATTTGAAAAAGACACCACGGCAGTTATCTCCACTAACAGCGATCTTGGCCGGATGCTCAAGTCGATGGCTGAAGTAGTCACTCCACCAAAAGCGGCGCATTAATGCATTTGGGACGAAGTCCTTGGCGGGCGCACTCCTAAGGCTTGCGCGAAACAAGACAAAGATGCTCGGCTATCAGTATTGCCTGAAAAGTAATGTAACCTTTTGTTTTTGAGCCATGAGAGTCTGGACCATCGGACATTCAACGCGGACCATCGATAAATTCATTTCGCTGCTACGAGGGCATGGAATCAAGTTGCTCGTCGATGTTCGAACCTTGCCGGGATCGAAGCGCTATCCGCAGTTTAATAAAGAGGCGCTGGCAGACTCGTTAGGCCAGTCTGGAATTCGCTACGAACATTTTCCCGAGCTCGGCGGGCGGAGAAAACCAAAAGTCGAATCACGCAACAACGCCTGGCGCAATGAATCCTTTCGCGGTTATGCCGATTACATGGAGACAAAAGAGTTCGGCAACGGTGTAAAGCGTCTTCTCCATTTTGCAGCCGGCGCCGGATCAACTGCGATCATGTGCGCAGAAGCGGTCTGGTGGCGCTGCCATCGGTCGCTGATTTCTGATTATCTAAAAGCGCGCGGCGTTGAGGTAATACATATCCTAGATACAGCCAAAACCGACCCGCATCCATACACATCTGCCGCGCGCATCGTGAATGGAGAATTGAGTTACGCCGCAGAAGACGCGCTGCTGTAGCGGCGATCGACGACCGCCGAATCCAAGGGCGCGCTCGCAAATGCCGGACTCTGAAACGAGCGCACCAATTCGAGCATCGCATCGCGTCGACGACGCTGGGCGGTAGTGTCGGATTTGGACTGCCGCGAAAATAACCCCGGCTGTTACCGCGATCGCGTTAATTAGCTTCGCAAAGGTCGACAGGTCCACTTCAATGGGGATTGGTCACGCGCCCAAGGAAAAGGCAAACACCGCTGGGCACGTGCTGAATGGCATAAATGAATGGGCGATCAACTTTCACTTCAATCGGGGGTGGTTTAGGCCGTGCAATCGCGGTCGCTCTCATCATCACGACTGCGGTGGCAGCTGCTGCTTCGGTCCCTTTTTCGTCTACGGCGATGAAGGTCTTGTGAAAGACGTTGGAGATGTAGAGGTAATCATTCGGCTTGCGCGGCGCCATCTTATCGAAATTCGCGCTGCCTTGCGGAATATTGAACGCGCTTTTCATTCCCAGCGCCTGAAGGTTTTCCGCGAGCGCAATCGTAGGTGGTTCGAGCTTGAACTTTGGCAAATGCAGATCGACATCCTGTGTTTCGAGCCTTGTGCATTTCGCTAAAACGTCCGCGGTGAGGTTTGATTCAAGCGTCCGCAGACCGTTCACGTCGTCGGGCATGAGAACGAGAAATTGGAGATCGCCGCCGACGTAGGGAAGGCTGACGGCGGTAAAGCCTTCGCGCTTGGCATAACCAAAGCGATCCGTTTTTCGCATCATTGGAACATCAAGCGGCGCACCGCCACGGACATGGAATGGCTCCGGCTGAGTTGCCTTATCGGGAAATGGATCCGTCCACGGCGCTTTGAGATAAAGCGCGTTCGCCAGCACGAGCCGTGTCAGTTTATTCAGTGCATTCGCAGGAATGAGATCTTGAATCTTGTCGCGCGTCTGATCTGCCACCCATTTGTTGATGTGCTGGGCAGCAGCTGCAGGATTTACAGTGAAATCGATCGGCTCAAAAGCAGCGCCGTAGTTTTGTTTTACCAGCGATAAAAAATTCTGGCGAAAATCGTAGTCTTTTTGAGCAAAGAGTCGGTTGGCAATATTCAACGTGATCGGTTCGCTCGGGCCGCCAAATTCCTTGGATTTTCTTCACCAGTTCGGTTGTCTTCGCGCTCATTTGTTCCAGCGAATGCTGAAGCGACGCGAACGAGGTAGCTACTATGCTGGCATTGCTTGAAAAATGCAGCACACGCGCCATTTCAGTGTGCGTCTCGCCATCCGCGCCGGCAAACGTCATGGCCAGGGCGGTTTCAATCGAGTACGGTGAGACGCAAACGTTCTGTTCGCCGGTAGCGAGCTGTCGATAAAGCTCGGCCGCGAAGTCGTTCGTTGCCTTTGTCGCGAGGTCAAAGTTTGGCGCTGCATGCCCCATAACAGCGACTAACGCGCTGGATACCTGCAAGATCAAAGAGCGTTTCATACCAGCATGAAACACTTAAATTGTGAAGCTTGCGACGCTAATTCGACATATTGAAGACGGTGCGTTCTGTGTGACAATTTCTTCATGGACGAAGCGAAAATCCCGACGCGCAGCGATATTTCCGATTCTGATAAGTGGGACCTGACGCAACTTTTTGCCGATATCGGCAAATGGCAGGAGGATTTTGCCTGGCTGCAGCGGACATATCCAAAGCTTCAGGAGTGGAAGGGCAGAGTAGGGGAGTCGGCGCAAACGGTGGCGTCAGTGCTCGAGTTCGAAAAGTCGCTCGATTTGAAGATCGAACGCGTCTATCACTTCGCGTCGCTACAACTGGCAGAGGACAGCACCAACAACGAATACCTTGCGCGGATTGGGCAGGTTCAGAATCTGCTGACGAAGATTGGCGAAACGGCAGCGTTTGTTGTTCCGGAAATTCTGGCGATCGACGACGAAACGTTCGACAAATTCATTGCCGCTCCCGCACTCGCTCAGTGGCGAATCAAGTTGCACAAGATTCGGCGAATGAAGCCGCATGTGCTGTCAGTTCCCGAGGAACGCCTTCTTGCGCTGGGGAGTGTCGCACTGAGCGGTTATGACGACACCTTTTCGCAATTGACCGATGTAGACATGAAGTTCGGCGTTCTGGTTGATGAGAAAGGGCGCGAGAAACCGCTTACCCAAAGCTCGTTCAGCTCATTTTTGGTCAAGCGCGATCATGAATTGCGCAAACGCGCGTTCCATCAATTCTATTCAGAATTTCGCGATCATCAGTACACACTCGCCGCGTCACTCGCTTACGCCGTCAAGGCGGATGTCTTCCACGCGCGAGCACGACATTACTCGTCTGCTCTCGAAGCAACGCTGTTTCCAGATGATATGCCTGTCGCGGTTTACGACGGCTTGATTCAAGCGGTTCGCGCGAATTTGAAACCGCTCTTTCGCTATTTCGATTTGCGTCGCCGCGCGCTTGGGTTGGGCGAGCTGCATCACTACGACACGTACGTTCCGCTGGTTCCGGAAATCGAGACGCGCTTCACGTTTGATCAGGCTGCAGAGATGGTCTTAAGCGCGCTCGAACCACTCGGGAAGGAGTATGTCAGTGTGCTCGCGGAAGGCCTGCGCACCGGTCGCTGGTGCGATCGCTACGAAAATAGAGGCAAACGCAGCGGCGCGTTTTCATCCGGAAGCTACCAGGCGCCTCCCTACATCCTGATGAATTATAAGGAGGACGTTTTCTCCGACGTTTACACGCTGGCGCACGAAGCTGGTCATTCCATGCATAGCTGGTTCTCGCAAAATTCGCAGCGATTTCAGGATTATGAATATCCGATTTTTCTGGCCGAGGTGGCATCGACATTCAACGAGGAGCTTCTCACCGACCATTTGCTGAAAACAACGAGCGATCCGAAGATGAGTGCCTACATCATCAACAGGCAAATCGACGACCTGCGGGGCACACTTTTCCGGCAAACCATGTTTGCTGAGTTCGAGAAAATCATCCACGCCATCGAAGATAGCGGCGACGCGCTGACGCTCGACGTTTTCAGGTCGCAATATCACAAGCTCCTCGAAGCGTACTTTGCCGAAAATCTCGTGCTCGATGCCGAGCTGGATTTGGAATGCCTGCGTATTCCGCATTTCTACCATGCGTTTTACGTTTATAAATATGCAACAGGAATTTCCGCTGCGGTTGCGCTTTCGCAGCGCGTGCTGTCCGGCGAATCCGGAACTGTAGAGGCATATCTTAATTATCTGCGCTCCGGCGGCTCGAAGTTTCCGCTCGAGACGTTAAAAGTGGCAGGTGTGGACATGACTAGCTGTGCACCAATCGAGAGCGCATTGCGTTTGTTTGAACAGCGGCTCGACGAATTGGAAGCCCTGCTGCCGTAGGTCGTCCAAGTGTCGACGCCGTGTCGGCTGCGTCTTAGATATTGCAGGCGGCATGCCTACGACTACAAATTCGCTCAATGCAGTTCGGTGCCGATGACCTTCGCCAAAGATTGGAGCCAGTGTTCCGGAACAACTTCGAAAGGTTCGGAGAGCTCGGAGCCGCCGTGTCTATCTGGCAAGATGGGAAACCAATTGTAGATCTCCACGGTGGATTTTGCGACGCCCGTCACGAAAAGGCATGGGAAGCTGACACGGTCGTACTGGTCTGGTCGGCCACCAAGGGTATTGGCAGCGCGTGTGCGTTGCATGCGCTGCAGGAGCACAGGATTAACATCGACAGGCGCGTGACGGAGTTTTGGCCAGAGTTCGCTCACGCTGACAAAGAAAAGATCACCCTCTCACAATTGCTTTCGCATCAGGCCGGGCTTTGCGCTTTGGATGCGCGAGTTGACATACTCGATTACAGCGCAGTTATCAGGGCGCTTGAAGTGCAAAAGCCATGGTGGTCGCCGGGGACTGCACACGGCTATCACGCTCGTACGTTTGGATTCTTACTCGATGAACTCGTGCGTCGCATTGCAGGGAAAACTTTATCGCAGTATTGGCGCGAAGTTTTTGCGCAGCCACTCAATCTCGATCTTTGGATCGGCTTGCCCGAAGAAGAGAATTCACGCGTGGCGACAGTTTACCCAGCAAAAAGCGGAAGGCCTCCGGAACCGAAGCAATTTTACAGCGACCTGACTAAACCCGGTACCCTGGCGCGCAAAACGTTTACGTCGCCGTACGGATTGAATTCAGTCAGCGGGATGAACACTCCTGAACGCCGCGCGCAGCCAATCGTTTCGTTTGGCGGGATCGGAAGCGCGTCGGCGCTGGCGAAATTCTACGCCATGCTTGCGAATGGGGGGCAGCTCGATGGGCAAACCTTCTTCTCAGAAGAAACAGTCGCATGGATGACCGCGACGCTCGCGGATGGCATGGACCGCGTTTTTCAAATACCAACAGCGTTTTCAGCCGGGTTCATGCAAGATCCGCGAAACGTGGCGCGAAGAATGTTCGGGAAGCCGTCGGGCGCTTTTGGGCATCCCGGTGCCGGTGGTGTCCACGCGTTCGCCGATCCCGAAAACAGGCTCTCATTCGCCTATGTGATGAATCAAATGGAGCAATCGCTTCTGCCCAACGAAAAATCGCTGCGCCTGGTGGACGCGATTTATCTGTAGCCGCGTCTCTGTGAGACGCGCAACGCCGCGTGAGATGGGAATATGCGCGCCTACGCTTCGCAGAGCGAAGCGGCTACAGTTCGCTAATGATTGTGAGTGCGATGTTTCGCCGGTGCGGTGCGCTACGATGTTCGAAGAGGAAAATTCCCTGCCAGGTCCCGAGATGCATTTTGCCATTAACAATCGGCACCGTCTCGCTGGTGCGCGTCAGGACCGTGCGGATGTGTGACGGCATGTCGTCGCTGCCCTCGGAGCTGTGTGTGAAGTACTCCAGATCTTCCGGCACGATGCGATTGAAGAATTCCTCCAGATCACGTCGTGCAGTTGGATCGGCATTTTCCATGATAATCACGCTGCAACTGGTATGTTGGACAAAAACGGTCGCCGTTCCGTTTCGCACTCCGCTCTTGTCGATCTTCGACTGCACTTCGTCCGTGATTTCGTAGAGGCCCTTGCCGTCGGTACGAACTTCAATTCGATCGTGGCAGATGCCCATAGCCGAACAAAGCCCCAACGCAGGCCCTTGTCATCCAGAGCCGTGCAGATGGCGAGGGATCCCCAGAGGGTAGTCGATCACACAAGGTACACTTACGTAGCGCCGGCAATTTACCTGAAGTTCTTTGCTTCGCTCAGGATAACACGCTTTTGGTCTTTTTGAGTGAGCGGCACCCTTTCGACAAAGGCAGACCAGACTCCCGTGCGCGCGTTGATTTGCGGGCGACGATGGCCTAATGCATACCGATGCGAGGCGATCTGGAACGGGTGTTGTTTGATGAGCCGGCGATTCATCGACGGTTGCACGATATCGCCGCACAAATTTCCAATGACTATCGCAAGCGAGAATTAACCGTGATCGCCGTATTACACGGGAGTCTGATGTTCGTTGCCGATCTGCTTCGTCGAATTCCTCTTCCCATGAAATTGGAGTGCCTGACCGTGTCGAGTTATCGCGGAAAAGCGCAGACCAGCGGTGACGTCATTTTCAAGGAGATCCCCCTGCCGGAGGTCGCGGGTCGAGATGTTTTGATCGTGGATGATATTCTCGATAGCGGTCACACGCTCGCAGCGGTTCGCGAGACGTTGGAGACAGCCAAGCCGCGCAGCATTCGGGTATGCGTGCTGTTGAGTAAAAAGAAGCAGCGCGCCCGGGAGGTTGATGCCGATTACGTGGGATTCGAAATCGAAGACGAATTTGTGGTTGGTTACGGCCTCGACTTCCGGGAACGTTATCGCAATCTTCCCTATATCGGCGTGCTGAGGAGAGAATTGCTGGAGCAAGCGGACAGATGAAAGTGCGAGTGCAATTTTACGCGCAGCTGCGCGATCTAGTCGGAATGCGCGAGTTGCATGTCGATGTTGCAGAAGGGTCAACTGTGCACGACTTGCTCGAGCAAATTTATGCGCAGCAACCGAAGCTTTGTGCGCACGACAAAAGCATCTTGATCGGAGCAGGCGTGGAATTTGTGAATCGAAATTACAAACTCTCTCCGGGAGAAGAAATTTCAATCATGCCGCCCGTGCAGGGTGGATGAGAAGCACCAAGTCCCAACGTCCAAGCTCCAAAGAACCACCAAATTTCAAACACCAATCATTCTCGTTCGTAATCCCTCTTTGAAGATTGATCCTTCGAGGTTTTCCGGCTGTTGGATGTTGGCGTTTGGAGTTTTGGCCAGTCAGTCTCGAAAATTTTTGAAATTTGTCGCGACACCAAAGTCGCAGCCACGGACAAATTGAATCACTGCCTGCAGATCGTCTTTCTTCTTTCCGGTTACTCGAATTTGTCGATCTTGCAGCTGGCTTTGCACCTTGAAACCTTGTGATTTGATGGCCTGAATGATTTCCTTTGCCTTGTTTCCTTCGAGGCCCTGCTGAATTTTCAATTCCTGCCGGGCGTGTCCGACTGATGAAATGGCGGGGTCGTTCTGTTCGATATTGCGCAAGTCCACGCCACGCTTTGAAAGTTTGCCGATGACAATTTCACGCAGTCCCCGAAGGTGCCCGGCATCTTGCGCGGTGAGGGTTATCTTATCCGTCTCAGGAAGTATCTCGGCGGTTATGCCTTTGAAGTCGAAGCGGGTTGCTAATTCCTTGCGCGCCTGATTCACGGCATTATCAAGTTCTTGCTTGTCCACTTCAGAGACAATGTCGAATGAAGGCATGACAGTTCGGATGCTGGATATTGATAATTGATGCTCGATGCCAAACCCGCGCGCAAGCAAAAGCCTTATGGATTTGCCTCCACGATCGTAACGTCGCCGTTCGCGGTACGCACTTTGATCGCTGCCTCTCCCCCACCGTTAACTGAGGTGTTGATTTTCTCAGCTCTTGCGGATGCCGCTCGCGCGACCGGGGCATCATCAAAATCGCTGGCGACCCTCCCACGCACTGTTTCGGCCACAAGATAAAAAGCAGCTTTGCTGGGAAGAAACGCCCATGCGTTTCCGCGTCCGATATCGGCCTGGATCGTGAACTTTCCCGGGCCCCACCAATCGTAAGAGAGGGAAAGGTTACCGCGCTGCAGCGCAAGGTCGCTGTCGGTGAAGCAGTTGTGAGCGACCATGCGACCATCGCCTAACCAGGCATGCACACTTCGCCCGTGCATTCCGTCCACGAAAACTTCGCCCGCATCAAGACGCAGTAGCGATATGTTGGCGGTTGCTGGAATCACGATCGTGCAATCCACGGTGCCCGAACGATCAAACAAAGCCCAACTCGGTTTGGGAGGAAGCTTGACGTTGATTGAAACGGAGGTTGGCTGCACAGAAACATCGATCGCGATCTCTTTCAGCCGAGTGCGACTGTAGGCTCTCTTCGTAGCATGGACCTGCAGTTTGTTCGTATTTGAACCGTAGACTAGAACTGCGCCATCGTGGTTTTGAATGCTTATGTCCGTGTTTGGCTGGACTGTGTAGAGCTGCTCGAAAGTCTCCTCCAGGACGGAATTGCTCTCTGAGCCACAACCGGCAAGCGACAACAGCAGCACGGCAACCATCTGCCGAAACTTAGGCGCTTTAATGAGAGGTGACTGCACGCACAAACTCTATCAGTGCGTGCAGGTTGTTCATCAAGGGTTCCTGCAAAAGGCGCGAGTTATTCTGATGAGCGCCCCGGCTCCAGTTCCTTGTGCAGAGCTCGATACGCTTCTTCTTCAGCCGTACTCCATGGCCCACTTTGATCGACAAACCAATGCTTCGCCACGTCGGCTTGGCCGATCTTCGTTTTCGCGCAACGATGATCGATGATTTGATAATAACGATTGCCGATCTTCTCGTCTCGATCTTTCACCCAAAGACCAGCTTGATTTACAACGTCCGCTAATTCCTCTGAATTGTCCGGTAACAACGCCGCGGCCTTGATCGCCAGAGCGCCAGCAATCAGCCGATAATGAAAACGGATGTCGGACTCGATCTTGTTCGCAGCGAGGCGCTGAATTTCCTTTTGGGACGCTTTCAGCGCGATCGGAATGCTTTTCTTTTTTTCATTGCCATCTTTATCATACGAGACCTGTTGGTAGAAACCGGAACGCCGCTGTTTGGCCAGATCGGGAAAGTCAAACGCACCGCTGTCGACGAACGCGTCTGGCGCGACCTCAGTCCCCATCAATTCCATCCCGTCGTAGCGCGCGAGCCATGCTGCGGTGAACCATGCGTGCGCGCGGTCGGTTTTGGAAAGTTTTTCGTTGCCGCCGTCTTTCAATGCCTTCACGTACTTTTCGAGGACTTTGTCGTACGGCGGCGACATGTACGGTCCGGCGTCAGCGTAACGCTGTTCACGAACCAACCGGCGGCCGAGTAAATACCTTAGCTTCGCGTTGTAATCTTCGCCCTCTTTCGGAGGCGGAGTCGCGGGCAAAGCTTCGACATATTCTTTCAATTCTTTCGTGGTAAGAACGCGTTCTGCCACAAACGCGGCATCGTTCCAAAGATGTCCTTTGAAAAGCGTATCGAGCGCTTGAACAAAATCTCCTCGCGCGAGGCGAAGGCCACCGAGATCGCCATGTGCGCTTTGGCCCCAGCCCCAATCTGGGCCTTCGGGAAAGTAATCGTATTCCGTCCATTTCTCGGCAGTGCCTTCGGTCGGGGTATAGGCTGGCGCAGTCCCCAGCGATTCCACTGCTTCCGCCATGCTCTTTGCGGCTTCGGCGAGTTTGCCAGCGCGACGTTGCAACTTTGCCCGTAACCACAATGCGGCGGGGTTGTCGCCTTTACTCAACTCCAGCCAATGCGCTGCACCCTTGTAGTCCCCGTTGTTGTATGCAACCCAGGCGAGATACTCCGCGTCTTCGATGCGGGCCAGTTTTGCTTGGTCGATAATGTTGAGCCAGCGAGCGCAGCGATTAACCGGCGCCGCTTCTGAGTCGGACGGATAAAGATCGGGCGAGGTGGCAGTCGCCAAAATGTGCACCGTCACCAATCGCCGCAGCAACGGATCCTGCGCCGCTGATTCTAACTTCGAGACTTCCTTCTGTTCTTCCTCCTTTTTTTGCTCGTCGTTCCAGGCACTTCTCTCGTTTGCTTCCGCACCGTAATTCAACATCCCTTCGACTGGCTCACGATCAGGAACGAGCGCTTTCAGCGAAACAACCGCGCTCGGGTCGCCAAGAGCAAGTTGGGTCAAAAACAGTGGAGCCGCTTTCTCCGGGTGCTCTTGCTTCCATTCGGCGCGGCCTTCCCATCCGTAACTTTCCGCCGCCAGGCCTAACGAGTCGGCGAATCCGGCTTTCGCGAATTCGCGCGTGCGCTCAAACCACTGTGACGCGCTTTGATAATCGTTCGTTTTGAGCCCAAGTTTTCCGAGCATGAACGCAGCCCACACCGTGCGATAATGCCGATCTTGCTCGGGTCGTTTGAGCAAATCCTCCCAGGCTTTACGCGCTTCCTGCCAATTTTTATTCAGGAATGCGCCAGCGCCGCGATGGTAATCTGCAAACTCTGAATCGAATTCAGCAGTTGGAGATGTCGACGTAATCGTTTCGCGCGCGAGCTTGTGTTGCTCCTTTGCTTTCGTTGGATCGGGCGGTTTGATTCGCCCTTCCTTCAATGCGGCATCGAAATCTTTAATATCGGCGTCTTCGGTGGCCTGAGTGACGTTGCTGTTGTCCGATGTTTCCTTGTCGCTTTTTTGCTCGGCCTTTTCTGAAACGACGCGTTTCTCTGTTGGATTAAATTCCTTGGCGAGCCGTCGTACTTCCAAGCCCCAATAGAATTCCGGTGACCCATCCACGTTTTTGCCGCCCTCGTCTAGGTAAAAATCGGGGCCGTAATATCCGGTCGCGTGCAATCTGCCCAGGAAGCACAGCGTCGCCCCAACTGCCAGCAACAATTTAGCGAAGTGGCTCACTCTGATTTGAGAATTCGATTTGCAGATTAGTCGGTTGGTTGAACCGGAGCCAACCTATTTCGCGGGTCGCGCCCGGTGGTAATCGAAACCCGGTTTGAGCAACAGAGCTGAAAACAGCGAGACCATTTTCCGGTCGAACGCTCCAACCGGAAAGTGCGTCGGAGGCTTCCAATCCTGCCTCGCTCCATTTCGCAGTTACATTCAAGCTCAGTTGCTCGTCCGCTTCGCCCGCATTCACGATCGACAGATCGATCGGGTTCGCGCCATCCTGCCGGACGCTGAGTTGATGTTTAGGAGGACGGCCCGCCATCACCGCCGCTAGCGTAGGCCAACGCCAGTTGCGCGTGTCGGTCGCAATGGGAACGCGATACCAAATTAATTCGCGCAATTGTGGGGGCCTCGCTTTTTGCCATTGGCAAACGAGCGCCGCGATTTCATCGGCATCAGCGCCGAATTCCAAAATCCGCGTACCCGGTGGCCAGGAAGGCTGGACGCTGTCCATGGCCACGGTCAATAGTTTTCCATCACGAGTGTAACCCGCGGCGCAGCGATAGGTCGGCACCGCCACTGAAAAGGGCATCCGCAATTTTCCGGCTCGAGCGATCCACTCGTGTGCCAAGTTTGAGTCGCACAAGGTCGCGTTGCCCCGCGCTGAAATCGGGACCGAATGAACTTGCAATACATAGCCGTCCGTTTCGCGCACTAGGGGAAGAAAATTCGCATCGTACAACCACGTTGGCAGCACAGTAATCACGAACCGGACGGGTTGAATAATCGGCCGCAGCATGGACAACCACGTCCGATAAGCACGGAGGTTCTTTTGCGCGCAGTCAAAGTCGAATTGGAACTCTTCGATTTTCACATTGTGCGCGCGAGCGTTATCGAGAAGTTGTTTCGTAACATCGACAATCACGCGTGCCGGTACGTCATCTGCGCGGAACGGCCCGGCAAAATGCGCAATGCGAAGTGCGACAGAGCAGTGTTGATTCTGCCGCTGCACCGCGTTCCAATCGATTGATGCTTGGACAGTCTCGGGAGTCTTGCCGCCGAAGTTGATCTCTGCGCCAAGCAGAACAACACCATTCAGTCGTCGTTCGGCTTCCGACAGCGAATCAATTACCGCGGACGTCCATTCGCGTTGCCAGATATAGCCGCGTTGTGGCAACGGGTCCGAAACTTCTACATTGGATCGGTGGCACCCCGCGAGAGCGAAGATTGCCACGCAGAAAATTATGATCGCTTTCAAATCTAGACCCAAAGCGTGCGGTCGAACGTCCTGTATTGAATCGCTTCGCTCACGTGCTCGGGCGAGATTTCAGCCTTGCCATCGAGATCGGCGATCGTGCGTGAAACTTTCAGGATCCGATCATAAGCGCGGGCGCTCAGGTTCAATTCGTTCATGGCCAGGCGAATCAGTTCTTGCGAATCCTGAGTCAGTTTGCAGTGCTGCTTAAGCTGGCGCGTCCCCATGCGTGCGTTGCAACTTACCTTCGCGTCGCCGCGAAAACGTTCTTGCTGGCGTTGACGCGCGCGAGCAACACGCTCACGGATCGTGACCGACATTTCTTCAGCCCGCTCGCTGGCAACGTCTCGATACTCGACCGCTGGAACCTCAATGTGCAAATCGATGCGATCCAGCAACGGGCCGGAAACGCGCTGGCGATAACGTTGCACCTGGGCCGGACCGCAACGGCATTCGCGTTTGAGATCGCCAAAATAGCCGCACGGGCACGGATTCATCGCGGCGACAAGCATGAACTCCGAGGGAAAAGTGACGCTCCCCGCAGCGCGAGAAACGGTAACTTTCCCGTCTTCAAGAGGCTGGCGCATGACTTCCAATGCCGATCTTTTGAACTCAGGCAGCTCATCAAGAAAAAGGACACCGTTGTGAGCGAGACTGACTTCACCCGGGTTTGGAAACGCGCCACCGCCAAGTAACCCGATGTCGCTGATGGTGTGATGCGGCGGCCGAAATGGTCGCGTAGAGACGAAGGATTTCTCGGCATCGAGCAAGCCGGCGATGCTGTGAATCTTTGTCGTCTCAATCGCTTCTTCGAGAGACAGGGGCGGGATGATGGTAGGTATACGCTTGGCTAGCATTGATTTTCCCGAGCCCGGCGGTCCCACCATCAATACGTTGTGACCGCCAGCTACCGCGACTTCGACTGCGCGTTTGACGTGGCCTTGACCCTTAACGTCTGCGAAATCGACGTCATAGCTTTGGTGGGCAGCAAAAAATCCCGTCAAATCAGCGCGCGTTGGAAGCAGAGGACTTTCGCCGCGCAAGAACGCGAATGTCTGTCGCAAATTTTGGACGCCATAAATGTCGATCTTATCGACCATTGCGGCTTCCAGAGCATTTGCCTCGGGAACGAATAATGCGCGCTTACCGCGCCGCCGCGCTTCCAGTGCGACCGGCAGGACGCCTTTAACGGCTCGGACCGCGCCGTCCAACGCGAGCTCACCTACGAAGCTGAAGTTTTCGAAAGGCGAGCTATCCAGCCCCTCTGTCACCGCGATCATTCCAAGCGCGATCGGTAGATCAAAGCTCGGTCCCTCTTTTTTGATATCGGCCGGCGCGAGATTGATCGTCGTGCGACCGCGGGGCCAATAGTAGCCGCTATTGGCTATGGCCGTGGTCACCCGGTCGCGGCTTTCCCTCACCGCAGCGTCGGGAAGCCCAACAATAACGATGTTCGGCTCACCGCCGGCGCCGTTGACCTCAATTTCAACCTCGTATGCGTCCACACCATAAACAGCCGCGGAGTAGATTTTCGCCAACATCGCCGTTGCAGAGTCGCAAAAAATCGGTGCGCGGAAAAGCGTCAAATATCCCTCTAAAGTGGGATGTCACTCACGCCTACAAATCTCGTAGAATATATAGAGGGTTCATCCTAAGTAACCGTATGGAATGGCGGGCAAAATAGGAGCTCCAAAAAAATTGAACAGGAGGCATCCAATCACTGTCATTATTCGGAATATTTAACCTTGTTAACTACTTGCCAGGATGTTAGAACGCGTGATCGACAAGCCTGCGACGAAGAAGAGGTACGGAAAGTTGTCGACTCGAACCCCCCAAATGATTGATGAAAAAGAGTTATATGGCTGCTGAGGATAGCGATACCGGAATTAAGATTTACCTGCGTGAGATCGGGCAAATCCCACTCTTGACTCCTGAGCAGGAGATCGAGCTGGCCGCTAAGATCAAAAAAGGTGATCGCGAAGCGCGAGCGCTGATGATTCGCTCAAATTTGCGCTTGGTCGTAAAAATTGCGCACGATTACGCCAATCTAGGCCTACCGCTTCTCGACCTGATCTCGGAAGGCAACATTGGCCTGATGAAGGCAGTGGAACGTTTCGATCCCGCAAAGGGCGGGAAGCTAAGCACATACGCTGCGTGGTGGATCAAACAATCCATCAAACGGGCACTGGCTAATCAGAGCAAGACGATCCGGCTACCCGTGCATCTGGTGGACAAAATCTCCAAGATGCGCCGGGTTTCTCTCCAGATGAGCGAGGAGCTTGGCCGCGAGCCCACTGATGAAGAACTTGGTGATGAAATTGGAATCGCCAGCGGAAAGGTTTCGCAGTTAAAGACTGTATCGATCCGCCCGGCATCGCTTGATGCACCGATTAGCGACGATGATTCCACCGAGTTCGGTGAGATCGTTGGCGATGAGGACGCTCAAACGCCGTTTGAACTGCTGCGGGACAAGAACCTGCGTAACGAAGTCGGCGGTTTGCTCGACGTGCTTGATGACCGTGAGAAGAAGATCATTTTCCAGCGTTTCGGTCTCGACGGCGGCAAACCGAAAACGCTCGAGGAAGTGGGCAAGAAATTCGGCGTCACCCGCGAACGGATTCGCCAGCTGCAAAACATCGCGCTTTCGAAGTTGCGCCGCGCGCTCAGCAAAAAGGAGCGCCCGGTCGACGTCGAGTTGCCGGTGGAAGCGTAAAGCTGGATCGATATCCTGGCTTTCAAAACGCGCGGCCATGCAGTCCGCGCGTTTTTGTCATTTGACCACGCGCAGTTGGATCGAGTCGATTAATGCACGCCCCATCCGCACATCACTGACAATCACCATGCGGTCTCCAGGCGCCGCCCACTTGTTCTTGCGCAAAAACTTCTCGGCTGCTGCCATAGTCTTGTCTGGGCCCCCAGTAAAATCGATACAGGTGGGAAACGTTCCCCAACAGAGCGCGAGTTGCCTGTAAACCTCCTCGCTCGGAGTGAAAGCAAAGATCGGTGCGCGCCGCGGCCTCAGATTTGAAGTATACCGCGCCATTCTGCCCTGTAATGTAAACACAACCAGTTTTGAATCTGGCAGCGAGTTCGCCAGAGCAACGGCTGAAGCTACCGTTTTCTGCCGGGTGTTTTCCAGCACTGCGTGTTCGGCATAACCCGCGCCGCCGCTGCGCTCGATACGCATTGCGACTCGGTGCAAGACTTCGACACACTCAACCGGGTAACGACCGATCGTCGTTTCGCCACTGAGCATTACGGCATCTGCCTGCTCGAACACTGCATTCGCTACGTCGGTGATCTCCGCTCGAGTAGGCAGACGATTGGCGATCATCGATTCCAACAGCTGAGTCGCGACTATGACGGGCTTGCCCAGCCGAAGACAGTTTTTGACAATCCGGCGCTGAATGATTGGCAAGTCCTCCATCGGGCATTCGATTCCCAAATCGCCGCGCGCGACCATGATGGCGTCCGCGCTGTCAATCATCTTGTCGATCGATCGCACGGCGAGTTGATCCTCGATTTTCGCCACGATCCGCGCGTTGCTCTTTTTCCTCGAAAGGATTTTTCGCAGCTGTTCGATGTCGCTTTTCTCGCGCACGAAACTCAGCCCGACAAAATCCACTCCGATCTCCACCCCAAGTGAGACATCCGCCAGGTCCTTCCTCGTGAGCGATGGAAGGTTCACGTGCACGCCTGGCAAATTAATATGTCGTCGCGAACCGAGGATCGCGCGCGTCAAAACCTTGGAGCGCACCCGATTTCTTCCCTTGTCCAGGACGAGTAATTTGATCAAGCCGTTATCGACCAAAATCGTATTGCCAACTATCACGTCATCGGCAAAGCCGGGGTAATTTACGTCCACCGAGTAGCGCTCTTTGCTCCGCGCGCCGTGCACAATGAATTCCAAAATGTCACCTGGCTTCAAATGCAAATTCGCCTTCAAATCGCCAGTCCGGATAGCCGGACCTTGGGTGTCGAGTAGCAGTGCAACTGGTCGGCCGGCCTTTTGCGCCAGCATGCGGATGCGCGGAACGATATCGCGGACCCAGTCGTGACTGGCGTGGCTCATATTCAATCGGAAGACATCGCTGCCCTTCTGGATCAGCTGACGCAACACCTCGGTCTTTTCCGTGGCCGGACCGAGCGTGCAAATGATCTTGGTCTTGCGCATCGACTACAGGATTAAGTTTCATATCGCAAAAGCCAAGGCGCTTTTCATCCAGGCTGATTCCATTAACACCGGGCATCAGCCCGGTGTTTCAGACAAGGCAATCACGTAGCTGTTTTAACGGCTTTCTTGGAAGTGTGCTGGGCAAAAGCCGTTAAAACGGCTGGAGAATCTGGTCGCAGCTGCACCGGGCTAAATCCCGGTGTTAATGAATAAAAAAGCGGCACGTCTTTCGAGGCGTGCCGCGTTCAGTCAGTGCCTATCCTATTGCAGCTTCTTCTGGGTTTCTTTGGCCAGCTCAAGATGTTCCTGGACAACCTTGGCCGTGTCCTCCGCAAACTTTTTCACATCCGGATCAGACCCGCTCTTCGCTTCCTCTTGGAATTCGGCCAGATCCTTTTCGTGATCCTTGACCATCATATCCATATAGGTCTTGTCCGAGCTCCATTTAGTAGTTGGCTCCTTGCCCGGTAGTTGGACGCCTTTCTTCGAAGCGATGGACTTCAACTCGTCGTTGGCTTTGCTGTGATCGGTCACCATTCGTTTGCCGAATGATTTTACATCCTCGCTCTGGCCGTTTTGCTCAGCGAGCTTCCCCATTGCAACTTCCATCATGCCGCCCTTCGCGGCTTTCTTCATGAACGTTTTGTCCTTCACGCTAAGCGAGGAACTCTTGGTCGCTGGAGAGTCTTGCGCCATCGCGACTCCGCCCACGCTAAGCGCTGCGACTATTAGAGTGCGAACACAAAACTGCGAAACAATTGTGATTTTGGTTTTCATGACGTTGTACGGTTGAAATCTGCCGAAACAAATCCGGCAATTAAGAATCGCAAACAGACGGTCGCTTGGACGCGAATGAATCCTGATTCTCTAATTTTCGGGGCTCCAGGTTCCTCTAGGTGCGCAAGCTCAGAAGATCGGATTAGTCAAGCCTCACGAACGTTCTTCTGGTAGGAGCTCTCTACCCGCGTCGCCACGTCTTTGTAGCCGTGTTCGACTTCGTAAATCTGCTTCATACAGGCGAGCGATTTTTCCTGGTTGCCCGTCCGCTCGTAAATAAGTCCGAGATTGTAAATGATCTCTTTCTTCATTGCGTCCATTGAAAGAATTTCCTTTGATGCCTCCTCCAGTTGCTTCGTTGCAAGATCAAGCATCCCAAGCTCGCCGTAGCAACAACCGAGCAGGTTCATCGCTTTCAAACGCGCGTGGGGATTTTGCCGTGCCCGCTGCAACTCCGGCACGGCTTCCCGAAAGTGTCTGGCACTGACGAGGTGCTCGCCCAATTCGAACCGAAGCTGAAGATCAGTGGGATTTCGGGCGACCCGTTCTCGGGCATCGGTAACTAGGATTTCTGCGCGCTTCGCTTTCGCTGTCTTTAATTCTTCGGACTTTTTCGCATGCAACTCATGGGCTGCGTCGTGCGTTGAAAGAAATTCATGGTGAGCAGCGATCTCGCGCTCCAGACGTTTGACTTTCAAATCGGAGGTTTTTCGAACTAATCCCGAGTCAGCACCTTTGGTTAGGTCGGCTGCGTATTGGTACCAGCCGATCGCTGCATCCAGGTCTTCCTTTTGCTCATTCAACGCTCCCAGGCGTCGCGCAAGGTCGATGTTTGCCGGCTCTGCTTTGTGACGCGCGTATGTTTCGGCGATCTGTTGCTCAAGCGAATCGCCGGTCAATCGCATCCGGTTTTGTTGCTCGAGCGAAATTGCCATCTCTTTGTCCTTGATCAGATCGCGGTAGCTTTCCGCTTGTGTCCACCCACCGCTTTGCATGGACGCACGCGCAGCGGCGTCTTTGCCAAGACGGACTGCTTCGGCATCCAGCGGATTTATCTCGATGATTTGATTGTAGACTTCGACCTCTTGATCGTTCTGTCCCAGCTCATGGTACAAAAGCCCGAGTTCGTGTAACACTTTGACGTCGCGCGGATTTTCTTCGAGCAACGTTCGCAGTGCGAACACGCCAATCTCTGGCCAGCCAGCCGCTGCGCCTGCTTCCTTCAAAGCGAGATTCGCGTGTCGATTGTAAGGCTCATCTTCGAGCACCTTTTCCAGCATTTCGATTGCACGTTTTGGGTCTCTCTTAATTGCTCTCTGTGCCTTCATGGTAGCGATCGGAGCAGTCGAAATATTGAAAAAACTTCTCTTGGCTGACCTGTTCTTCGTCACTTCAGTGCGCCGCAGCAATTGTCGTCCTGTCAGAAATTGCGGTTCCTGTTTCAGGATTTCCTGCAAAAGCGAAATTGCGTAACCGAGATTGCGCATCTCAACGGCGGCGACCGCCTTGAGCCAGAGATTGCGCTGTGTTTCGCTCAGTTCCTTTTCGTTTTTAACCGCCATTGCGAACACTTTATCACAACACGCAACTTTGCCTTGGCGCACGTTTTGGCGGATGGAAATGACAACCGCGGCGCCGCGCCGCGTGATTGCCGCAATGCGCGTGCAGGTTCGCGATTTGAAATTTCATAATAGATCCAGCTGCGGTTTTTCCATTTTGGCACCTGCTTTGGCCGGTCTTTTGCGCGACTTGGAGGATGGCGCGGTTATGGCGTTCGGTTTTTCCAGATGAGAGAGAATCTCTTTCGCCCGGTCGAGAATCTCCTTTGGCAAACCTGCCAGTCGGGCGACCTGGATGCCGTAGCTTTTGTCCGCACCACCGGGGACGATTTTGCGCAGGAAAATGATTTGATCGTTCCACTCACGGACTGCGACGTTGAAATTGCAGACGCCTTTGCGTTCTGCGGCAAGTTTGGTCAACTCATGATAATGCGTGGCGAAGAGAGTGCGCGCTTTGATTTTGTCGTGAAGAAACTCGGCGACGCTCCAGGCGATGGAGAGGCCGTCGAATGTTGATGTACCGCGGCCGACCTCATCGAGGATTACCAGGCTGCGTTCGGTCGCGTTGTTCACGATGTTCGAGGTCTCGTTCATCTCCACCATGAACGTGGATTGGCCGCGCCCTATGTCGTCATTCGCCCCAACGCGGGTGAAAATGCGATCCACCAGCCCGATCTCGGCGCTCTCCGCCGGGACAAAGCTGCCTATTTGGGCCATCAATACAATCAACGCGACCTGGCGAATATAAGTGGATTTTCCTGCCATGTTTGGGCCTGTCACGATTGCCAGTCGACTGGCCTCGCCATCGAGCGACGTGTCGTTAGGCACAAACTTTTCTTCCACCAAATTTTGGTCGAGCACTGGATGCCGTCCATCTTTGATCACGAGCCGCAGCGTATTGTTTAATTGCGGACAGCAATAACGGAACAACCGCGCTGCCTCGGCTAGCGCGCAAATGACGTCGAGCACCGAAATAGCCGCGGCAGTTTGCTGGATCGACTCCAACTCGCGCAGCGTTTCCTCGCGTAGTTTTTGGAAAAGCTGGTACTCGAGTTGCCGTGCCCTCTCATCTGCGCCGAGGATTTTTGCCTCAATCTCCTTTAGCTCCGGAGTGACGAAGCGCTCCCCCCCCACGGTAGTCTGCTTGCGTGTATAGTGCGCAGGCACGTTCGCCAGGTTCGATCTAGTCACCTCGATAAAATAACCAAAGACAGAGTTATAACGTACCTTGAGTGACTTAATGCCCGTCGCAGCGATCTCGCGCTCCTGCAAATGGCCGATCCAATTTTTCCCGTCGCGTGATGCTCGCCGCAGCTCGTCGAGATCGGCGTCGTATTCGTCGCGAAAGATTCCGCCCTCCTTTAACGTCAACGGCGGATCGTCGACGACTGCTTTTCCGAGCATGTCAGCCAGCGCTGGCATTTCGTGAATCTCATTTTGTAAATCCATTGGTAGGGCGTGCTTGGTCCGAGCCGGACTGGCATTCGTCGCACCTTGTTCTTGCCTAACGTTCGGTGGGTTCGGTGAACCCGCCCTACCAAACTTAATTCTCTCAATTAGTTTCTGTAATTCATTCTTTAGCGTCGGAAGCTCTTGCAAAGAAAATTTCAGGGCCACCAGATCGCGCGCGTTTCCAGAAGCTTGACTCAATCGCGAGGTTGCGCGTTCGATGTCGCGAATCAACTTGAGTTGAGCGCGGATCGCTGCCAGCAGATCTGTTTCCTGCAGCAGATCAGCGAGCATTTCCTGGCGCCGCTCGAGCTCGTGCAAATTGCGCAGAGGCTGCAAAATCCACGAACGTAATCTCCGACCGCCCATCGGCGTAACCGTGCGATCAAGAACTGCCAGTAAACTGGTGTTACGTGCGCCGCGTGATTCAACGAGTTCAAGGTTCGTCTGGGTCGCGGCGTCGAGCACCACGTATTCCGCCGAAGCATCGCATCGCAGCGAGGTGAGATGATCGATGTTACGCCGAAGCTGATGCTTCAGATAATGAACGATTGCGCCCGCCGCCGCTACCGCTCGCGACATGTCGCCGCAGCCAAATCCGTCCAGCGATTTCGTTTTGAAATGCTCGCATAGGGTGAAGATCGCCTGCTCCGGCAGGAACGCGTAGCCGTCGTACTCAAGCGCATGGTCGACCGGGCCAAGTTGATCTTTCTGCTCGGAGCTGACGAGGAGTTCCGATGGCGAAACGCGCGCCAGCTCGTCGAGGAGGGATTGTCGATCTGTCAGTTCGACAAGCCTGAACTCGCCTGTGGTCAGGTCTGCATAAGCGAACCCAAATATGCCGCCGTCAGCGTAAACCGCGCCCAAATAATTCGCGCGTTTCGCCTCGAGTAGATCCAGATCGCTCACAGTTCCAGCGCTGATAATCTGGGTGATGTCGCGCGACACAATTTTTCCCGGTTGCGGCTCGCTGGTCTGGTCGCAAATTGCCACGCGCCGGCCCGCCTTGATCAACTTTGCGATGTAAGTTTGCGCGGCGTGATATGGCACGCCGCACATCGGCACGCCATTGCGCTTGGTCAGCGCTACGTTCAACAGGCCTGATGCCTCGTTTGCGTCTTCAAAAAACAACTCGTAAAAATCACCGAGGCGAAAAAGCAGGAGCGTGTCCGGCGGGATGCTGCCTCGGAGCCGCCGGTACTGCTGCATCATTGGAGTGAGCGCGTCGCGCATGATTTCAGAATTAAATCAGGCCCCGCGAATTGCGAGTTTCGAATTCGGGGTGGCGAAAATTCCTTGCCTGCCGGGTGGGTTCGCCTCCAAATCTGGGCACGTCCTGGAACTCGCCAGTGCTAATTGGGACATCGAATCGGCTGGGTGTCCGCCTTCGCCAAGCCTTCAGCTTGACGGCCCCGAAAGTTTTCGGGGCTGGAGGCGAGGGGAGTTGAACCCCTGTCCTCGCCGCTATCCGCGCAAACATCTACATGTTTATCCGACGATAAATTCTGAGGAGCCAAGCCATGCGCCGGCACACTGCCGGCTCCCGAGCGTCCACGAAATCGATTCACGAACCGGTGCGGTCGCTCCACCGATTCGCCAGCCTGCTGTCCACGTTTGCCGTCGTAGCAGGCGTCCCACGACAAACGTCACGGTCAATTAAGCCGCGAGAGCTAGACCTTCGTTGTCTGCGTTTGTTTTTTGGTCCGGTTTTTAACGAGGCCAACGAACCATCCTCGACATGCCGCCTGTGCTTCCAACGATGAGTCGAAGCCAGTACGCCCCCTATTTTTTCTGCTTGAACAAATACCTCTTTTTGCAGTCTTATGCAACAGTTCCGCAAGGCTCCTGCGCGCTTGCTCGCAGAACAGCGGCTCAAAATGAGGAAATTCCGGGAATGGCGATTGAAATAACAGCCCGATCTTTGGCCGACACCCAACCGGCGGACATGTCCCCGGGTGAAGTGGTCCAGCCGGGTGAACTTTCGGGGCTTCCGGAGAAGCCTGTCTCGGTTTCTCGATTCTTGCGGCGCTCCCTTCGGTGGACACGTCGAAATTTCAGTAGTCGCGCCAAGCTGCTTTCACGCGGAGAGGTCGTCATTCTTTCAGCGCCAAAAAGCGGACGCACATGGATCCGGACATTTCTTTGCGCTTACTTGTGCAAGCGTCACGGCCTTGAATTCACGCTGCAACCTGGGCGATACGATCATCCGGGATTTCCCCCCGTAATATTCTCGCATGATCGTTTCGAGCACCGAACGAAGGGCAATCGCTGGGACCGCTTGCGCGGCAAATACCTCGTGCCAAGAAGAGAACTTCGAAAAGCGAAGATCATCCTGCTCGTGCGAGATCCACGGGATTGTTTCGTTTCTCTCTATTTACAAATGACCCGGCGCGATCCCAGCGCGGATCAGACATTGAAGCAAAAATCGGTCAGTGAGCTCTTGCGCGACAAAAGATTTGGAATCCGCGGAATTGTTCGCGCAATGAATGACTGGCTTGACGAATTCTCGGGCCGAAAGGATTTCACAATCGTTCGGTATGAGGCGCTGCGGGCATCTCCCGCCGAACATTTTCGAGACCTGCTTGCCGTGGTTGGCGAAACGACGCCGGATATGTCGATTTTTCAGGAGACGCTTGAGTTTGCTCGTTTCGAGAACATGCAAAAGTTAGAAGCAGCTGGGGTTTTTGATTCGAAAATCCTGCATCCGGGCGACGTGCGTGATCCAGAGTCGTTCAAAGTGCGCCGCGGAAAAGTAGGGGGTTATCGGGAGTATCTTTCTGCGGAGGATCAGGAATATGCTGCGGAGGCATTGATGGAGCTCGATCCGCGGTTAGGCTATAACTCCTGAGAAATCTCGCACTGCAGATCCACGCGAGCGCTCCTCCTGGCGGCGAGTCGTTTCTGATTCCTGCTTGCTACTGATAAGCAAGCCGAAGCCGGAAAGGCAGCGCGGTGGCGACATCATTTCGGGTCGAGCGGCGTTTTGACCCAATTGCTGAAGCATCCAAAAAATTGCTTGCATCCGATTTCCTATTGCATTAGTAGGGATTTGAAACCATAGTAGTTCAGTAGACATTGAATGAACGAATGGAGGTCCGAACATGAAACAGATAATCGGATTGATTTGCTTGTCGTTAGTCTGCTTGGGCATCGCCTGGATTGAATATCAGATGGTATCGCACTTCCGAAGCGCTCTTATTCTTATCGCGCTTCCCGCTGTTTTGGGCGCACTGTCGATCGCATTGTTTCGCGTGCCGGAAGGCTACGAGCGGCCTGATGGCTTTCATGTTCGGTTGCGTGACCGGCGACCTGTTCGCCACTCCCGACTTTTCCAACAGCGGGTGCGGCGAGAATCGACGTGAGTCTCCGAGCGATGTGCACGTGTGAGGGTGCGACATGAAACTTTCTAAACGCGGCGAATACGCGCTCCGAGCTCTTATCGATCTCGGCATCGCCTCCGAACTCGGCTGGCCGATGCTTCAGATCAGCGAGCTTGCGTCAAAGGAAAAACTGCCGGTTAAATTTCTCGAACAGATTTTCACGCAACTGAAGACAGCCGGATACGTGAAAAGCCGACGCGGGAAATTCGGCGGCTACTCTCTCGCGCGGCCAATGAAGCAAATCAAATTTGGTGGCGTCATTCGCATGATCGATGGGCCATTGGCACCGATTCGATGTGTTAGCCAAACGTCGTACGCCCGCTGCTCATGCCCGGATGAAATTCACTGCGGCCTGCGAATGTTGATGTTCGACGTTCGAAACGCTATCAGCACAGTGCTCGATCGCTTCACTCTCGCCGATATCGTCGAGATCACGCTTCGCAAATATCGTCGCGATAAAGTCGCGCCGCCTTTCCTCCGCAGATCGATCCCGCTCGGATCGATCTTGACCAAAGAGGACGAGCCGCCGCTTCATGGCAGGAGCAGAGTGGAGGCATTGAAGCAATTTTCAGGGTCCCGCGGGAGCCAGTCACACAATGGTCGCGCGAAAAAGGCGGCTAAATAGGAAAAAAAGATGTCGATTAGAAAGTATTTTTTTAGCCAGATCAGCGTTGTGGTTTCGATACTGCTGTTAACAACGATCCAACCGCTCGCTGCGGAAAGCCCCTCCGACGCCAAGCGCATCGAGGAACTCGAGCGCACGGTTGCCGAGCTCAAAAAGGAAGTCGCCGAGTTAAAGAAAGAGACTGGGTCTGTCTCTGAGGGGAAAATGAAAACCAAAATCAGTTATGACGGAAAGACCTATGTGGAAAAGGCGGTGGTCGAAGAAGCGAAAACGCCGATTTACGTCCAGCAGCGGGGATCGGAGTTAAAGCTTGTGCTCGGCGGGTTCGTTCAGGTGAATTTTGAAGATGGCGACGTCTCCGCCTTCGAAGGCCGGTTTGGCCAGACTGCGATAAAAGATCGGTTTCGGCTGCGACGGGCGCGGATCAATTTGACTGGCGACTTTGCGGAGCAATTCGACTTTAAAATGGAAGGCGATTTTGGGCAGAGCGATGGCACTTCCGGCAACAGGCCCGCCTTTTCTGCAACAGACATTTGGGTCAACTGGCATCAAATCCCAGCGCTACAAGTCAAGGCCGGTCAGTATAAAGCGCCATTTGGCCTGGAGCAGCTAACGCCTGATACTAGCTTGCTCACGATTGAACGCACGTTGCCAACCGGCGCAATCACGCCAGATCGGCAAATCGGTGCTGAACTTTGGGGAAAACCATTCACCAGCATTTGGCCTGAGCAGAAGGACCTGCTGACCTACTACGCGGGCATTTTCAACGGCAACGGTCGCAACATCACCGTCAACGACAACAACAACTTTATGTTTGTGGGTCGTCTGGAGTTGCAGCCGTTTAAAGGTAAAATCGCTGGTCAGAAGTCCTTTCTTAAGCTGGGCGGTGACGTGCTCAACAGCCGTGATGAACAAGGGGTGAATATCTCGCAGTCGAGCAACTTGCTGGTAAACGACGATGGTTCTCTCTCGCCCTT
>Ga0137364_10000036_pt1 | contig 36461 bp, 60 predicted proteins | sample SagtaG_10_FD_104798 | JGI IMG/M metagenome (GOLD analysis project Ga0137364, IMG submission 104798) | Vadose zone soil microbial communities from Sagehorn Ranch, Mendocino, California, USA - Sage1_L_20_16 metaG | ecosystem: Environmental > Terrestrial > Soil > Vadose zone | place: USA... | reverse complement strand
GCGCTAACTGGACTGCGGTCCCTGCATCCGATCTTGTGCTCTGGACTTCTACCAGCGCAACAAACTTTGCTCCGGTCAAGGCAACGGATGCAAATGGGCTTCCAACTGGCAACATCCAGCCAACGGCGCTCAGTTCGACGGTTGCGCTTAATCAGCGTGTGGGGTATATCGGGACATCCTTCACCAGTGGCGGCACAACCTACAATGCCGACTGGCTTCGTGTTGTCTCGACGGTTGCCAGTTCGTGGAGCGCCCCGTATGACGTGATTATCTGCCTCGGTCGTCCACGTATCATGCCAGCTAGCGTATAAGGGAGGGAGAACACATGCCATATCCTGTTATTCCTGATGTGCCAGGCAATACGCAGGCTGATCCGGTCGTATCGAGTCAGAAAGCGAATGTGAAAGCGGCGAATACGTCGCCAATACTCACAGATGGCGCGGAAGTGATCGCGCTTTCGCCAAATAACACAGGCGTGCCCGTGAACACGCCAACGATTGTGCAGAAGGCGAACGCAGCCAGTACCGGCTCGGTTGCCACGCTCGCGAAAGCCTTTGCCTCCAGCAATGTGGCGGGGAACTCTATCGTGGTGGTCTGTGGCTGCGGCAACGGTACCGCCATGACGGTTGCTGACTCTGCCGGGAACACGTACACATCGGCAGTCACAAAAGCCAATAGTACCACCTTTGAAGCGGCAATCTTCTACGCAGTCAACATCCTTGCAGGGGCAAACACGGTGACCGTCACGAATGCCGGTACCGCTGCATCGATGGCAATGGAGATCTACGAAGTGAGTGGTCTTCTGGCTCAGGTTGTCGCACAGCCTGACCAATCATCGTCAGCGACCGGTACTAGCGCAACGCCTACCATTTCAGCGCTTGCTGCTTCATCCCCCAACTCGCTGGCTTTTCTTGGGATAGCGGTTGGTACGGCGGCTCAGGCGACCTCGGTTACTGCGGGCACCAATTGGGCACTCGACTCAACGCAGAATACTACGACACCTGCGGGACTGTATTCATTCGGTGCGCTGTCTCAGTATCTCGGTACCACGACAGCCGTGATACCAACGGCCACCATTGCCAGCTCGGAGCCGTATGCTGCGGTATCAGCCATCTTCAAGCCGGTTTCTTTGGGCGTTTCTGGTACTGTCCAGATCGGTGGATACAACTATACCCGTGTGACGAGTGCTGCCACGACACTGGTGAAGACTGGATCAGGGGTATTGCATGCCGTGGTGGTTAATACCCCCACTTCGACAGGCACGATAGAGCTTGACGATGCGCTCACCAATACCACGCCGATTATTGGCAAGATGCTTTTTGCCGCAGGCATTGCTCCGTTTACCGTGGTGTATGACGTAGCATTCGCAACTGGACTCAGTGTCACGGTGGCGGTTGCTACGGTAGACGCCACTATTGTGTGGAAGTAGTCATCCTGAGATGGAGGGAACAATCTTTCCATCTCTCTTGTGAGTGAGGTATCGCTTTGAGTGAGCAATATATCGTTCTAACACCACCAACAGTAGAGCCGGTTTCGCTCATCGATGCGAAGACCTACTTGCGCGTGGATTTTAGCGACGATGATCTGCTGATTGCGAACCTCATCTCACGGGCACGTAGTTTGTGCGAGACGATCACAGGGAAGGCGTGGGCATACCAGAAGATACAGGAAGTGTTCATCATAGAGCGCCCCGAAGGCGGGACACTCTCTGGACCGATTGAGAAGGGCGCGAATTGGTACAATTTCCAGCAGCAGCTTGGGAGCAATCCATTTGGTCCTGCACAGTTTTTCTTTGATCTGGCTATGCCGCCTATTGATAGAGTGCTGTTACCGGTAATAGAGACGAAGGTGGTAGCGTTCGATCCCTGGACGGTCTTTACGCAGTACACGAACTCAGATGGTTCCACGAATACTTGGGTGGACTACACCCAAGAGCCAGCACGGATGTATATCCAGTCGCCCATTACGGCGAATTTCTACAGGTTTACTTTCTGGTGTGGTTTTGGAGGCACGAATACCTATCCACTTCCAGGCGACCTGAAGCAGGCGCTCTATGAGGCTATAAATTACCTCTACGATTATCGTGAGGCGGAAGACTTTCCTGGTGAACTCAAGGCGAAGTTACTCCGTAAGCGTGTTGCTAGTGCCTGGATATGAGGTGTAGGTATGGCTCGTGATGATCGTCTTGACGCTGGCTACTTTAATCGCCCCATTCAGTTTCAGAGTGCGCAGACTTCACCCGATGGATCGGGTGGAAGCACAAGTACTGGATGGACAACCGTGTACAAGTGCTTTGCGCACATTGACAACTTCACTGGAAGTGGCTCATTGCTGAGGCGAACCGTCAGGCGTCCATTCATGTATATGCAACTCTATCCAGAGATGGATTCATTGGTGTCCATTCGCTATCAGGCAAGTGTAGCGCTCACACCTGCCATGACCGTTCTGTACAGGAGCAGGCGCTACCAAATTTTAGGAATCACTATTCCACATGAGGAACAGGTAACCATCCTCATCCCGGTCATTCTCTACCAGGCACCCGGTACGCCGGGATAGAAAGGTGCGTATGACGATCACAGGTCATTCATCATTGCTTGATACGCAAGAAGCTATCTATACCAAATTGATAGGGGAGAGCACCTTCACCAGTATGTGCTCAGGCCCGTTCGATCCTGCACCGCTTGATCAGGCATTCCCGTATGCGGCCTTTGGCGAGCATGTCGAATCGAATTGGTATCAGTTTCAGAGACCAAGCAAACAGATTGAGTTTGTGATCCATGTGTATAGCCAGCAGCCAACATTTGCAGAGGCAATGACCATTGTGGACGTGATCAATAGCGTGATTGAAGCAAAGACGCTGAACTTGACGAGCGGGAACTTTACCAATGCTGAGAACGGGGTGATGTTTATCTCTGCAGCCAAAGTGCCAGAGGGCGACGGCATTACCAGGCATGTCGAATGTAGGTGGCGAATATGGAACAATGCGAATTAGAAAAGAGGGATAGTTATGGGCTATGGGGTCATGAGGGTAAGTATTGATGCTCTGGCTGGCCTTCTTCATCTGCCAGAAGATTACAAAGCCATATCGGTACAGCAAGCTCCCTACGGTGGCAGTGACTTGGCAGTCTGGTTCGGTGCACCCTCCATTCCTGAGCAACCGGACGATGAGGAACCACTGAAGATTGAGCCGCGCTACAGCGTCCACTATAACCCTGAGTGCCCTGATCCTGAGTACCGCAAGATCGAGTGCGAAGTGGAAATCAAGCATCAGCATCGGCTTTCACCTCCCGATCTGCTAGAAATGTTGAGGTAGTAGACATGGCGGTAGAGAAAGATGGTGAGTCGTTGGATCTCTTGGCGCTCACAGATAAACTCAAACGCTTGAACTATCCAGACTTCGAGATGATACCGGGGGAGGATAAGATATTGATGCTGCATATCGGTGATTGCCTGATTGGTGGTGTGGGCTACGCACTCTCTCTCTCAGATGATGATCTCAAAGCACTCATTGAGGAGACGGTGGAAGGATAGACGCTATGACTGTAATCCATTCTTATGAAGGGGAAAGTAGGGCATTCACTGCTGAGGAACTGATTGGACGACAAATCAGGATAGAGAGTCCAGTCCCCAAAGAGGGAATGCCACCACTAGGAATCGGCATGATGATTATTGCCGATAATGAGCTGGTCAATAACGCCCTCAAACTTGAGTTGAGCATAGAGCCCAACGCTATAGTTGAGGCAATCTTGACACTCTATCAGGGCGAGACACCAGAGAACGAAGCAATCACGGAAAGGGTGACGTTGCGGGATAACATAGCTATGTCCTTCTCTGCCATTGCCTCAGAGGTGCGCTAATGGGCACAAAAGTCATCGTTACTATCGAAGGGCTAGACAAGGTACTCAGCAGGCTCGAGGAGATCGAGACGAAGGGGCAAAAGAACCTGGAGACGCAGGTGGGGGAACTTGCCAGAGCGACGGAGCAGGCATGGAAACAAGCCACGCCGCAACGTACCGGCAAATTACGTGGTGGGGATATCTCAGAGGTGCAGGGGCTATCCTTCACGCTCAAGAATAGCGTGCATTACTACCCATTCGTCGATAAGGGCCATATGACACCGGCAGGCTGGCGTACACGGCGTGGGTACAGGCGAGCAAAACGACGGTCACATGTACCTGGACAGCACATCACTGATGCGGCAGTACAGTATGTCGAGCAGAATATTGAGCGCTATTTAGCGAAGTTCTTGGATAACGTGTGAGGATAAAGCAGATGGAAGATACAACTGCAATACAGTGTGAGGCAACCGGAAAGCTGCTTGCACGTCGTGATGCAAAGGGTATCTATCTGTGGTGCAAGATGTGTAAGGCAGAGCATTTTGTTCCCTGGATTGCTGAGAATAGTGAGGCGCAAAAGTCCGATAAAGTGGCTTCTGATGCTGATTTATGCTATAATTTAGGGAGATAAATGTTGTGGCTAGACGGTGCTTGTGACACCCCTAGCCCGGCCCTGAGTCGAAGTTCAGAGCAAGGTTATTATACCTTGTCAGGAAAGGGAAATCCATCATGACACTACCCAAAGATCCGATTAAGCGTGAAGAGTACTTACGGAAGATGAGCGAGCGTGGGAAAGCACGATATGCAGATCCAGCCGTAAGGAAGGCAGAAAGCGAGCGGGCAAAAGCTCAATGGGCTGATCCTGAAGCCAGGAAATTGAAAAGTGAGCAGGCGAAAGCGCAATTTGCAAACCCTGAGGCACGTGCTGAAATGAGTGCAATCGTTAAAAAGCGGTATGAAGATCCTGAATATAGACAGCAACACAGCATTAGACAGTCTGAGGTAATGCGCCGTCCAGAAGTACGTGCCAAGATGAGTGCTATCAAGAAAGCTGAGACGTCTAACCCTGTTGTTCGCGCTCGACTAAAACAGCAAGCCCTAGATGAAATGGCGAAGCCCGAAACTCGCGAAAGAAGTCGCCAAGCTGCGATTAAGCAGAATGCAGACCCCGTATCAAGAGAACGACACAGCGCTTTTATGAAAGAGTATTATGCTCGTCCAGAAGCGGAAGCTCACAAGCAGCAAGCACGAGAGTCGTTAGAGGTCATCAGGCAACAGCCCGGCTACAGGGAAATGATCAACGAACGGTTAGCGGAGATGCGGCATGACCCTGAGATACAGCAGAAGCGGATTGAGGCACTACAGCGAGCGCGTGCTACTCCTGAGTATCAAGCCAAACATAGTGCAGCTATGGATGAAGTGCGTCAACGTCCAGAATATCGAGAAGCCCTATCACGTGCCCAAACAGAAAAGTGGCAAGATGAAGAATATTACCAGAAACAACTAGGGGCTATAGTTCAGGGAATAGCAGAGGGAGTTAGAAAAGGGACTTCCATAGAGATTGCTACAGCAGTCCTGCTGCAATCGCTTGACATAGAATATGAGCCGCAAAAAGTCATTGGTCACTACATCGTAGATTTTTATGTGCCTTCTAAGAACCTAGTCATTGAATGCGATGGAGATTACTGGCATTCTCGTCCTGAGGCAATCAGACGGGATAAAGCAAAAAATACTTACTTACGAAATCATGGTTATGATTTGGCTAGAATACCTGAGCACGCTATTCGTAAGGGTGATTTCACTTTGATACTAGACCACCTCACGTAATAAGAACTAAGTAGAGCCTTTGAGCCATGATGTTGAACAGTTCAACATCATGGCTTTTTTGATAAGTGATAGATAAGAGCCTAGAGCCTTTCTACGGAAAGGAAAATCCTGTGGCAGCCTTATCTGGAATCGGCGCAAGCGTAACAGAAGCTTCAACAGCTTTCACGGATGCATCTAAGTGGACACTGAGCTTAAAAGGTGCAACCAAAGATGTCACGCCGTTTGGTGCATCTGGTAACTGGGCCGTGAACCTTGCTACCATCAAGAGTTGGACCGGCAAAGTCACTGCATTCATCGACACGAGCGACACCGCGCAGACCAACCTCTTCGCGTTATTGAACTCAACAGTGAGTATGACCTTCACGATCCAAAACACTCCACACGCATTTGCAGGGAGTGCCATTCTCACCGGCATCGATCCAAATGTGGACGTGCAAAATGCACAAAGTGTAGATTTTTCCTTCACGGGCACCGGAGCTATCAGCTATTCTTAAAATAGTGTAATATATGTGAGGTAAATATACAATGAGTGCATTATCAGGGATAAGCGGTGACGTGTGGATGTCTACCAGCCCGCCAACGGCACTCGGCTCACCTGAGAGTGCGACGGATAGCGGCAACCATATCAACTACTTTGCAGCCACACATCAGGCGTGGGACCCTACGCAGACGTTCACCGTCCAGTGTTCACCGAATGGTAGCACTGGGTGGGCCACGGTCACCGATTACGTCATGTACTGGCCTGTTGGGGAGATCGTGTTCAATTCGGCGCGTGTACCAGGAACGAACAACTTTGTACGCATCAACGCTGGAAGCTACTTCACGCTTTCGGCATTGAGCGGCGCGCATGCGTGGAAGGCAAGTGGAAAGGGCATGGTCAAGGAGACCACGCCGTTTCAGGCATCGGGATCGTGGGCGGTCAACACGCCCGTCATGAAGAGCATGACGTTTAGCGTTGATTGCTATAACCAGGATGCGCGCATCTTTAACGAGATGATTTCGAGTGGTGTAAGCCAGATCAACGTCTCAGGTGGCATCATCCTTTGTCAACTCTGGTGGGATGAAGCGAACGGTAAACGCTACCAGTTCTACGCGCTCCCAACCGGTATTACACAGAACGTGGTGGTGAACGACGTGGATAAGCAATCGGTGAACTTCACCAATACCGGTCCCGTGTTTGTCGTCACGTCCAATACCTTTAGCACAACCACCGTCGTCATCGGATAGAAAGCAAGTAGCCAATGATAGAAACAACCGAACTGGATGCCACGCAAGAGCAGGCGTCAGCCAACGGACATGACGCTTACCAGGACTTTGATAGTGACCTGGACTTTCTCAACCACATTCTCTCGAAAAAACCGGCTGAGGAGTTGACGGAGGTGCCAGAGTGGAATGTCAAAATCTTGTGCAAGGCACTGGACGCTGAAGCACGCATTGCCGTGCAGATGCAGGCATACAACGCTGAGACGAAGATTACCGATTACCGCCCATTCTTCCCTGAGGTCGTTATTGGCGGGTGTTACAACCCTAAGACCGGAAACAAGGTATTCAGCGAAAAGCACTTGATAGCACTCAGGCGCAAGCAGGACGGGATGGCAATTGAGCGGCTGGCTGTGGTGATCTTGCGTCTCTCGCGCATGCTCTTCAATCATCCAGAAGACGCGAAAAAAAACTAGAGAATGTCGCGCTGTATAACGTCTATCGGCTTGCTGAACGGCTTGGCTACCACCATGTGTCCGACCTTTTAGCGGATATGCCGAACGGCGCGGAGTTGACCGGCTGGTTTGCCTATTTGCGCGTGGACGATCAAGTACGGGCTGACTGGATAGCAAGCGCGATCATCAAAGCCTTCAATGGCAATAAAGCCGCGCAAGCAGGCGGCAATGATGAGGAAGAGGTCATCGATACGACCAAGCCAGAGTTCGCGCAACACTTTCAGGGATTTATCGGGAAGCCGGGAGACCGGCAACTAGTACGCAGATCATGATGAGCCAAGGGAAGGAGGTGAGAGAAGATGGCCGATGCCGGTGATATTATTGCGAAAGTCAAAGTAGTCTACGAGCCAGATGGCGTCAAGCAAGCAAAAGAAGACCTCGCCTCTTTAACTGACGCTGCCGGGTCCGTCGGAGAGAGCGCGGGGAGTGCGAGCGAGGGTCTGTCTTCACTCGGTGAGCAGGCGGGCAAGGCTGCGGCGAGTGCGAGCGAGCTGAACTCTGCGTTCACCGACCTTCCCAAGATAGCCGAAAAGAGTGGAGCGGCATTCACCGCCTTTGGTGAGGGTATCGCTGAGAGCCGGGGAGCCATAGACGATATGGCTACGTCTATGGAGGACGTACAAGCCCCACTTGAGAAAGCATCATCTCTGATGGAGAAGGCGACAGCACCGATGTCTGCCTTCTCCGAACATACGCAGGCCATAAGTGAGGGCTTTACGCAAATGGGCGAATCCCTCACACAAGCATCTCCCCTCCTCATGCAGTACGGAGATACCCTACAAGCACAGCGCCAAGCGCTCCATGAGGCCACGCCCGCCTTCAATACGAATGACTGGATGCAAGGGATGAATGCCGCAGGCGTGGAGACCTGGGGTACAGCAATGGGTGACGCAGCGACCCAGATGGAGGTATTCCAATCGGCACTCGACAATCCCAAACTTGCAGAGTCCGCCAAAGCAACGCATCAAGCCCTGGGAACTATGAATGCCAACTTCCAAACCGTGGGGAAGAGCGCATCGGATGCAAGTAATGCCGTTGGGGAATTTCTTGGTAACTCCACCTCCTTTGATAATGGGATGGTGTTTCCTGGTGGCAATGGGTTCGGGGCCATTGGTGGAAACACTCTTGAGGGACCCTTAGAGGAACTGAAGTCCTTCAAGCCTACATCCTTTGGCGAAGCGTTTTCTACTGGTGTGAGTGGGGTGATGGGCGCGCTCAATGACATCGCCATGCCGATCATGGCGGTGCAAATGATCGGCATGGCAGTTGGGCAGGTTTCTCAAGGCATATACGACATGGCGTCGGTCGCAGAGGGGCAAGGTGCGCACTCGCTGGGAACATTCACGGGAACGGTAGATGCGCTAGGGCAGACAGCCGCAAAAGTAGGACAACAATTTTCTGAAAACTTTGGACAAGCCATCACGCCTACACTGCAACAGATGAATTATGAGATGTCGCAGAACCAGAGTAGTGGCGGCATTGGCGGCATGCTGGGAGAGAGTGGTCAATTCCTCTTCAATAGTTTTCGTGTCTTATCCGGGTTGGATGTTCAGGGTGGGCTCCAAGGATTTGCCAACCAGTATGCGGCAGACAATGGGCAACCTTTGCCCTACCAGGGACCAGGACCCCAGAGTCAGGCGGCAACCTACGAACAAAAACAAATGGACCAACTCCCGGCGACGGTTGCCATGCAAACGGCGCAAGCGCATATGCAATACGCTAATATGCTCGCTGATGCAGTCAATCCAACGTACCTTGCCTCTCAGGATCAATTGCAATCCGCGCAACGATTCCTGCAACACGCACAACAATCGTATAATATCTCGAATCCGATTTCGCAAGCACAACTACAAAGTGATGCGCTCTATGATAGTTACATGAGTGGTAGTCGCCAGGACCTCACCTCCCCCGATTCAGTGTTTGCCTCTCACTACGCCCCGGGCAATGCGCCCAGGACCTATACTGGGGGCACTAGTGGAGCACCATATCAAAGCGTCGCGCAAGACATGGGACTCCCATTTGCCAATCCACTGGCAGATTTCCTTGGGGGTATAGGGGGCTTCCTCAGTGGTTTCGGCGGTGGTGGTGGTGCTGACTTTGCCAATGGAACCTGTTTCCCCGCTGGCACGCGTGTACTCATGGCTGATGGAAGCGAGCGGGCCATTGAGACGCTTCAGGTTGGTGACCGGGTACTCGGTCATGAGAGGGCATCTTTCATCCCAACCACCGTGCTTGCCCTCATTACACCGCCACCAAAGAAGGTCTACGAGTTAACTTTTGATGACGGCAAAACGCTTACTCTGACGGACTCACACCCTATTTCCACAGCAGAAGGATGGAAGTCACTTCACCCACGTGCAACCAAGGAGGAGAATCCCGATCTCGCTGTATCGACCCTGCATATCGGTGATCGCGTCCACACCACAGGCGGTATGGTGGAACTAATGGGCATCCTTCCGCGTGAGGTGGTGCAAATCTACAATATTACAGTGGATGAGCCGCATACCTTCTACGCCAATAGCATACTCGTTCACAATAAGGTGCTCGGTGCAAGTGCTGGGGCTACTACGGATATCGGATCTCAGATAAGCGGACAGATAGGAAGCATCCAACTCCCACATATCGATTTATCTGGTATGGCCTCTTCTCTCGGTGGCAGTTTCTCAGGCATTCAACTGCCGCACCTTGACCTCTCTGGACTTGCATCAGGGATAGGGGGATCACTTTCGGGCATTCAACTTCCACACATCGATTTATCAGGGATAGCATCAGGGATAGGCGGGTCGATTTCAGGCATCCAGTTACCGCACATCGATCTTTCAGGCATAGGAGCTGGTCTTTCTAGTGCCTTCTCCGGCATTCAGTTGCCCTCTATCCCCCAGATCGGCAGTCAGATTAGCGGCGAACTGAATAGCATGTTTGCAGGGATATCGCTGCCCTCTATTCCCGAAATCGGCAGTCAACTGAGTGGTGAATTGGGAAGTATGTTTGCAGGCATTCAGTTGCCCTCTATTCCTCAAATTGGCAGTCAACTGAGTGGCGAACTAGGGAACATGTTCTCTGGCATCTCTATCCCCTCTGTGCCTCAGATCGGCGGGATGATTAATGGAGCATTAGGCGGTATCTTTTCGGGCATCTCTATTCCCTCCGTGCCCGAAATTGGGAGAGAGATTAGTGGCGCGATGGGCGGCATGTTCTCTGGGATATCCCTGCCACCTGTGCCCAACATCGGCGCGATGATTAGTGGCGCGATGAGTGGCATGTTCGCAGGTATCTCTATGCCAGCGGTGCCATTTTTTGCACGCGGTGTCCAGAATTACACAGGTCTCGGTATTGTGGGTGAAGCCGGTCCTGAGCTAGTTTCACTCAATGGTGGCTCGGTTTTTCCGCTTTCAGGTTCAACAGATAGCTCCTCGCCTATCTCACTCGGTGGAGGCGACAGTGGTGGCGCTCCGCAATCATTCAATATCTCTCTCCACGTGGACAGCCAAACGCTCATCGCGGCAATGGGGATTCCACTCAGTCAGAATGTGCGGCTAACATCAGGGATGAGAAGCTTTTAATGATAGAAGGTGTATTTTGAGTACGATATTTTACGCATCAAACGTCGCCTCTACCATTGGCGGTCTCACCCAGTCGGATCAACTCTCAAGTGCGGTAGGTGGTGCTGAAACCAGTTTTACCGTCACGATGCCTGCAACCTCCACCAACACCTACGTTGAACTACTCGCTCAAGGGGGGTCGTCAAGCGCTACAAACGTCCTTCCTGCTCCAACGGGAAAAGGCTGGTCTGTCTCTCTCGCTGGCAACATCATCCCCTCTGGCACGTGGTCCAGCGCCTTCACACTCGCCAAGAGCGGCTCAACCATGAGCGGCGCCGCACTCTATGTCAGGTGGTATCGTCGAACGATAGACGGGTTATACTATCCGATTGGTGCGACCTCGCTTACCAGTCAATCCTTCTCGACAACGAAGACCGTCTACTCGCTTCCAGGGGTAAGTGCGACGCTTTGGCAATTCGTTGCTGGTGACACGCTCTACATGGATTGCTTCGTGTCCAATGGGGCGACCTCGTGGGCCAGCGCGGTCTTCACCGTGTACGTCTCCAACAGCTCATCGACAGGCGTGACCAACGACGGCACGATCACCACACCCACGATGATGACTACGCCTGCGGGGTTGTCCTGTCTCATTGGCACCTCAAATTTTCAGAGTGGCAGCGGTATCCCGGTCCTCAACCAATCCTTCATTTTATCCGACGCTGTGGATCAACGCTCAATCCTAACACTCACAGGCGAGGATACAGCGGGCACGCTCTCCTACACACCTGCAATGCCGGTCATATTCTCGGATCATGACCAAGGCAAGCTCTATGATGGCTACCTCAATAGTGATAGAGTGACAAAGCCCGCAGCAGGCGGGTCTGCACAACTAGAGCATTACCTGACCTTTGCCGATCATCATCGCGATCTCGATAAACGCGCCAACACGGTCAATTATCTCAACTGGACGGCTGGGGATATGGCGTGCGATATGATTCAGCAAACGCTCTCGCAGGAAGGGATCACGGGTGACTTCGCGCTGGAGAGCGATTACACGCCCACCACATTTGCGCAGGGCACGCTTACCAATACTGTCGCGACGACCACCACCAGCCCGTTTGTGTACGCACCCAACACGGCTTCACCACCAATCACGAGCAATACCGGCGACTTGGAACTCACCAGGGCTGGCACGCAATTTACACTAACAGAATCGGTTACTGCCGACTTTAGCAGTGGCACGCTCACCAGCATGGTTGCCAGCAATAACCAATTGTCGCCCTCGACACAAAGCGCGATCAAAGTTACTGCGTTGTATTCTCCAGTTGCGACGGCAATTAATTCGCCTGCTCAAGAGTCCGGTGGTGTTGCGACGGACGAGGAGCAATTCGTCAATCTCATGTATGTTCAGGTGTGGTCGGGGAGCATGACGGTTGGAACGAACGATACCTTCAATTATGATGTGTGGATTGCCTCTACCAGTCCTGCATTTCTTGCAGGCATGGATATGCAATTCAGCGATAATTCGTATTTAAACGGTTCGGTTGGCACACTGGACAGCAACAATTCGGTTGGCCTTTACGACCAAAACGGGGTGTCTGTTGATGTTCTGCAAGATTTATCTTCTTATGCAAAGGATACCTGGTACACGCGCAATATCACGATGACTGGACTTAACGGGAAAACGATCAATAAGATTTTCGTGTATCTTGCAGGGTCCAACTCAGGAACCTATACCGTCTATACAAAAAACTGCTATCTTGGAAGCCAGAGCGGCAGCCCATTCTTTAGCACGTCAGCCACGTCCACACAACTCAACCCGCCTACGATCCAGCGTGCGTTAGGTGCCTACCTGTCCAGCACCATTAATACCTCAGTCGTGAGCGTCTACAACCCACTGGCGAGTTACCGCGTTTCCTCCGCTCACAGCATCAGCTCCGTCGGACTCGTCCAGAACTCGACGATCACCTGGACAGCTAGCCTGCCCACGTCGGGCACGCAAGCCACGCCATACCCACCAGGCACATTAGGTACTACTACCACCTCGACAGGCGGCGCAGGCGCGATGGTGATGCTAGCGAGTTACGACGGGAATGCGTGGCTACAATGCCAGAATAGTCAGGCGCTCCCTGGACTCCCACCGGGCTCCAATGTAAGCGGCCTCTCGCTCTATCTTCGCGAACAGTTCGCGGCTGGCTCTGATCCAACCGCTATTCCCGCACTCTTAGATGTCTCCATCACGATCAACAGTGCGGCCAACACTACCGTAAGCGACATTGTAGCCACGTATGGGACAAGCACACAGTGGAATACCGGCACGCAGGTATTGACCAACCCGAACAGTGCGGGAAATTTGACGATTGGGGGGAGCGCCAATCCGCTTACACAGAGCTGGCCGAGTAGCACCGTCCTGAACCAACAGACATTCTTGGCGGGTCCATTCAACAATGGAACACAAGCCGTAACGGGCGGGGCGTATACGATGTCGCCTGTTGCAAACACAGGCGGGTCATGGTGTCAATCGCGCTTCGATTGGGCGGGCTATTTCCAGAATGGGACGATTGAGGCTGATGTCAAAGTCTCAACAACGGGCATCTACACCGAAGCCTCTATAGAGTATCGGCAAACAGGGTGGGGAAATGCCAATGATAACTATGCCTATGTTGTTGGCATACAAAGCACAGGCGGGGTATTTTTGGCTTACGGCAGTAACAGCTTTAGTAATACGGTTGGCACATTTACCTCTATTACCAGCCCCGGAGTAACAATTGCCGCCAACACCTATTATCATCTCAAGATTGTCGTCAACGGCAACAGACATACAGTCTACTTCAATCACAGCGGCACACCTAGCATTGATGTCCTCGACAATACCTACACCACAGCCGGGCAAGTTGGTTTTAGAGCGTACACCAACTCTAACTCATCCTTTACCGCGTCTATTGATAACTTCTCGATGGTGACCACCACCGCAGGCACGTGGACATCACCCTCCACCTCGCTCAACTCACTAGGCACCTGTGGCTATTCTCAAGTGTGCTGGACGGATTTAGACAGCCGTGGGCAGGTCGAGAACACGACAACGGTCCTTGCGAGCATTGACGGAGGAACCACCTGGCAACAATGCACGAACGGCGCAGAAGTCCCACAACTGCCAAGAGGAACCAGCACGTCAGGGGTGTCAATCAAGTTTCAGGCCATTCTCTTTAGTAGCACACCACCCATTAGCACACCCGTCATTATGGGGCTCTATGCCCGTATATGCGGCAATTATGGCACGGTGAGCGGTACGCGTGTGAGTCCAATACTCAACCTCTCACCAGTGGGATATGTGGCTTCATCCAATTGCATGTATAACGCCAATATCCCTACCAGTACCACCGTTGTTGTAGCCACTTCACAGGATGCCTCTACCTGGACGACCGTTGGAGGCAGCGGAGCAGGGGCGGTACTCTCTTACTGGACAAATCAACCATCAGCAACACAAGACCTGTTCAATAGCAATACATCCGCCAATTACACCAACACCAACAAGAGTGGTGGCAGTGTGGCAACGGTGACGTACGACACGCCCAATAGCAGGGTGACGTTATCTGGCGGCTCCAGTGCACTCTACCTCAACAATGCCATATCCTGTGCTGACGTGGATCTGCTCGTTGATATGGACGAGAGCGACGCGGGTGGACTAACATGGCGCAAAGTGGATGCGAGCAACTTTTATGAGTTGGGCGTCTATGATGCTAGCTCATCAGGGGGATTCACCAACGCACTCAGGCTCTACAAGGTTGCTGGTGGTACCCGTACGCTGCTTGGTAGTGCCTCATCGGTCACTTTCACACGCACCACGTTTCATCGCGTGCGCGTCACCATGCAGGGCGGACTGATCAATGTCTACTGGGACGGGGCATGCAAGCAATCCTACCTGGATACGTCCCCGCTCGCAGCCGGGGCCTGTGGGCTGCGCAATGACGGTGGCACATCAAGATACTATCAACTCTGGATACAGCCGTTGGGCACGAACCTGGCTGGACAGGCATTGTATACCAAAGTCACGATGACGACCACCGATCCATCAGCGATGCCCCAACTCTTCACGCTCGTCGCCTGCGTACGAGGCGCATCCATCGGTACAGGGGCAACCATCCCACAGTTACACCCGATCACGACACCGTTTGCTCAGTATTTCTCTAAAGAGATGGATTCGCTTGTGCAGGCGAGCGGCGATTATTACTGGTATGTCAACAAATGGCGAAAGCTCTACTTTGGGACACGTCTCGCACGGCCTGGCGCATTCCCCGTGCAAAGCGTGGCCGATCCCGCAAATAGTAGTGGTTATCTGCTCTATCAGCCTCAAGTCAGCGTGCTCTCCTCTGCTGACCTGTACCGTAATCAGCAAATTATCACCAATGTTACCGGTCTAGTGACGCCACCGACTGAAACAAAATCGGCTGACGGGTCAACAACCTCTTGGACAATGGGCTATCCGCTCTACTCAGCACCAACCATTCTGATTGGTAGTAGTAGTAATCCTGCAACAGTGGGCGTGCAAGGCGTCGATAGCGGGCGTCAGTTTTATTGGCAGCCGGGGAGCGCTAGCATCTCATATGACAGCACGTTGCCTAAGCTGCCATCTGGCACGGTCGTCTCGTTCACCTATGTCGGACAATCCACCGTCAATGACGTGCTCAACAACACGGGGAACCAGACCATACAGGCAACACTTGAGCAGAATAGCGGGATTGTAGCCGAAATCGAATCGGCGTTCAGTTCATCGGCGAAAGGGATGACGACTGCGCAGGCCACTGCATTTGGAAACGGGCTCCTCACACGGTTCGGGAGCAATGGCACCATCGAGTTAATGGGCACGATGCTTTATGCAGGGCTTATTCCAGGGACAGTTATTGGAGTCTTCATTCCAGAGCTGATGAGTACATGGAATGCGCAATTGCCCGTTGTCAGGGTCACCACAACAGCGTGGCAAGGACAAAACGGGATCACGTACCTTTACTCAATAGATGCCACGAACGGGCCATCACTCAATAATTGGGCGAGACTATGGTATCAGGGGTAGAAATGTATAAAAGCAGCACATCACCACAATTTACCGTTATTCCCTTATACCATAGATCGGCTTGGGAAGCTAGTCTATGGTATTTTATTTTGCTTTGAATTTATAGGAGAGAAGCCGTGATGCAGCAGCAACCACAGCAGAATTACAATGATTTGACGATGGTGCTGCGCCAACTTGACCGATTGGAGGAACGGACACGCGATCTCGCCAAACGAGCAGATTTGGAGGCGCTGCGCAAAGAGTTGGTTGCACGTGACGCGCTGGAGCCACAAATGGCGGGACTCAAGTTTCAAATAGCGCAAGTGGATGTGGCACGCAAGGATGATCGCTTCACTCTAGAAAAGAGACTTGATGATATGGAGAAAGAACAAATTAGCAAGCAGGAACGCTTATGGATGCGACTCGGTCAGGGTATCGCCGCAGCGGCATTTGCGCTTGCGCTATTTGAATTTTTGACACACCTGAAAATTACGCCTTAAATTATTTGTAGAGTGACTCACGAAGCCGCTTGTAAGGGAAGTTCAGAGACGAGGATGAACATGCAGATTTTAGCAACGATTCTCTTCTTCATTGTTTTCATACAGCTCTTTATTGTGCTCTCTGTCTATCTAGGAGTAACACTCTATAACTATTTCAAGAAAGAGAAGTCGCAGAAGAGGCGACTTGACGAAGCGCAACATCACACAAACGCAGTGCCTACTCAGGAGCCGCCCGATACCGACGCCTCCGACGAGCATACCTCAATTACTTAAATTACTTAGAAAGGCAAAATTGTAATGGTACACAAATCTATCCCGCGCTTCCTCGGAGGCGCACTCGTCCTCATCCTTCTCGCGCTCACCTTCTTGTCACTGCCACACTTGGCAGGAGCGCAATCCGCAGCAAAGGCACTCATCACGCCTGCTGCCCCAACTGCCACGACATGGTACTTCGCAGAGGGTCGCGTTGGAGGTGGATTCAAACAGTTCTTAACCATCAGCAATCCCGGCACGTCTGCGTGCAATGTGAACATCAACTACTTGTACACGGTAGATGGCAGTATCACCAATAGTTCAAAAGTGGTGAGTGCTAGCGTGCCAGCACAGTCGCGCTTCACCGAGAGTGTTAACACGGATCTTGGCTTCTCCGAACTCAACCTGACAACCGGGGCCAATGTGGCGGCTATCGTCTCGGTGAACAATGGCGTCTCATCTCCGCTCTGTACTGGCATTGTAGCCGAACGTCCGATGTACTTCTACTTCCACAACATTCAGAGCGGCACTGATACGTTAGGTGGCACAAGTGACCAATTGAGCACCACGTACTTTTTTGCCGATGTGCCAACTGGCATCGCAGGCGAAACGTTCCTCTCTGTGCTCAATCCTGGTAGTGTCACGGCCAATATCATTGCCACATACTACGCCAATGGCGGTGAGGTAGCGCATCAGACGCTCTCAGTCCCAGCTCTCAGCCGTGGCACCTTTCAGCCCAACAATCTCAATATGGCAGAGGTGAATGTAGCCGCTACCATAACCTCTGATCAGCCTATCCTCGTAGAGCGTCCCTCGTACTTCCGAAATGTACACAACGTTAATGGCGCGGCAAATATTACCGGCGCGACAGGGCTGGCAAGCACCTGGACCTTTGCAGAGGGCACGACTGCTTCAGGAACGCAGGAGAATCTGCTCATCGCGAATCTTGGCAGTGCGGCAATAACAGCCACCATCACGCTCACGCCAGAGCCAGGCTCCACAGCACCACTACCACTCACTGTCTCTGTTCCAGCTAAGACGCAAGTGCTCTGGGATGTCAACGCGCACAGTGCTCTCGCATTCAAAGCAGGTGTGACGGTCACAGAGTCAGGCACAAATGATCTCGTGGTACAACGCCAGATGTTCACGACGTACCACGGCAGCAACGGGGCAAACAGTAGTAGCACGATGCAAACGACGTGGGCATCGCAGGGGGTAACGGACACGCTCGGAGCAACGTCGCCACGCAATACCTTCAGTTTCGCGGAAGGCTTCACCAGTGTCGATTACAACGAGTGGCTGATGATTACAAACACCTCTGGAGGCCCTGAGACCATCGACATTACCCTCAACAACATGCTTGGGCACCAATATGTTCAGCAAGTCACTGTCCCGCCAAACAGCCGTTTTAGCGACAATATCACCACTGTGGTTGAGCAGCATCTTGCTGCAACCAATGAGGACGGGCGGGCCTATGCGGTGTCGATGACGGTAACGGCTGATAACGGCATTGACACATTCGTGGCAGAACGGACCATGTACTTCCACACACCGCTTCGCTATGCGGTGCAAGGCGCTTCATCGATTGTGGGCTATTCTGGCAGCGCGGTTATTAGTTAGAGCAAGAGAAGGATACTATGCAGATCAGGTCTATTCTTTCTCCCAATTACTTTATGGGGAGAGCAGGATACACCCCACAGTGGGTAATCTTGCACGGTACCGCAGGTGGCAGTTCTGCGCAGAACATTGCTACCTACTTCGCCGATCCTGCCTCGCAAGCGAGCACTAACTACGTTATCGGGCAAGATGGCACCATCATCTGTTGCGTGGTGGAGGAGAACGCACCGTGGGCGAATGGCGTTCTCGAAGTAGGGCATGACCCGTGGTGGAGCGAGGCGATCAATCCCAACTTTCAAACGATCTCAATAGAGCATGTCAAACCATCTACAGACAACAGCGATCAACTCACTGATGCGCAAAAAGCCGCCAGTTTCGCACTCGTCAAGGATATCTGCACACGTTGGAATATCCCACAGCGAGCCGCCGATGCAAGTGGTGGGATTACCGGGCACTACTCGGTGTCACCAATCAGCCGTGCCCGGTGTCCCGGTCCCTATCCGTGGGATGACTTGTTTACCTACTTACAGAAAGGAGCAGCCGTGAACGTTCCAGAGGGTTGGCATGATGATGGCACAACGCTGACAGCAAAAAATGGACACAAGGTCATAGCAGGCTTCAGGCGTCACATCCTGGCGAATGATGACTGGAGGTCCGATGATGAGCCGCGAGAAGAGGAATACGCGGTATCACCGCTGGAGTACGGCAACCCAGCACTAGGGAGCGGGCACATCCAGCATTTCAACTTCAGCATCTTAGAGTGGTCTCCAAAGATGGGCGTGTTCAGGGGGTACGCTGGCAAAGAAGCAATGGCACTACGTACGCGACTAGAAGCACTACTCAAGAAGCAAGGGAACTAGCATGCGCGTTGTGAATCGCAATTTCAAGAAAGTCTACTTTTATCGTGTCTCCAGCACGCACCTCAAAGATATGATTGTGCGCTGGAACACAGGAGGGATACCTAAGCATGACATCAAATCCGCAATTCTGGATACAAATCATCACGTTTCTTCTTCCGATCATCGGACTAGTGCTTCCCGGCTTCTTCAAGCAGGACGGGCTGTCTGACCGCGCCAATGGCATTATCGCGCTGGTGGTTGTGGCGATTGTGAGTGCGGCACAAGCCTTCTTCGCGGGGCAACTAGGGGTTAACCCCTACTTGGACTTTGGTGTGGTGGCAGCAGGCATCACAAGTCTACTGGTAGGGCCGCTCAAGCCGCTAGATCAGTATATTCAGAGCAATGCAGGGCTGACCTCTAGCCCACCACCAGAACTGACGGTGCGTCCACGTGTGCAGTCCTGGCAGCCAACCACGCACACTGAAGCAGTGGACAAGAATGCACAACAGAAGGATTAATAATGCCAACGCTTACCAAATTACATACAACGAAACACGGCGGTCTAGGCTGGAAGCGAGATGAACCGCTCCACATTGATATCCGAGATCGTATGTACCAGATGGAAGTTGCCTATGAGCAATTGCCGTCATCAGTGGACTTACGCGACAAATGCCCGCCTGTCTACGATCAAGGGCAATTGGGGAGTTGCACAGCAAATGCCATTGCAGGAGCGTTGGAATTTGACATGATGAAGCAGGGGGAGCAAGTCTTTACCCCCTCTCGCCTGCTCATCTATCTCGAAGAACGGATAAAAGAGGGTGATCCCGACCAGGATAACGGTGCATATATTCGAGATGGCATCTACTGCGTGGCTCATCAGGGCGTCTGTCCCGAGACAGAATGGCCCTACGATGTTAACAAGTATGCAGAGATGCCGCCAGAGCAGTGCTTCACCGATGCTCTGAAGTTCAAGGCTTTGACGTATCAGAAACTACGCGCCTACAGCCTCGTACAGATGAAATCGTGCCTGGCATCTGGTAATGTCTTTGTGTTTGGTTTTACGGTCTATGAGTCATTTGAGAGCCAGCAAGTAGCAGATACGGGGATAGTACCAATGCCTGTGCGTGGTGAGCGAATTTTGGGGGGACACGCGGTCTGCGCAGTAGGATTTGATGATAGTAAGAAGTGGGTGATTTGTCGGAATTCGTGGGGTTCTGCTTGGGGCGATCAAGGAGCGTTCATGCTTCCTTATAGTTACATGACGCATGCAGGACTCACCAGCGATCTATGGACGATTCGTACTGTCTCCTAGGAGAAATACAAGAGCGGAGAGCATCACACTCTCCGCTCTGCTGTAATCTGCTGGCTACAGATATTGTCTTGATGTACTTGTGCTATCGTTGGCGGCATACATCCTTTCGTGCTCGTCCCTATAGATATGCAGTCCGTGTTCATCGCGTAACTCGACCTCGATCAACCGCATGCGTTCGGCTGTGTGTCCGTGGGGATCATCACCAACCTCCACTAGTTCACTGTACTCGGTTAATAATTGGTGTGCACTTGTCATGATTGTTCCCTTTCTCTCGTTACTCGCGTTCAAACGAGCTGACATAGCCCTCTGCTACGGGGCCGGTATACGTGACGTTGATCTCTTGCCCGTCTGGGGTCAGGAAGCTTCGGGTATCAAAGTTGCCAGCCTCCAGGTCAGAGGCGAGACCGTCAACGGCGGTACCTTCTGGCAATGATTGTAGAAATGTACGTAGTTCGTCGAGTGTGGTGATGGGTTGATTCATGATATGTTTCCTTTCTTGTGTACTGTTCTCACTCTAGCATCAATCGCACTACAAGACATCAGTAGTAGGTATGACTTTCTCATAGGTGGCTATGAGAACTACTTCCTGGGCGGCGCATCTATCCGCTCAGGGTTCTCTTTGATGTGCAGATAGCGCCCGTGCCGCTCACTCCACACGAACGCGCTCAGGCTGTGTTCACGAATGTAGGCCATGTGCGACTCTGCAAAGCCCTGGATCTCGAAATCGATATCCCTTGTATCGACTTTGAGCGTATGCGCAATGGACTTGAGAAAGCCGAGCATGTTGGAGAACGCGCCGCGCCCACTCTTGCCCTCAAACGTGGCGGACATATTAATCACGATCCCATCCTTGATGGACAAGAAGAGCGAGATCATCTGTTTCGCCTCTTTCCCAGCGGTGAATCTCACCTGGAACAACTGATAGTCAGTTGCCTTCATCAGGTTGTCGAGGTAGAAGACTTGCAGGGTATCGCGCTCAGGCCACTCTACCTCCTTCTCAGCAGCGATACACAGCAATTCTAGAGAGGGCAGCGTATACTTCTCTGCAATCGCATTGTACAGGGACGAGGCCAAGAGGGGATAACGGGACATCCCCTTCACGAAGAACGACGTACAAAACATGTTGCGATCCCTCCAATGGGTTACTTGCTCTAGCTAAAGAAGTCCCCCGCCCACATAAAACTACAATTTGCTGCTTTTGCCGCGCCCTCGTCTTCTGGACGGTCGCCCACGAATAGTGTTTCCTCTGGCGAGGCTTCCAGGTAATCCATTGCCTGTAGTAGCATCCCTGGACCTGGCTTCCTACGCAGATCATCGAGCCTGTAAGCTTCAATACTCGCCTTCGGATGCGTGAAGCAGGTAAAGATGCGACCTAGCGGTATCCTAGCCTCTTCAGCCATATTAGCAAGCTCATGGAGGATATCAGCTTTCTCCATATATCCGAAGGCAACACCGCCCTGGTTGGTAGCAATCGCTAATTCGATACCTTCCCTATCCAACTCCTGCAACTTCTCCAGCCTACCCGGTAGCCATTGCCAATCATCGGCAGACTTGCGGAACGTCGCGTTGCTCTTGGTAGTGGTCAAAGTGCCATCTACATCGAATATAATAAGCGCGAATTGGTTATTCACAGGATTAGTCCTTTCTCTTCTGCCCTGGATAAGAACCAACAATCTCTTTCCCCCAGGAGAGCCAATATTCAATGCGTGCATCAGGGGCTTTCCCTTGCTTCATCTCTTCAATTTCAACATCAGCCCGCGCTATTTCTCGCTGTACCCATCCTTGAAAGAGAAGGGCATTGCGGGCATCACAAAGATTGCGTAGCGCCTGTTGTTTCTGCTCTTCGGTCATAGAATAATCGCTCCATCTCGCTTGATCATCTCGTCAATGTTCTTTACCGCATCATTCAACTGTTTGGCTCGCCGGTAAGCAGCTTGCCGTTTGGCGTAGGGCTTCACCTCACCCTTTACAAGATGAGGGATAAGCATTGGTGCAGCGTCCGGGTTATCCACCCGGAACACTGACCAACCTTCTCCATCTTTGAAGACTTTGTACATGATTACTCTCGATCCATCTGTTCACGCAATTCACGCTTCAGATCTTCCCGGTCATTTTCGTAAGTGAGATACCAATAGTCAGACTCATCGCCGCCATTGTCTTGAAACTCACTCATGTCGTCGTCATCGAGTTTCGGCAGGCTGAGAATAACCCCAGGACTCTCATAGAGATTGCCAATCTCGTTATCCCACAAGACGCGACATGTACCATCCTCGAATAACTCAACGCTGTAGCCGCTGCCTCCCCAACCCGCTTTTGTAGCTTTGACTAGGCTCTCAGGGAATTCGTCAGATGCCAGGAAGTTCTCAAGTGCTGTTTTTAAAGAATTAGTAGTTGTCATCATTGTTTTATCCTTTCGTGTTGTCAACGTTTTTGTTGTCTCACTGACAAAGGAAGTATAACATGACAACATTAATGTTGTCAACCCTAAAACAGCCAAAAGAGGGGCGATTTCTCGCACATCACAAAAACTCGTGTTACACTGTGCCAAAAGGAAGTGAGATATGGCAGAGACAGAAACTATCCGAATTGCCAGGATGGATGGAGATGAACGCACGATTATCAATTTCTTGTCCAGCGAGGAACGCAAAGAGGCGCTGTTACGGGCTGGACAACTCAAGATGCAAGGTGCTGCTAACCGTCTCCTTGTTAAGCAGTTGGGGAAAGAGGGGGCTGTGTCGCCTTCAGCCCCATAGCGAGCGAGCAACAATCGGGGAGATACTTCGCCTGCTCACCCTATAAGACGTAATTAGTACCAGCAATCTAAAAATCTAATGGAGAGTGTGATAGTATTGCACAATCAATCTGGCGACACTCTTATTGTAATTAACACCATGACCGGGTTGTTGGGATGCACGATAGCTTGCCAGATCGCGCCGGGAGACACACCTCCCGGCATTTTTAATACCTCATCCCCTGCTGTTCTTCTCGCGCCAATACCTCCAGAAATGCCCGTTGCTCCGCGTCAGACAGGAAGGCAAAGCACGTATTACTGACGAAGGCACCTTCGCCATGCTCCTGATACCATTCATGGCTGATAATCTGCATCATGCGTCCGTAGCCGATATGCTTGTGTGCTTTCACGTAGGACAGAAACTCTTTATCTTCTTCGCTGATCACAACCTACTCTCTTCTAGCTTCCTTGCTTGTTACATCAAACATCATCTTTCCTCTTCTGCATTAACACCAATCGATATCAACCTGCCCATCGGTTCTTATCCGTAAATCCGTGACGATTGGTTGGTTTAACTCGATACCCGGCACCATACCTTCCTCTTCGCCTATGACGTATCTGTGAGGAAATGCCGTGTCTAGTTTGACGCTGGCAAGGATAATCTCACCATCATAGAGAGTAAGCGTCTTACCCGGCTGGTCGTTGCCCGTACTCACTCCCCAAAGGAAGCCCACTCCAGACTTTAAGACATATTCCTTCATACTTCCTCACTCCATAGTGAGATAACCCCAGGTCCATGCTGCTCACAAACCACTACGCCGCTACCAGCACCGGGAACAGAGACACGCATGGATGCTGGATTGCGACACCCTGCAACAAAGCACGTGGGGATTCTCAGCGTCTCATACCAAGATGCCATTTGGGCAAGCAAAAACCCGCTCTCGAATTCGTTCAGGGTCACCGATGTATCTCCAATACAGAGTGTTATCTCATGATCATCGTTCTTAGTGGCTTTAACAGTTGTATCACCATGTTCAATGCGTACACCGCCCGCTATATCGTCCATTCCTTCTCCTTCTTATGCATAAAGGACACTTGCGCATCCACGTAGAGCACGCAAGAACCCGTGTATCTGGCAATGATATCAAGTATCTTACTAATTCGTGCTTCTGCTCTCTAATTCTGACCATTGCGCATGTTATGTCTTACTCTTTGCATGTTCGCCTCTATTTGCGGCTCTCTATCCATCGATTAGGCGATATCACCACACTGCCATCCACAGTTGTCATCAGGCGGGGCTCCTCTGGGGTAATGTGCAGATCAGGCATGTGCTCTTGCATCGCGTACCAACACCGCTCGAAGGTAATCCCCAGGACGCTAGCTAACTCGCTAATCTGCTCGTCGTGGAACGTGCGAATGTGTCTTCCCTGCAAGATCATACCAGCCGTTGACGCGCTCACATGTAATGCTCTGCCAATAGCAGCATTGGTTAGTCCTCGCTGCTTCTTGATATCTTGTAATGTTGGCATCGCTTCTCCTCACCTGCTACAATGCACACCGTCTATTGTGTGCTCGCTGCTCATCAGTGTAATACTGGCTCTTTAACTCACACTCGTGATCCAGTAACCAGTGCAGGCCCTCCTCAGTCAAGTTCCATTGCCCATTGCATAACTTCGTTGGTATACCGTCATCTCGAAGAGGAGTCACCCATAGCCAAGAGCGCCACATTCGATCGGGGCTAGGAATACGTTGGTAGCCTCGCTGTGTAAGAATGGTATTGAGGGTGTTATCGCTCATCATTTGTACTTGCCTCTCATCATATTGGTAGATAGGTAGAAGAACTGGTACCTGGCCGCGCATGCGCATAGGTATTTGTCACGGCAATGCTTGAATGCCCCATTGTGTCACGGACGACAGTAATAGGGGCATTATGTTCAATGCTATGAGATCCGTGAGAATGCCGCAGCCAGTGAGGAGAAACCTTTTTAGCCGTTTCAGGATCGGGAACGCTTGCCCGTATCGCAGCCTTACGAACGATTTGCAAGACACTTCTTGTATCCAGGCGTTTCCCATCGGACCCTCCAGTGCGAGAGACGGACTGCCTTGATTGAAACACATAGTCATGAGGCCCACAAGAACCACGCAAAGAAAGCAGCACTGCCCATGCGTGTGTATGCAATAGGATAGATCGCTTTTTATCGCCTTTCCCCACAACATCAATCTGTCCACCATCAGAACGTTCAATTACTTGCCCCCACTGGAGATTACATAACTCAGACACACGAACGCCAGAAGCATAGAGCAGCATGAGCAGGCAGTGATTGCGTGGATTCGTTTCCAGAGCGATCATTCGCTGTACCGCCCACTCTGGTAATATCCGCTCTGATACCGCGCTTTTTGGGCCAGGGGCAACGACAGCGGCAAAGACATTTACCTGGAAAAGGTTCGTTTTACAAGCAAAGCTATAAAACGATTTGAGGATATTGATGGTACGACGTTTTGTGTTCTCTCCTCCAGTAATCGCCTGAGCATACGTAATGGCATCAGCAAGGGTCACCTGAGAGAGCGGCTTATCGATAGTGCGATAAAATGCCTCAATCTCTTTTCTGTATGCCCGTTTGGTATGCCTGCTCCTTTTATTCGCGATCCACAATTCCACCAGTTCTCTTTCAGGGGTAGTATCAGGGAGCATTACCTGAGACATCTTTCACCTCTCTCATTCTCACATGGTGATAACTATGCTTATCACCATGTGAGAATACCTCATTTCTCCATAGAGTGCAACCAGTCAGTGGGGTATTTCCACATGAGTTTCTATACCATGTCAAGCCAGAAAACACCAATATCTCGTTAGGGGTGAATTCATCCCTCTGCCGTTGCGTACTATCCTTCATCCCTCTGGAATGCTCAGGAAACTCATTGCACCGCCTGCCTCACCAAAGCCATGCACAGCAAGCAACAGGGCTTCATGCATATCTGTTTCTCCATCCTCGTAATCAAATCGGTCCCAGTCTATCAGGAGTTCCCACTGCTTCCCTATCGCGATTTTGTGAAGCATCCATTTCCCGCCAGATTTCATAGATCGGAAAATCTCTTTGCCTACTTCCACATCCCTATTGAACGGTTCCATCTCTCTCTTCTCCTTACTGCTCTATACGCCTATTCAACTTGTCTGCCATCTCCGCAAACATGGCCTTCTGCTCATCACTGAGATCGTCCCAGTTGGGCGCTATCGCCTCGTACACCTCGCTGATGCCTGGAATGTATCCAATGATGCTCACGGCTGCGACAAAAGCAGCATGCACGTCTTGTGGTGTTGTCGGGTTACTCATCGGTTCCATCCTCTCCCTATTCAAACTTACAGACACCGCGTATCAGCCCCGTTTTTGCATCACCATCCATACGCACATCAGCGAGATAATAGCCTACTTCGTCAAGAGGCATTGTTTCCTGTTCGCGCAATTGATTGAACAATTTGATAGCATCGGCATGGCTCAGTACATAACCATGCTCATTTGGAACTCCGTACTGAGCAATGGTCACTTCAAACTTTGGCATCGACATTATCTTCCCCTTTCGCTACCCACACCTTAAACGAAGCAGTTTGCCCCTCTAGGTCCAGGTGGAGTAGCATTAACCGCCAACCCTCTTGCCCTTGTAGTGTGCCTACAAAATTGGACTCATAGTCGATGGCAGTTACCAGGAAGCTCGCTTGTAACTGCTCAACTAGTTTATCAAACTGCTCTTTCGTATAATGCGGTAGATCGCTCATCTCTTCCTCCGTCCTTTCATCGCGCTCCACACTAGGAGCATCGCCAACAGCACCACGGCGAGGGCTTGGCTGCAATTCAAGCGGGTCATTGATTGCGCTCTTCAATGTTCCTCTTCGCCAGATAGACCGACCGCACAATATCAAGCACGTGGTACCACTCCAGGTCTTTATAGTGATAGGCCGCAGATATACACGACGATATCAATACCTCTTCATCAATTCCAGTTAGCTCTGCTGTACGTTTGATGGTGGCTGGCAGGCTGGGATAAACACGCTCGGTCAAGTCGAGCTGCTTACCCTCCAGCCTATCAATCTCTTCTCGCTGTAATTTGCCTAGCATTTCCTCTAGTGACATGGTTCTCTCTCCTCTCGCTCTATAAGCGTATGTAGCAATGACGCTGCCACACGCTCAATCTGTTCATTGGTAATATTGCACAACTGTAAGGTCACGTAGGCAGTATCATCACCTGTCATAAGGAGCAAACGCCGTATAACGTTCTTCTGTGGAGACAGCAGCGCCATGAATTCCTGCTCTTGCACCTGATGATCACAAGCAGCAAGCAATGACGTGATCTCTACTCCATAGCAAGATGCGAACAGAGATAACTCTTCTGCTTGTACATAGCGCTTACCATTCTCAAGAGCAGAGAGCGTTGATCGTAGCATCCCCACGCGGAGTGCCGCATCCTCTTGGGTCATCCCAGCACGTTTACGCGCATCACGCAAGAGATGACCCAAGATACTAGGATCGCGTTGTGTAATCTCACTCATCCCGCTCTCCTCTCGAATGCGCCCGATCCTGGTGTGAATCGGGCTTTGTGCTACTCCTACGATGCTTTTTGTTGTTGCTCATTCTGCGCGACTTTTAGCATAGTCAACCGTTGCACTGGCGTCAATCGCGTTTTATCGTTCACAACAATGCTTAACTCAATTGAAGCGATAGTGCGAAACTCCGAAGAATTCGCCCACGCACCACGCTCCAGACCGAGTTCATATATCTCTTTAACAGGCGGTGCTTGTACCTGTGGTTCCTGGGACTCTTGCACGTGAGCGGGTGCGCTCTGTTGGGACTCTTGATGTATTGGTAGTATCTCAGCATCGATAGTTTCTACTGTCGTGGCTGGCAGTGGATGATCAGCCTGCGCCATCTCTTCATCGGTGTAGATACCCGCCATCTCAGCAGGGAAGGCTTTACGGAAGCCAAGCGACTCTGCACATTTTGCCAGTAGAACGTCGGGCATCTTCGTCCAGAGCGGGCTACTGGACTGCACATAACTGTTATAGCGTGCAATCCCCCATATAGGTTGATCGAAGTCACGCCGCAAGATACCAATACGAGCTGCTGCCGGTGGTTCCTTTTTGAGCCATACATCAACCCACACCGCATCTTCGCCACACCACTGAGGGCCGATCTGACCTGCATACTTACCAGATCGTTCCGCAAGCAAACGATAACCATCGATACTTGTCTGGATAGTCATCTGGTTACCGCGCACCACTGCATATATCTGGCGAGCAAAGGGATTGAGACCATAATGCTTACATACTTCGATAAAGAGTTTGAATTGATCGGGCGTTGTCCCTTTGGCAACCGTCTGACGGATAAGCGTCAATTGGTCATCATTAAATGGCTGTAGACGCGCTATTGCCGTTGTACTCATTGCTATAACTCCTTCTATCCGAATAACTCTTGTGCTTCTTGTTCATCCTGGCGGTATTTCTCCGCTAATCGCTCTATAATTTCGGGTGATACCGTGATGTGACCTTCATAGTGCTCGCACACATCACAGCAGTACCAGTAAAAGTGCTCTTCATAATTCCAGCGCACCCCTACGCATGCACCACATACGCATCTGATTTGACCAGGATACTCCGGCGTATTTGCCTGCTCCCACGCCTCTTGTACTGCCACCAGAACCGATTGCAATGCCTCCGCCTCTTCTTGTCCACCTATTGTCCTTGCAGCGTCGTATACGCATCTTGAGCGCGTTGATGGTGTGCGTGTATTGTGCCGGTGTGAGAGCGAGGGTGATACTTATTTCCATAGCGAATTACCACCATTACTCTTTGCTTTCGTTTTGGTCCCCTGTTTCTTTGCTTCCCACTCTGCATCATGAGACTTGAATCGCTCGTAACTGTCCCAGATCACCCCATCCCTGAAGTGCTCAGGGTCCAGCTCCATCGCTTCCTGCTCCTCTATCTCCACACAGCGCCCATACCACTTCTCGCATGGGTAACGGTCGCTCTGTTGCCATCGATCATATCGGTATCTCCCCTCGTACCGATCATCACGAGTACGCGAGGAGATTTGATAATAGCCACCAAGTAACCACGACACTCGAATCGGACCTGTGGCTACTTCACCATCAGTCAATGCGCGATAATATCTCATCTCGACTATTCCTATCTAATCGAACGCGCCATTTTGAGCAGCGCAACGTTATAACTCATCGGCGCTTCAGCTATGGCACTGGTGTAGGTATACCAGCCATGTATGCCCTCGTACGGTTTGCACTCGGTACACACAATGGGCATCTCGCCGAAGAGGCTGAGAGCCTTCTGCCTATTGGCTGGTGTATCCTGCCAGAAGGCCAGATCACTTTCATCGTTGCTTTTGCCCTTACAGCGTGTCCACCATTTGCCGATCTCATACCACTGCACAACAATATGCCCATCAATGACCACCATACGATCTTGACTCATTACCTGCTCCTCGCCGGTCGCGACACCAGTATCAATTCATTTGCATCCACATCCTCGCACCAGTACTGTACCTTGATAGCGCGGTGGAGAGCTGCCCTGCGTGACATACGAAATTGCTCTTGATAGGTCTGTACCGCGTGCAAGAATGTATCACGATGCACAATCAACGTGCCGTCAATAGTCTGGAAGCGATATACACGGCTCTCGCGGTCTACGGTGAATGCGTGAGAAGATACATAATTTGCCATCTCGAATTCTCCTTGCTACCAATCCTGTTTCCTGATCCATCGCAGGATCAAGAGATTGACAATATAGGCGACAACCGCCAGTGCAACGCCCCACCAATTCTGTGCAAAGAGTGTTGCAAGGATAGGATAGATACCAAAGAAGACATAGCCTCCGACGACGGTTAGAAGCAAAGTCCAGAGAAAGTCTCCGATTCGCTCTTTCATCTCGCGTCTCTCCTTGCCTATTCTTCTATCGCTTTAATTGCTGCTTGGTACTCATCGAAAGTAACCTGCTCGTATTCTTCGCCACCACTACGGAACAACTTCCTCGTGATAGCGCGTTTTGCACTACGATGAGAACTATAGTCGCCTGCCATCCAAGAGCGGTTGCCAGAAACCATACCGATAGTGAACCAGTGCTCTGTGATTTGAAGAACTGCCATTTTAATAGTTCCCATCTCGAATTCTCCTTGCTCTATACTCTCGCAAATCGCGCTAACTCATCATCACTATCCCAGCGGAGACACCCGATAGCATCCCCGCTCAACTCGTCATCAGGCATTACGCACCGATGCCCATCAGATAGTAACCATACGCTGCCCACTTCGCATCGTCATCTAGCCCCGCCCACGGATCAGTAGGCTCATCCTCTTTGACTTCTTCTATGCGGGGGTCGCCAATCCGCTCGTAGGGGTTATCGCCGCGTGCTGCTCGCTGAACCTCAATGCTGATAGGCTGCTCTGCTACCATCTTTTCAACAATCTGTGCTACTTCTACATTGCGCTCGGCACGCTCTTGCTCTGTCTCTTCAGCGAAAATGTGAGCAATACGAGCATAGAAAAAGTCAACTATTCTCATATGTTTGCAATAGTTCTTGCGGTAGTGACGATCATTGCAAGAGCAGTCATAAGCGTACGGGGCACCATCCTCATTGATACGCACTTTATGGGAACCATTCTCAATTTCACTTGGGACCGAGGCGAATGTTCCACGAAGGTCCATATCGATGAGCAAGTGATCTGCTGCCCACCCTAAATACATTTCCTTGTTGGTTGCCGCTGTCTGTGTCATAATGAAGAACCTCTCTCTTTGTAAGATATTCACTAAACTTCCTTACAAGAGAGAGTATACCATATTTATCAACAGATGTCAACAGTTATGCAAGCAACATTGACAACTGACGAAAATTAATGTATAACTGTCTTATGTCTAAAGAGAGAGAGAAAGAGAGGAACAATGAGCCAGCAGACACGATACATCCTCGTAGAAGATGCGGCAAAAGAGGTGGGAGTACAACGAAGCACGATGTACTACTATCTCAAGCAAATGAAACTAAAGACCAAGAAATTCTCGCTGGATAAACACACATACATAGCCCGTGAAGATCTAGAGAAGATCAAAGAAGCAAAGCAAGCAGCGGCGGAGAGGAGACATTAACAGAGACGATGATAGACGATGATATCTATATGATAGCTGGCGAACCGCTGGTTGTAGTACGTAAACGTCACTTAACTATCTGCGATGACAACCATATGATCCCGATAAAGGCGAGAGAGGAGCAATAACTATGCACTCATTTAACCTTCCACTTAGCAGGAGGCTAGATTTCGGCTTAGATGAGAACGCCTGCAAGTGAGGAGTCCGCGAAATAACACACCGCTCACGGGCGGTTATTTGAGGAGAGGAGGGACCCTATGGAATCGAAGCGCATTGAGTGCAAATATCTCTACCACAAACGCAGCGGCTTCATCTACGCCGTGATGATCAATGACGGTATCGTGCTCATTGCAGCAGGTCCGTTGTCCTATAACCAGGCAACGGCGCTCAATCTGGATGTATGGCCGTTCGGGTATAAGGCAGAGTTGGAGGAGCGGATTAATGAGCATCGTGAGGACTACGAAGTGTATCGATTGGAGGAGTAAACAGGAACCACCGTTATCACGCCGCTCATACCCGTTTCGCCGCACATTTGTGCAGGGAGTCTTGCAAAAAGGCACACGAAGGTATAGCATGTGTCACAGAGCATCTGTGAAGACATATGTTCAAAAGGTCCTTACTCCGCTCTTACTGCTGGCTGCTGCTAGGGGCGGAGTCTTTTTATTTCTTGGCTGAGCAGGATGACTTGTTCTTCGAGAAGTCTGATAATCTCGTCTTTCTCGCTGTTCTCTTGGATCATATCCAAATAGACTTGCAGTATGCGTAGCCTCGTTACCGATAAGTCTCGCTGAAATTCCGAGACAATGCCACCGCTATTGTAGAAGCCGTCGCGAGTAATGTGACTGAGCATATCCGTGTAGCGGCGTTTGCGTCCATCCATGTCCTTATCGCGCTCTTCTGCGATACGATAAAGCGCCTTCCAGATGCGTGGCACGCTTTCAGGAGTCGGGCCACCAGGCTTACGTGCAAGCCGTGAAATAGTACTTGGGTCCATGCGTGGCTCATCGGTATAGGCAGCAACCTCTTTGTAGTTACTGCGCAGGATCGCGATCAGGGTGTCAACCCACTCACCAAAGATCGTTAGCTTCTCCCCGGTAGGGCCGCGCCTACGCGTACGAGACATCTTGCTCCCTTTGCAGAGATGAAATACTCAACCGTTGCGTGCAAAAATTGCATTATTTTGTACAATTCTCCCCTTAAACGCTGAATGGGACACCCCTTGCGAGGCATCCCATTAATATAATCAACCGACCACTATACACTATATGACATTGTGGCAACAAAGTCGTCAAGAGGAACCCGAAAGTACGTGCTCACGCTCATATCTTCTGACAGGAAGCAAGGTGACCTCTTCCGTAATTGGTGATTGTTCATGCCACCACTCGGTGCGTGTAGGGCGTGAAACCACGCTATCCATACGCGCTGTCGTGCGTCCAGAGACGAAATCATAGACGCTGAAGACATAGTTCACATCATCCACATCACGCACCCCTACAGCCAGCAGGAAAGCGAATAATGCCCATTCAGGATAGAGTGGAAGACCGTACTGATAATTGCGCATAATCGAGATGATATTTCGGCTCTTGTATCCCATGAGGTCGGCGATCTGCTCGTTGGTAAGCGTGCTGACCGCGCACAACTCGCGCACAATCCGACGTAGTTCATCGGCTGCCCGCTTGTGTAATTCAGCGATTGGTGGTCCAAAGGGTACGCTCATAATAGTTCTCTCCTCTCTCGTAAATTACAGTTTATTCAGAAAACTTATCAGCCTCTTATCTTTACCATAAAATGCTAACTTTGCACTTTACAATACCTACGGAAGTGGAGTACAGTGTTGACATTCTAAACATGTACATGGGGCATCTCAAACGAGGAGATGTAGCATCACTAGTATAACGGATACGCGTGGGTTTTGCATGAAAAGTGCACCATTGTCTTACACGGGGAGAGTGCGATGGACGCTATCGAAATATGCGTTGTATGGGGCAGTATGTTGCTCGCCATTGTCGCTATAGAACGGCTCAGAAGGACATTAGGTATACATGCATCGAAGCATGCACATACACCACAATATACGCCAGAATTGGCACTGGTGAGCGCAGAACACTATGTGAGCGGTCTATACACACCAGAGGCAATGTGTGCACGTGCGCTATCGTCGGTAGAGCAGCAACACCGCTATGAGTTCTGCAAATATCTCATCATGAAAGGCATCTTGACAGACGAGTTGCCAGAGGAGACGCCATGCCAACACTGATCAAGGCGCTACGTGATTTCTATCGCAGATGCCGCGCAACGATTGGCTATGCGCGTACCATCCATGAGGCACAGAAACACGGCAGTATTCACAGCGTGACGCCAGAGGAAGAAGCACGCTGGCATGCCGGCGATGCTGTAGATGGGTCTTTACCTAAACGTACGGAGAAGGTTACAGACTGACAATGGCTCAACCGCTCAGGCGTTCAACGAACAAATACCATGCGCGCAAGGTGTACGACGACAACTATCTATTCGATAGCATGGTGGAACACCGCAGGTATTGTGAATTGCGCCTGCTGGTACGAGCGGGAGAGATTACCGACTTAGTGGTACATCCGGTCTACGAGATCAACGTCAATGGCGTCAAGATTGCGAAGTACACGGCTGATTTCCGGTATAGAGCGATCAAGACAGATACGGTGGTGGTAGAGGATGTGAAGAGCACACCTACTCGCAAGAAGCGAGATTACCGATTGATCGTCAAGTTGATGTGGGCTGTTCACCACATTCACATTATTGAGATTATGTATTAGTGTGGGCGGTGGCTTCGCTCATTAGATGGACACGTAGAAGGGAAGACCAATGAAGGCACCTGTACCTATGTTCACTTCTCTGAAGGCGCTCAAAGAGTATTTAAACCGCCGGTTGTCCCCCGCTATGCAAAAGAACCATAGCCAATGCCGCGAAGAAATTAGCCGCCATACTGGTGGAATGCCACTGCTTACACCACAAGAAGCACTCAATACCGTCAACGGCTGGATCAACAGTATGCCTCTCCACTATCCTGGCATCGCCGCTGAACAGGCTATCGCACGCGACATTGTACGAGACGCCGACGAGTCTGTACAGCGCATCTCTGCCATCGCCGCACAGACGGCAAGAGAGAGCATTACAAATTTATATCAGCAAGGATACTTAGAACGACGCCAGCACGAGGTACGCGAGCAACTCATCCGCGAGATCAGCCCCGTACTCCAGGCAGAGATACAGAGCGCACTCCCCCCAGCGCATCTCCTGCAAGAGGAGGATATTTCGAAGCGAAATACGCAACGTATTGGACCGCTCACATCAGAACAGAAGGCAGCCATCGACGCGCTTAACGCACCACCGGCAGCGGAACAGCCTGCACCACGTCAGTCGCTCTCAGGACTAGCGCGGTTGAAACTGCTCTCAGAGGGATACAACCGAGAAACGCGTAAGATGCCAGATATCGAGTTATTCGAAGAGTGGCCGCCACTTCAGCAACGAGAGCCACTCCCAGAAGAGGTACAGGCGGTGCAACAGCGAGGAGAGCGCCTCACCTTTGATTGCCAACGCGAGCCTGGTGAGGCAGTCGATGCACATTTGGTACGCACTGGCGAAGCGTTCATGGCAGAGCATGGCAAGCTACCTGCATACATCGCAGTCTCAAGAGAGGATAGCAATGTGCTGGCTTTTGCAGATAAGCGTCTGCCCTTTTCGCATATTCAGCGCACAGAGCCACGCCTCACGGAAGGGCGTATGGTCGCTATAGCATAACAAATAATCAGGGTTGGGGGAAACGCACATGCATGGGTGGATGAGGAGATTCCGCAAGCCGCGCAATCATCTAGCGCGAGAGTCCACACGATCATTGCGCTGGCTCTCACGGGAGCGCGAGGCACTAGGGCATGATAGCCAATGCGCCACGCAAGAGGAGCTGGCACGTGGCATTCCAACCATACGACTCCCCGCGCTCACCACACGTAATCTACGAACAATAACAATGGAGACAGAGAAGATAGAGAGGATTGAAGAGGAATGTCGTCAAAAGTACAAGGACAAGACGAACGATTAAAACTTATTGGAGCACTCAATAGCGGGCCACGTATGGCTATCATGGAAGTGCTGATCGAAGAGGACAAAGAACTGACACCCACCCAAATAGGTCATGCGATAGACGGTCGCCTACACGAAGTAATCAGCGTCCCTGGTATCTCCCAGCATCTTCATATCCTTGTGGATGCTGGACTCATCACCTATCGCAAAGACGGACAAAAGCACTACTATTCCTGCCTGGAAGCGGAATTCTTCAGTTATGTGATGGTCTTGTGCGACACCATCATCAAGCGACCCAGTAGGCTTCTGCAAGCAGCGATGGCGGAGGCATAACGATGGGAAGCAAAGAACGTACTGACACATGCCAGATCATGTTTGCGCTAAGTATCGCGCCACGATGGCACATGATGGAAGTACTCAGTGAGCACGCGTGTGAGATGACGATTGCTGAGATAATCACGGCATTAGATGGAAAATTACCAGGCGTCATCAGCTACACGAGCACTGCACAACATCTTGATATCCTGGTAGAGGCAGGATTGGTCATCTGCCGCAAAGGCACAACACAGAATTACTACCTGTGCAGTAACCCACACTTTTTCCTCTATCTCGTCGCACTCTGTACCCCGATGGTGAAGGAGAAAGGGCAGTGAAAGAGGGAATAAGCTATGAGTCACTACGACGACTAGACGCCACAGATCGTGTTGTAGTACGCTGGACGGTGCTCTGTGCCATTCTCGCTTGCGTCATCATGGCGTGCGCAGTGATCGCTGTATGGAGCATCGTGGAGCCACTACGGGCGGTGCTGAGATGATGAGAAGGAAAGAAGAGGATGCTCTGCAGCGCGTTGCTGACGATCCTGGCATGCAGCGAATAGAGAACAGCCTTGGTTACCTCCTGCTATTCGTGAGTATCATCATAGCACTCATCGCTACATTTGTGATGGTTGCCGTGATGAGTGGGGGACTGTTGCCATGAACAACAAAAAGCCGCGCAAAGCACACGCGGCTATTCTCTCGTATTTCGTACTGCTGGGAAGATTACG
>Ga0137364_10000032_pt1 | contig 37611 bp, 34 predicted proteins | sample SagtaG_10_FD_104798 | JGI IMG/M metagenome (GOLD analysis project Ga0137364, IMG submission 104798) | Vadose zone soil microbial communities from Sagehorn Ranch, Mendocino, California, USA - Sage1_L_20_16 metaG | ecosystem: Environmental > Terrestrial > Soil > Vadose zone | place: USA... | reverse complement strand
TCGGTGGTGGCGACCGGCATCGATAATCTCGGCCCGGCGCGCCAGACGCAACCAGCGGAAAGCTCACTCACGGGACTCGCCGGCAGGCTGCGCAACGACAGCCGTCGCATCGCCGACCGGATAGAGCGTAGTGCACCGCTGCCGCGATTAGAGAGTTCGCCGCTCCGCCCGACGGCCCGCCACCCCGAAGGGCGACCGGCAAACCCGATTTCGGAATATGCGCGCCATGCGGCTCCGCAGGGCCTCGATCCGTACGGCCGCTCCTCTCCTGTGCGCAATTCCATCGAACAAAACGTTCTCGATATCCCGGCCTTCCTGCGCTGCAAGGCCAACTGAGCCGTCGTAAGCTCGTAGGGCGCAATAGCGAATCGTCCCGGCACCAACTTGACCGTGGTTCGGGCGCGCCATGGCTGATCAGATGAGCGCGGTCAAACCAGGTCAGTTCATGAATTGCGGCGGCGCGTGCTGGTGGCGATCGCGGCGGCGGCGGTACGGTTCTCGACGCCGAGCTTGGCGTAGATCTGCTCGAGATGCTTGTCCACCGTCCGCGGGCTGAGGCCGAGGATCTGGGCGATGTCCCGGTTGGTCTTGCCTTTGCTCAGCCACGACAGCACTTCGCCCTCGCGGGTCGTCAATCCGAGTTCACTGGAGAATTCCGCGGGCAAATTCGTGCTGGTATCTTTTGCCAGCCGCAGCAGGAACTCGTTCGGACCAAGCTTGCCCATATATTGCAGCCGCAGCTGTTCGTCGTTGGGAAGCGACGCCATCGCCGTGGTTTTCGCTCCGGCTTTGCCCTTTTGAACCTGTTCGAGCCATTGCAGCATGGGATCCGGCAGCACCACCTCGTCGTCGGTCCCGGCGGCGAGATTGTCCGACAGCAATTTCTGCGCCTGCGGTGTCGCCCACATGATCTTGCCTTGCCGGCTGACGGCGAGAAGATACCGGCCTGAGGCGTCGAGCGCGGCGCGGGCGCTCTGGGTCAGCCTGGCATTGGCGAGGTGAACTCTTATTCGCGCCAGCATCTCCTCGATGACGATCGGCTTGGTCACATAATCGACGCCGCCGGCTTCGAGGCACATTGCTCAACCCCGCGTCACGCTTGAGACGCTGGCAGGTCTCGAAACCGTCCATGCCGGGCATCACGGCGTCGAGCAGAATGATATCCGGCGTGATCTGGTCGACGATCCGCATCGCGGCGGCGCCATCCATGGCAACCATGACCGTCATTCCCGCGCCATCAAGCGCGTCGGTCAGCAGGCGCAGCGTTTCCGGTGAATCATCGACAACGAGCGCGACATCGCGTTTTTTGGCTTCAGTGATCATAGCTGTGCAGGGTCTTCAATGTTGCCATGTACTGATCGAGGTCGAAACGGTCGATCAGCGAGCGCATCTGCGCGACGAAGCCGGCATGTTCGGGGTTGTCGGTTCCTATCTCGTCGAGCTTGACCTGGATCGCGCGAATGTAGCCCATCTGCCCAAGGCCGATCAGTTCCTCGACATGTTTCACGGATGGTCGCGGGCCGCTGTCCGGTTTCCATTGCGGAGCGGTGATTTGATCGGTCTCATACTGCCATTCGATCTTGAGCAGCTGGCGGATCAATTCCAGCAATCTTGGAATATCGATCGGCTTCATCAGGTAGCCATCGTGAAACGGCTGGGCGAGCGGAGTGCCATGCGCCTCCAGCGCGCTTGCCGAAACCATCAGGATGCGGGCCTGGTGATGGCCGGTGGAACGCAGCGTCTCCGCGACGGCCCAGCCGTCCATGCCCGCCATCGAGATATCGAGCAGGAACAGATCCGGCCGGCAATGCTGGGCGAGCGCGAGACAGCCGGCTCCGTCCGGTGCGCTGAGCAGGATAAAGCCAAGCGGCGTCAGCACCTCGCGCAGCAAATCGCGCTGGATCGGATCATCGTCGGTAATCAGGATCGTCTTGCGGGGACCGTGGTAGCCGAAGAACGGAGCGTTCACCGGCGCGATCCGCGTCGGATTGGTGACTTCCGAGAGCAGGATTTTGACACGGAAGGTGCTGCCGCTTCCGACCGCGCTGGTGACCCGGATGTCGCCACCCATCACGCCGGCAAGCAACCGGCTGATGGTCAGGCCGAGGCCGGTCCCGGTCTGCGGTTGCGAGACGCCCAAGGCGCCGCGTTCGAACGGTGCAAAGATGCGTTCAAGGTCGCTGCCCTGGATGCCGGGGCCGGTGTCGATCACTTCGAACTCGGCGACGGGACTGCGGTAATGCACGACGAATTGCACGCTGCCGGCTTGCGTGAATTTGATGGCGTTCGACAACAGATTGATCAGGATCTGACGCAGGCGCTTCTCGTCGGCGTACACCACCAGCGGCAGCACCGTCGGCCGCTTGAAAGCGAAGTCGATGCCCTTGGCGGCGGCTTGCAGGCGGAACATGCCAACCAGCTGATCGAGGAATTCGCTCATGCGAACCTCGTCCCGAGACAGATACAGCCGGCCCGCCTCGATCTTCGAGATGTCGAGAATGCCGTCGATCAGGCCGGACAGATGATCGGCGCTGCGGCGGACCACGCGGACCTGATCGCGCGGTTTGGCGAGCAGGCTCGAATCCTGCTCCAGCAATTGAGCGTAGCCAGAGATCGCATTCAGCGGCGACCGCAGTTCATGGCTAAGGCCGACGACATATCGGCTCTTGGCAAGATTGGCGGATTCGGCGACTTCCTTGGCGCGCTGCAACTCGGCGTCGGTGCGTTTATGCGCGTCGATTTCCTGGATCAGCAGCGCGGTCTGCCGCCTGGTTTCCGCTTCCGCCGCGCGCCGGCTCTGCTGGGCGAGCACGAACAGCCACGCGACCACGCCGATGATGATGGTCAGCGCGAAGAACACCTTCCACAGCACGTCGGACAGCTGCAGAGTGTCGGCGTGGACCGTCGCCGATGTCTGCAAATAGATCATGCCGAGCGTCAGCCCGACCAGCCCCGCGGAAATGGCGAACACGCCGAGATAATGTCCGAGCTGCGAGTTGATCCGGGCATAGATCGGCTGCGGCAGCAGCTTGCCGAGGGTTTCGGCGACCTGCGCCTGGATCCGCGCATGCGGCTTGCAGAGATCGTGGCATCGCGCATCGAGCGAACAGCACAGCGAGCAGATCGGACCGGCATAGGCGGGACACGACGCCATGTCCTCGGGCTCGAACGAGTGCTCGCAGATGCAGCACTGGATCGCTGCGATATTCTGCCAGCTGCGCTTCGGCCTGCGCGCAATGTAATATTTGCCGTCGGTCGCCCACGCGATCAGCGGCGCCGTGACAAAGGCCACGATAAGCGCCACAAACGGCGCCAGCGCCTTCGCGGTCGGCCCGAACAGGCCGTAGAATGCGCTGATGGAGACGATGGTGGCGGTCGTCATCGCGCCGACGCCGACCGGATTGATGTCGTAGAGATGGGCGCGCTTGAACTCCATGTGTCGCGGGCGCAAGCCGAGCGGCTTGTTGACGACGAGATCGGAGACCAGCGCGCCAACCCAGGCGATGGCGACATTGGAATAAAGTGCCAGCGTCTGCTCCAGCGCCTTGTAGACGCCGATCTCCATCAGCAGCAAGGCGACAACGACGTTGAAGACCAGCCAGACCACGCGACCGGGGTGACTATGGGTAAGCCGGGAAAAGAAATTCGACCAGGCGATCGAGCCGGCATAGGCGTTGGTGACGTTGATCTTCAATTGCGAGAGGATCACGAAGGTGCCGGTCAACGCCAGCGCGAGATCCGGTTGCGACAATACGTAACGAAAGGCTTCGAGATACATATGCGCCGGTTCGGCGGCATGCTCGGTGGTAACGCCGTGGCTAAGCGCAAAGTAGGCGAGGAACGATCCCGCCAACAGCTTGAGCGCGCCGAGAATGATCCAGCCCGGACCGGCGCTTAACAGCGCGATCCACCAGGAGGTCCTGGAGGTCCGCCGGTCGCGCGGCAGGAAGCGCAGGAAGTCGACCTGCTCACCGATCTGCGCCACCAGCGCGAACACCACCGAGGCGGCGGTGCCGAACAGCAAGAGATCGAGATGACCACTGGGGTCGCCGTGCTCGCCGGGAAATTTTGTCCACTCCGAAAATGAATACGGATTGGCGTAGGCGATCGCCGCGAACGGGAGGATGTGAAGAATGATCCACAGCGGCTGCGTCCACAATTGGAAGCGGCTGATCAGGGTGATGCCGTACGTCACCAATGGAATGATGACGACAGCGCTGATGAGATAGCCGATCGGACGCGGGATGCCGAAGCACATCTCGAGCGCGGATGCGAGAATCACCGCTTCGATCGCAAAGAAGATGAACGTGAAGGATGCGTAGATCAACGACGTGATGGTCGAGCCGATGTAACCGAAGCCGGCGCCGCGGGTCAAAAGATCGATGTCGATGCCGCATTTGGCGGCGTGGTAGGCGATCGGCAAACCGCAGCAGAAGATAATGACGCTGACGACGAGGATGGCTGCGGTGGCGTTGGTGACGCCGTAGTTGAGCGTGACGGTGCCGCCGATCGCCTCAAGCGCCAGGAACGAGATCGCGCCCAAGGCGGTATTGGCGACCCGGGCAGCGGACCAGCGTCGCGCGCTCTTGGCCGTGAAGCGCAGCGCATAGTCTTCCAGCGTCTGGTTGGCAACCCATTGATTATATTGGCGCCTGACGCGGTCTATCCGCTGCCGCCCTGCCACTTCGATACTCCTGACCCCCAAGGCCCTACGCCTGCAAACCCTGTCCAAAACCTACGTCGCTATTTTGCGGTGCAATATACGCGATCTTGCGTATCTGTGCACTGCACAATTCGAGCAATCCTTGCCTGACCAATAGGCGTCCTCGAACAACAATGGGGTACTCATGTCAGACGAGATCAAACGGGGCCTGCAGTCTCCGCTTCGGCGCAAACTGCTGATGGGAATGGCCGCCTTGCCAGCCATATCGATGCTTTCGCGGCCGTCCTTCGCGGACATTCCGGCAACCTCCGCGGTCAATACGACGGGCCTCGCGGTAACCGATACTGAAGTCACGGTCGGCATCCTGCATTCCGTGACCGGCACCATGGCGATCAGCGAAACCGGATCGGTGGAAGCCGAAAAACTGGCGATCGAACAGATCAACGCGTCGGGCGGGGTGCTCGGCCGCAAGATCAAGTTCATCCAGGAAGACGGCGCCAGCGATTGGCCGACCTTCGCCGAGAAAGCGAAGAAGCTGCTGGTCAACGACAAATGCGCAGCCGTGATGGGCTGCTGGACCTCGGCCTCGCGCAAGGCGGTGCTGCCGGTGTTCGAGCAATATAACGGCATGCTCTATTATCCGACCTTCTACGAAGGCCTCGAGCAATCCAAGAACGTGATCTATACCGGCCAGGAAGCGACCCAGCAGATCATCGCAGGCCTCGACTGGGTCAACAAGACCAAGGGCTCCAAGACCTTCTATCTGCTCGGCTCCGACTACATCTGGCCGCGCACCTCGAACAAGATCGCCCGCAAGCACATCGAGGGCCACCTGAAGGAGGCCAAGGTCGTAGGCGAGGAATACTTCCCGCTCGGCCACACCCAGTTCAATTCGGTCATCAACAAGATCAAGCTGACCAAGCCCGACGTGATCTACGCCATCATCGTCGGCGGATCGAACGTCGCCTTCTACAAGCAGCTGAAGGCCGCCGGCATCGACCTGTCGAAGCAGACGCTCCTGACCATCTCGGTGACCGAAGACGAGATCGACGGCATCGGCGGCGAGAACATCGCCGGTGCCTTTGCCTGCATGAAGTACTTCCAGTCGCTCGACAACGCCAACAACAAGGCCTTCGTGCCGGCGTTCAAGAAGATGTGGGGCGAGAAGACCGTGATCGGCGACGTGACGCAGGCGGCCTATCTCGGTCCGTGGCTGTGGAAGTTGACGGCTGAGAAGGCCGGAAGCTTCGACATCGACAAGATCGCGGCGGCGTCGCCCGGGGTCGAATTCAAGGGTGCGCCGGAAGGATACGTCCGCATCCATGAAAATCACCACCTGTGGTCGAAGACCCGCGTCGGCAAGGCCAAGCTCGATGGCCAATACGAGCTGGTTTACGAAACCGCCGACCTGGTCGAACCGGATCCGTTCCCCAAGGGCTATCAGTGAGACCGGGCGCACTCTGGCGCGCTCGCTCCAAAGAACACTTTCGCGCGTGGACCGCCTGATCCACGCCACCGACCAGCGCGTCGCGATCGGATCGCGACGCGGGCCTTCCCGATGACGGAGAACGGATGATGTTCGGCGATTATTCGATTGGCGATCTCGGCGCGATTTTCGCGATGCAGGGCTTCGCGGGCCTGATCCTGTTTTCGGTCTACGTCTTGATGGCGCTCGGCCTCGCCATCATCTTCGGCCAGATGGGCGTCATCAACATGGCGCATGGCGAGTTCATGATCCTCGGCGCCTATGTCACCTATCTGACCGCAACGACTTTCGAAACCTATCTGCCAAGCCTGTTCAGCGGGTATTTCTTTCTCGCGATGATATTAGCGTTCATCGCTTCCGGCTCGCTCGGCATGCTGGTGGAATGGGGGCTGATCCGGCATCTCTACAAGCGTCCGCTGGATACGCTGCTTGCGACCTGGGGACTGAGCCTGATCCTGCAGCAGGCCTATCGCTCGATCTTCGGCGCGCGTGAAGTCGGCGTCGAGCTGCCGCAATGGATGCTCGGATCGAAGCAGGTCACCGACACCATCGAAGTTCCGATCAACGGCATCTTCGTGATGTGCCTCACCGTGCTGATCACGCTGGCGGTGGCCTACATCATGTTCAAGTCGCGCTGGGGCCGGCAGGTGCGGGCGGTGATGCAGAACCGGGTCATGGCCGGCGCCGTCGGCATCAATACCGAGAAGGTCGACCGTTACACCTTTGGCCTCGGCTGCGGCATCGCCGGCATCGCGGGCAGCGCCTTCACCATGATCGGCTCGACCGGGCCGACCTCCGGCCAGCTCTACATCGTCGATACCTTCCTGGTCGTGGTGTTCGGCGGCGCCGCAAGCCTGCTCGGAACCATCGCGTCGGCCTTCACCATCTCGCAGGCGCAGTCGACCATGGAATTCTTCATGTCGGGCTCGATGGCCAAGGTGCTGACGCTGCTGGCGATCGTCGCCATCCTGATGCTGCGGCCGCAAGGGCTGTTCGCCCTCAAGGTTCGCAAATAACAACAAGACGGATTGGCCATGATCAACGCGCGCTTCTTCAATCGCTCCGAGTTAATCGGCTTCGTGACGCTGGCCATCCTGCTGTTCGTCATCTTGCCGCTGACGCTGGATGTGTTTCGCCTCAACCTTGTCGCCAAGTACCTGACCTACGGCTTTGTCGCGATCGGCCTGGTGTTGTGCTGGGGCTATGGCGGCATCCTAAGCCTCGGGCAGGGGGTGTTCTTCGGGCTCGGCGGCTATTGCATGGCGATGTATCTGAAGCTCGAGGCATCGAGTGTCGCGAATACCAAGATCCAGTCGACGCCGGGCATTCCTGATTTCATGGACTGGAATCAGCTGACGCAACTGCCGTTCTTCTGGAAGCCGTTCCATAGCTTCCCGTTCACGCTGCTTGCCATCTGTCTGGTGCCGGCGATTTTCTCCTTCATCATCGGCGCCGCGATGTTCAAGCGCCGGGTCGGCGGCGTCTATTTCGCGATCATCACCCAGGCGATCGCGGCCATTCTCACCATCCTGATCGTCGGCCAGCAGGGCCATACCGGCGGCATCAACGGCATCACCGATCTGCGTACCCTGCACGGCTGGGACATCCGCACCGACCACGCCAAGTTCATCCTGTACTTCGTCGAGGTGATCGCCCTGTTCGGCTGCATCGTGGCAGCGCAATTCATCCGATTGACAAAACTCGGCCGCATCCTGGTGGCGATGCGTGAACAGGAAGACCGGGTCCGCTTCTCCGGCTACAGCGTCGCCAATTTCAAGATCTTTGCGTTCTGCGCGGCCGCGGTGTTCGCAGCGATCGGCGGCGCGATGTTCACCCTCGAAGTCGGCTTCATGTCGCCGTCCTTTGTCGGCATCGTGCCGTCGATCGAGATGGTGATCTACACCGCCGTCGGCGGGCGAATGTCGATCTTCGGCGCCGTGTATGGATCGCTGCTGGTGAACTTCGCCAAGACCAGCCTGTCGGAATCGTTTCCGCAGCTCTGGCTGTTTGGGCTGGGTGCGCTGTTCATCGCGGTCGTGCTGGCGTTCCCGGATGGCCTGTCTGGAATCTGGCGCGATCATGTCCAGCCTCGCCTCGACCGGCTGACCTCGTCGCGCAAATCGAAATCCGGCGACGGCTGGACCGACAAATCCGTCGCCGACGGCGCACCGGCCGAGTGAGGGGGATAGTCATGCTCGTAGGTCACCAGCCCAAGGATTTCCTGCTCGCGGTCGAAGCGCTCACCGTCTCCTTCGATGGCTTCAAGGCGGTCAACGATCTGTCGCTCTATGTCGAGGAGAATGAAATCCGCGTCATCATCGGTCCCAACGGCGCCGGCAAGACCACCGTGCTCGACCTGATCTGCGGAAAGACCAAGGCGACGACCGGTTCGATTCAGTTCCGCGGCCAGGAACTGACCAAGATGAAGGAGAACCAGATCGTCCAGGTCGGAGTCGGCCGCAAATTCCAGACGCCGTCGATCTTCGACGATCTCACGGTGTTCGAAAATCTGGAGATTTCCTACCCGCGCGGCCGCACGGTCTTCGGCTCGCTGGCGTTCAAGCGGGATGCCGCCGTTCGCGAGCGCGTTCAGGAAATCGCCGAGATGATCTTCCTGAAGGATCGGCTCGATACCTACGCCGATCAATTGAGCCACGGCCAGAAGCAATGGCTGGAGATCGGGATGCTGCTGATCCAGGATCCGGACCTCCTGATGCTCGACGAACCCGTGGCCGGGATGAGCGTCAGCGAGCGTGCCAAGACCGCTGAACTGCTCAATCGCATCATCAAGGGCCGTTCGGTGCTGGTGATCGAGCACGACATGAAGTTCGTCGAGGACATCGCCCACAAGGTCACGGTGCTGCATCAGGGCCAGATCCTGTCGGAAGGCACGATGGAGCATGTCAAGAACGACCCGAAAGTCATCGAAGTCTATCTCGGGCACTAGAGCATGATCGGGGAAAGCGACGGTCGGTTTGGGTTGCGAGATCATGCCCGGTGCAGGACAAGGAGCAGTTTGATGCTGGCTATCTCGGATCTTCATGTCGCCTACGGCCAGAGCGAAGTGCTGCACGGCCTCAACGTCTCGGTCGCGCCCAACGAGATCGTCGCGATCATGGGCCGCAACGGCATGGGCAAGACCACCTTGATGAAGTCGCTGATGGGGATATTGCCGACCAAGAGCGGCTCGGTGACGATGGAAGGTGCTGAACTTCGGACATTGCAGAGCTATGAACGCGTCGCGAAGGGTCTTGCCTACGTACCGCAGGGCCGGATGATCTTTTCGACCATGACGGTGAAGGAAAACATCGAGACCGGCCTGGTCGTTTCGGGCGGGTCCGAAGTGCCCGGCGATATCTACGAACTGTTTCCGGTATTGCTGGAAATGAAAAATCGCCGCGGCGGCAATCTGTCCGGCGGCCAGCAACAACAGCTGGCGATTGCCCGCGCGCTCGCCACCAAGCCCAGGGTGCTGCTGCTGGACGAGCCCACCGAAGGCATCCAGCCGTCGATCATCAAGGACATGGCGCGGACGCTGAAACGGATTCGCGACGAGCGCGGATTGTCGATCGTGGTTTCCGAACAGGTGCTGAGTTTCGCGCTCGACATCGCCGACCGGGTTCTGGTCATCGAGAATGGCGAGATCGTGCGCGACGACCCGCGCGCCGACGTCGATGCCGCGCAAATCTCGAAATATCTGTCGGTCTAGTCCTAACCATCATTTGCAAACAGGGGAGCATTCAATGCCAGACACACTGATCAAGGTCGATCTGACCCAGTCGGCCTACGAAAACGACATGGTCCATAATCGCTGGCATCCCGACGTTCCGATGGTGGCGTGGGTCAGTCCGGGCGACGATTTCATCATCGAGACCTATGACTGGACCGGGGGTTTCATCAAGAACAACGACTCCGCCGACGACGTGCGCGATATCGATCTGTCGATCGTGCATTTCCTCTCCGGCCCGATCGGGGTGAAGGGCGCCGAGCCCGGCGACCTGCTGGTGGTCGACCTGCTCGACGTCGGGCCGCTCAAGGAAAGCCTGTGGGGCTTCAACGGCTTCTTCTCGAAGAAGAACGGCGGCGGGTTCCTGACCGATCATTTTCCGCTGGCGCAGAAATCGATCTGGGACATCAAGGGCCTCTACACCTCGTCGCGTCACGTTCCCGGCGTGAATTTCGCAGGCCTTATCCATCCCGGCCTGATCGGCTGCCTGCCGGATCCGAAACTGCTGGCGACCTGGAACGAGCGCGAGACGGCGCTGATCGCGACCAATCCGACGCGGGTGCCCGGACTTGCCAATCCGCCGTTCGGTCCGACCGCGCATATGGGCCGGCTGAAAGGCGATGCCAAGACGAAAGCCGCGGCGGAAGGCGCCCGCACCGTGCCGCCGCGCGAGCATGGCGGCAATTGCGACATCAAGGATCTGTCGCGTGGATCGAAGGTCTACTTCCCGGTCTATGTGCCCGGCGGTGGTCTGTCGATGGGTGATCTGCACTTCAGCCAGGGCGACGGTGAGATCACCTTCTGCGGCGCGATCGAAATGGCCGGCTGGCTGCATCTCAAGGTCGACATCATCAAGGACGGCGTCAGCAAATACGGCATCAAGAATCCCGTGTTCAAGCCGTCGCCGATCACGCCCAACTACAAGGACTATCTTATCTTCGAGGGCATCTCGGTCGACGAGCATGGCAAGCAGCATTATCTCGATGTGCATATCGCGTATCGGCAGGCCTGCCTCAACGCCATCGAGTACCTCAAGAAGTTCGGTTATTCCGGGGCGCAGGCCTACTCGATCCTGGGAACGGCGCCGTGCCAGGGCCACATCTCCGGCGTGGTCGACGTGCCCAATGCCTGCGCCACGCTGTGGCTGCCGACGGAAATCTTCGACTTCGACATCATGCCGTCGTCGGTCGGCCCGATCAAGCACATCAAGGGCGACATCCAGATGCCGCTGTCACAGGATAAATAGCTCCCCGCGCGACGGGATGCGGGACGGCGCCTATTCTGCCGCCCCGCATCCGCGGTTTCGGATTGCAGCGTTTTCGAGCGAAGTGAACGCCGATACGCGTGAAGAAAACGCGTCAAAATCAGACCAAGAGTGTGAAGCGCGAGGACATGATATGCCGGTCTACGAATATCTCTGCAACGATTGCGGTCCGTTCACCGACATGCGGCCGATGGCGGAGTGCGACGCGCCGCAAGATTGTCCACAATGCGAAAGCCAATCGCCGCGGGTGATTCTCACCGCGCCGACTTTCTTCTGCATGCCCTCGGACAAGCGCAAAGCCCACGCCACCAACGAGCGCAGCGCCAATGCACCGAAAACAGTCGGGGAATACAAGGCGTCGCACGGGTCGGGATGCGGCTGCTGCTCGACCAAGCCTTCGCGCCTGGTCAAGCAGACCAGGAGCGGGGCAAAGAGTTTTCCGAGCGCGCGTCCGTGGATGATCAGCCATTGACGCCCAGGTGCTGAGCGCCTTTCAGGGCGCCGCTCAGGTGTCGAGCGTCTTGCGCGCGAAATCCTCAATATAGTCGATCAGCCGGTCCGACGCGATCGCGGCGGCCTTCACTTTCTTCTGCGCCACTGCGTCTGCGACCGCGGCGTGCAACTTGGCGGCAAGCGGCAGATCGGCGACCTGCCGGGAGTGCTGATGCCAGAACCGACGCGACAGTGCCTTCATCAGTCCCATCGATCGCCGCGCGAATTCGTTTCGGGCAGCGGTTGCGATCAGGATGTTGAAGCGCTGGTCGAGGTGCATGAAGGCGATTTCGTCGGCCTTGGCGGCGGCAGTGAGCATCGCTTGCGCCACCTCGGCGAATTCGCGGCGTTCCTCCGGCAAGGCGCGCTCGGCGGCGAGGCTTGCCATCAGGCGCTCGAGCTCGCGGCGCACCTCAAGCAGGCGCAGCTGCAGTCGCAAGCTGATTTCGGAAACCATGATGCCGCGTCTCGGCATGATCACGACCAGCCCGTCCCGGGCTAGACGCTGCAACGCTTCCCGTATCGGGGTTCGGCCGATCTTCAGACGCACTGCAAGGGTCTGCTCCGATAACACGGTGCCAGGCGACAATTGCAGCGTGACGATCATCTCTTCGAGTTCGCGATAGGCGCGATCGGTGAGCGTGTCATCCTCCGCTGCGATGGTTCGGGACCGGCGCTTCGTCGGCATTTTGGATTTCAAATCGTTCCTCGATCGGCCCGTGAAAGCCTGCCAATGAGCTCGCGGCATATCCATTCCACGCGTATATTGGACATATATCACGACGCAACACGTGCCGGATATCCGCCGAACGGCGGACGCGGCATCATCGACCCCGCGTCTATCGCGGCAGATGCGCGCCGGCTCTTGTCGTCGATTGCGGGCGCTTTGACCTGGAGAGCCCAGACATGAATGCGCTTATCAGCGCAGCCACCTCATCCGGCTTTTCGTCGAGCGCAAAGTGGCCGGCGTCGATGAGGTGGACTTCGGCGTCGGGAATCTCGCGCTTGTACGCCTGCGCTTCCGCGGCCTCAAACGATTGATCGTATTTTCCCGACACCACGAGCGTCGGCGGCTTCGCCTGCTTGAGCCAGTCCTGCCAGGCGGAATAACTTGCGACATTGGTCCGGTAGTCGAAGAACAGATCGATTTGTATGTCGCCTTCACCCGGTTTGTTCATAAACGCGAACTCGTCCGACCACAGGTCCGGATCATAATTCGCGACGTTGGGACTGGAGCCGAGATGTCTCCTTTGTGCTCCCGCCAATGATGCCAGGCTTTGTCTAAAGCCCGCTTCATTGGCGGCGCGGTCTGCCCAGAACTCGCGCATCCTGTTCCAGCGCGGACCCAGACCGTCTTCGTGAGCGACCGCGTTTTGGATGATCATGCCGCGCACGCGTTCGGGATGGGAGACGGCGAGCCGAAATCCGACCGGCCCTCCATAATCCTGCATGTAGAGGACGTAGTGGTTGGCCCCGACCGTTTCCGTAAAGTGTTGCATCACTTCCGCGATACATGGTTCCTCTGGATCAATTGCGTGATGGGCGTTATTGGCGATCCGTAACGTGTCGGCGGGTCGGAACGATGCGTGTCTGCCCAGTCCGCTCGGAGTGTTGCAGCCGCGCCCGTGCCCGCGCGATCTCCGCGCCTGGGATGGCCGTGGACCTTACCAGAGGGCCCTGTGAGATCGTGAAACCATCACTGTTTTCACGTCGTTCGAGCGCGCGCCGACATCAATTTTGTACAACACAATTCCGTGCGCCAACGCGATGCCAACCAAGGCACCGATCAGGAAGATACGCTTCAACATAACCTGCTGTTCCCAAAAAAGATGATTCGCCTTCCTGGCGCGCATCGCAAATGTCCGCTTTCGAACGGCAGCACGACCTCGTCGATAGATGCGCGCATCGAACTTTGCCTCCAGCGCGCACGTACATAGGTCTCAGCCTGCGATTCGTCACCACACGCCTGGACAAAACTTGATGACGATCTGTTGAATCGGCCGTCGTCCGATCGGACGACGCGGGAATGCGCGAAACATGTGGTGCTGTGCCTGGCGCCACCTCGGCGCGATCACGGATAATCACAATGACTCACAAACGGGATGTGAAGTTTTCGTCGTCGACGAAGGCGCCGCGGCCTGCGCTGCTTGACAGGCGCACGCTGCTGGCGGGATCGGCGGCGCTTGTGTGCGCCAAGGCAGTGCCCGCCGCGACTCCCGAACGGCGTTCGCTGGTTCTGTCGCTGGCCGATGTCGGCCAGGTCAGGCCACGCAATGTGTCGGTGACGCCGACGCTGTTCAATGGGCGCGTCTGCGCGCAGGTGCGGCTTACAGGGGTCTATCAGGGTCCGGACCGGGACTACTTCGCCTATGTGCCGGGCCTCGACATGCACGACGGCACGATTGAAGTTGACCTCGCGGGAGCACCTCTGCCGGGCGCGCCAGCGGGCGCGCGCGGTTTCGCCGGCCTGGCTTTCCGGATCGACGAAGCGGCCGGCAGTTTCGCGTGCGAGGGCATTTACCTGCGCCCCAGCAACGGCCGCGCTGACGACCAGGTCAGGCGCAATCATGCCACGCAGTACTTTTCCTATCCCGGCTACGATTTCGATCGGTTACGTCGGGAGGCGCCGGCCCGCTACGAGTCCTATGTCGATGTCGAGCCGGCGCAATGGATCAGGATCCGCGTCGAACTGTCCGGCAGCCGGGCAGTTCTGTTTGCAGGCGACGCCGCGCAACCCGTTCTCATCGTCAACGACTTGAAGCGCGGAGCCGAAGCCCGCGGCACCGTCGGGCTATACGTGGATAACGGGACCGACGGACATTTCTGCAATCTGCGGATTGTCCCGCGGTGATTGCGATCGACTAGAGCATGTTTCAACCGAGTTGAATCATGCTCGTCGATCATCTTCTTGTTTACGCATGATCTCGGGCAAACGCTTCGCATTTGTCCCGAGGGAAAACCGGCTTCCGCTTTTCCGGATCATGCTTTAGTTTTTGCGCTGACTATCGTTCCACACCAGTCAGCTGGCCAGCGGCGTAGAAAACCCGGCGACCAGCTTGACCAGATCGGCCTGTCGAGCCACGCCGGTTTTTTCAAACAAGCGGCTGAGGTGGGTCTTGATGGTGGTAACCGCGACACCCAAAGCCGCCGCCACCTCCGGGACACCGCCGACATCGACAATGGCAAGCAGCACGCGCAGCTCGGTCGGCGTCAACTTGTACATCTCGCCGATCACCGCAGGAGGCGCGAACGCTTCCAGGGTTGCCCTGCGAATGAACAGTGCGGCAACCGCGTTGTAGGCAAGACAAGCGACGCGGCGCGAGCCCGAGGTCAGCGGCAACACGTGAGCGACGTAGCGCTCGCCATCATGCGTGGTCAACGGCAGGGCGATACCCCTGGCGCCAAGAACCGAATCGCCGGCGCCCGAGGCCAGCAGGATCTCGCGCAAGGCCGCGTTGATTGAGGCATCGCCGGCTACGAGCCTGCCGCAGACTGCGCGCAGGAAGTCGGCGGCTTCGAGGATGGCGTTGCCCGCGGCGTTGGCGTGAACGATCCGGCCGTTGGCGTCGACAAGGATCATGCCGGCGCTCAGCCCATCGAGGATATCCGAAAAGCATACCGTTTGGGTTTGCTTCAGATTGATGGTCTTGCCGATCAGCACTGCGCGACGAACGTGGGGTACCACGAGCGCCATGCGTCGACGCATTTCGTCGTCGACCGCACCGCTCTTCTCATGTCGGACGACACTCAAGGTAGTGCAACTGACGGCAGATTTTTCAATCACCACACTCGCAATGTCGACCCAACCCTGCGGTCGCGCCCACTCCCGGTAAAAGCGGCCTCGGCGAAATTCTTCATAAGGAACAAGGTCCGTCGTGCTCACGACCCTTTCCACGCCGAAGCTTGGCGAGCCCGCTGTCGAATCGAGCTTCGGATAGCTCTCCGAATAGACCCGCAGCCTCTCCGGGTCAGCCCCGACATAGCAATAGAGGTTGTCGGATTTGCCTAGAGAATGCTTCGAGAGAAGCCCGGCCGATTGGCCGCCGGTAAAGCTCGCTATTTTGTCCAGAACGTCAATTCGTTGTGCGGGGTCGAGTGCGGCGTCGTAAATATCGCCAATCAATGTTGAAAGTTGCTGTCTATCATCCATGGCTAATGGCCTCAAAATGCGATAGTGCGGAAATGAAATGACCTTACAGATTATGATTTCAGTGGCATTTCCAAGGCGGTACGGCTCCACCTCTTATTGAGTGGCGCGAAACGGCTACTGGCACCGTGATCTACCTCACTTACCGATGGGCAGCCTACGACCATCAAGCCGGACATCCTCCGATCGGATGATGTCCGGCGCCTTCAACAGATCGTAATCGCTCGTCGTCTGAACGAATGACGACAGTCTGTCGGCCGAGTCCTATGTTCGCGCACCCGAAACATAGCGAGGCAGGTTCGATGAACGCATTCACGACCGAAGCTATGCGGTTGCGCAACCCGGTCGTTGGCGCGACACGACGGAATTGGAGTTGGCGGCTTTATTTCCGACTGCGCTATTTTGGACGCGCCCTGGTGTCGGGCTTGGCCGACCGGAGCGGCCCGCTCAAGGCATTGCATCACTCACGAAGCCTGCTGGCGGCTCGCGTGATCCATGAGCACCGGCATCTCATTGGGGATTACCGATGCATCGAGATGCTTCATTGCGCTCACGACGCGGCACGTGAGGCGCGGCAAAGCGAATTTATGGAGCGATGATTTCATGGCATGGCGAATCTATTCGATGTGGGCCGTTTTGATCATTGTTTTTGCATTTGCTCACGTGGTTGGTCTGCAAAAACTGGATGCGATGCGGAGCGAGAGGCCTGCTACGATCGATTTGCTGGCAGACTAGACGATGATCCGATCAGATTGGATCGGATCATGATCTCATCTCCTTGTTTGAGCATGATCCTTTCGGAAAACCGGTATCCACTTTTCCGGATCATGCTCTAGAATTCGTCGGCTGGCGCGTTGATCTGGCATGGGAAACTCCACCACAAGAAACCTTGTCGCGGCCATCCTGCCGCTGTTCGCCACGTCGGCGATGGCTGGCACGTCCGCCGGCTACGGTATGGCGGCCAGTTCGCGCGCTTCGACCCGGTGGTGAGCCAGCACAATCAGTCGGGGGAGCTGTTCCGGATCGAAGGTCACTGCCAATCAGCCTGCACGCTGTTCCTCGGCATCAGGAATGTGTGCATCGACCGAAACGCAACATTGCCGTTTCATGCCGGTCACGACCGCAACAAGAACATCACGGCGTCCTCAACCAATCACTTGCTGAGCGCTTATAATGCGAGACTTCGCGACTACGTTGCGTCGAACCATTATATGGACACGCTGGCGTTTCACGCCATTTCCGGCAGCGATATGATTCAGAAGTTCGGCTATCGGGAATGCCCAAGGAAATGAGCGTCAGCTGCCGATGGGCAGCTGTCCGGCATTTCGTCTTGCAATCCTGCTTCGCCGGTGCTGCCTAAAGCGGCAGCCCGACGCTGTGCAGCGCGTTGAAGACCCGATCGCAGTAGGACTGCGGCAGCGGCGGCAGGCCTTGCTGCACGCCGGAGACCGTCAGCTCCGGATAGTCCTCGCGCAGAGCCGTCACGCTCCGGCGCGCTTCGGACGCAGCTCCTCCCAGCACGAAAGCAGGGCACATGGTGCGATGGATCCAGGTCGCCGACGGATGTTCGACCAGCGCGCGCTGCTGCCAGTATGCGGCTTCGGGATAGCGGTCGGTCTCAAAATACGCGCAGCCGATGCCCACCATGCTATTGAAAGCGAGGCAGTCGTTCGGCGCCAGGTCGAGCGCAATCTTGAACCGCTCGATGGCCGATTCGGCATCGCCATTGTACACGTCGATCCACCCGCTGCGGCTCCAGGCCCAGGCCGAGCCGCCGTCGATCGAAAGCGCTTTGCGGATCACCTGATCCGCCGCATCGAGATCGTGCAGGAAGGTGAGGGCGTTGCCGAGAACGGCAAGCACCGTCGCATCTCCGGCAAGACTCTGCGCCTTCCTTGCCAGTTCCGCGCTTCGCGCGCGGTCCTCGTTCGGAGCTGTGGTGAAATGATAGACAATGCGCTGGCCGTATGCCCAGGCGGCGAGCGCGGTCGCCAGTGCATGGTCGGGGTCGCGTTCCATCGCGCGTTCCAGCAAGTCCAGCGCGTGCGCATTGCCGTCGGCGTCGAGCGAGAGCACGCAAGGCATCGCGCGCAGCGCGAGGTCGTGCGAAGTCAGATCGGTGTCCGGCTTGCGGCCGGCGCGATCGATTTCCGCAAGGCGCAGGCACGGCTGCAATGCTGCAACGATCCTGGTAGCGAGATGCTCTTCGGGAGCGGCGTCATCCCCGAGCACGCCATCGCAACGGTGCGCCGACAGATGGCGGCCGGTTTCGGCCTCGATCAGACGGAAGGTCAGGCGTGTCTGGCGGCCCGATCCTCTGATAACACCGGTCAAATGGTAGCGCGCCGAGCCGGGCCGATTGGTAACGGAGACGCCCGACCGCGTCAGGGCGGTCGCGAGCTCATCGGCGATGCTGCGCGCGACATCGCTGTTCTCAGGGTTGGCATCGATCGGACCCAGCGCGACCGTTGGCCGGTCGCGACTGGAGACGAGATGCGAAGGCATCGACGTCAGCGCATCGGCGAACACAGCCTGCCGCTTCAAGGTCTGCGAGGGCGTCTCGCGATAGCGGCGGCGGTACTCGACCGAAAAACGTCCGCAGTGCGGGAAACCGCAGCGTAGCGCGATATCAGTCACCTTGGCATCAGGCGTGCCCCGCAACAGCTCGCGGCGTGCGGTTTCGAACCTGACATTGCGAAGTGCCGTACGCGGCGGTTTACCGAGAAAGATGCGGAATTGGCGCTGCAATGTCCGACTGGATACGCCGGCGGCGCCGGCAAGCTCCGTCACGCTCCAGTCGCGCCCGACATCGGCGCGCATCGCCTCGAGCGCGCGGCGGACGCCACGTGGCAGCAGGGGGGCGCTCGAAGAGCTGTTTGGAAATGCGTTCATGGGGACACTCCGGGAATATCAGGAGGAAACACCAAATACATCGAAAATTTCATGATCGGGATAGCGTTGTCGCAAATTGGATAGGGATTGGGACGTGGTCCGATCTAAGTTCGTGTCGCGAAATTAATGCATCGTAAATCTCAAGGTTCGGGAGAGATTCCTAATGGCAGGTCTGGTTGCAGTTATTTACGGAATTGTCGCCTACGCAATATTTCTCGTCACCATACTGTATGCGATCGGCTTCGTCGGCAATTGGGTCGTCCCGAAGTCGATCGATACGGGCACCGCGGGCCCTCTGATCGAGAGCGTGATCCTCAATACCATGCTGCTCGGATTGTTCGCAGTACAACACAGCGTGATGGCGCGACAGGGCTTCAAGCGCTGGTGGACGCGCTTCGTGCCGCCATCCACCGAACGGAGTACGTTCGTGCTGTTCTCCAGCCTGGCGCTGCTGCTGCTGTACTGGCAATGGCGGCCGATTCCGGCGCCGATCTGGACGGTGGAAAACCCGGCCCTTGCGACCGCTCTTCTGGCGATTTCCTTGTTCGGCTGGGCGTTGCTGTTTGCCAGCACCTTCATGCTCAACCATTTCGAGCTGTTTGGTCTCAGCCAGGTATTCGCCCGCCTGTTCGGCAAGGATCCGGAGGCTGCGAAATTTCGTACGCCGATGCTTTATCGGCTGGTGCGCCATCCGCTCTATCTGAGCTTTCTGCTGGCTTTCTGGGCGACCCCGTTGATGACGGCCGGCCACTTGCTGTTCGCGGTGGCGACGACCGGCTACATCCTGATCGCAATCCAGCTCGAAGAGCGCGATCTCGTTGCAATGTTCGGCGACCAGTACCGCCGCTACCGGCAGCGCGTCTCGATGCTGCTTCCATTGCCGGGCCGCGGGCTGGTCGATTGAACCGACGATCAGCACCGCGCAACGCGCCGCGTAGATGCCGGCAGTCCCGAGACGCAATCGCGCTCGCGATGTCGCCCACAGCAAAGACATCAGTACCTGTAACTTCGAAGGAGCGATCATCATGGCTACATCCGCCGCTACCCAGAGTGCCCACAACACCCAAGCCGGCCAGGTCGACCTTGCGGCGCTGAAGACGCGGCAACATGGCGCGTGGTCCTCCGGTGACTATGCCGTCGTCGGCACTACGCTTCAGATCGTCGGCGAGGGGCTGTGCGAAGCGCTCGATGTCCGCTCCGGACAGAAGGTTCTCGACGTCGCCGCCGGAAACGGCAATGTCACGCTCGCGGCGGCGCGCCGCTGGTGCGATGTCGTGTCCACCGATTATGTGCCTGATCTACTCGAGCGCGGACGGCTCCGCGCCGCGGCCGATGGTCTATCGATCGAGTTCAAGGAAGCGGATGCGGAAGCGCTAGGCTTCGACGATGCTGTTTTCGATGTCGTGGTCTCGACATTCGGCGTCATGTTCACGCCCAACCAGGACAAAGCGGCGGCCGAGCTGCTCAGGGTGTGCAAGAGCGGTGGCAAGATCGGCCTCGCCAACTGGACGCCGGAGGGCTTCATCGGGCAACTTTTCAAGATACTCGGCAAGTACCTGCCGCCGCCCGCCGGCGCGAAGTCGCCGGCATTGTGGGGCACCCGGGCGCGTATCGACGAAATGTTTGGATCTTCAGCGCGCTCGATCAAGGCGGAGGCGCGCCACTTCATGTTCAGGTACCGATCGCCCGAGCACTTCGTCGAGATATTCAAGAATTATTATGGCCCGATGCTGAAGGCGTTTGCCGCGCTCGACGCTGCCAATCAGCAGGGCTTGAAAAGCGATCTGCTTGCACTGGTCGGGCGGATGAACCGCGCCGAGGACGGCACCATGGTGGTCCCGAGTGAATACCTTGAAATCGTGGTTACGAAGCGCTGAGCAAACGTCCCGGCAAGAAAATGCGTGTAACCGGCCGCCGCCGGGAGGATCGATCGACAGATTGATCCCGCATCGGAGGTTACGGGATTGCCGAGTCCTTCGCCAACCTTGCCTAACGGGTTCTGCCATCATGATCGAAGACGAATTCGAGCGTGTCGACTACGACGAGAGCGGGGACGGCCCGACCGTCGTTCTTGTCCCGGGGTCATGCAGCACCGGCGCTGCATGGCGGCCCATCATTGCGCAATGGGGCAATCGATTTCGCTGTATCACCACCAGTCTGCTTGGGTATGGCGGCACGGCCGAACGTCGCACGGCTCTCGATGCCGATATCGCTCACGAGGCGGGGGTTCTCGAAGCGGTGATCCGGCGCGCGGCCTGCCCGGTGCACCTCGTCGGGCATTCGTTCGGCGGCCTGACCGCGCTTGCCGTCGCGCTTAGACGGCGGGTGCCGTTGCTGAGTCTGACGATCGCGGAGGCTCCTGCGCCCGACATATTGCGGACGATGGGTGAGTACCAGCACTATTCCGCGTTCCAGAAAATGACCGAAGCCTATTTCAGGGCATTCCGGGGCGGCGAGACGGCTGCAATCGAACAGATGATCGACTTCTACGGTGGTGCCGGCACGTTCGCGAGCTGGCCGCATCGGGTGCGCGATTACGCCGCTCAGACCACGCCGGTCAATCTTCTGGACTGGGCCAGCGCCTACGGTTTCGAGCTGACGCCCGCATTGCTTGCGACTGTCAAAATTCCGACGCTCATCCTGCGGGGCGAGGTCAGTCATCCGGCTGCGAAACGCGCGAACGAACTCCTGGGTCAGTGCATTGCGAACGCCGTGGTCGCCACGGTCGCGGGAGCGTCTCATTTCATGATTTCGACGCATTCCGGCGAAGTCGCCGGCATGATCGCGCAGCAGGTGGCGCGGACGGAACACCGCGGCATCGGCAGCCGCGCCGTGCCAGTGACGGCATCATTGGATTGAAGGCGACAGGCGCTTCGTCGCCGACAGCGACCAAAGGAGAACCGCGCCTGCGGATCCCCATTCATCGTTTGCCGGATAGTTGCGTCGCCGCCGGATGAGCCGATCGCTATTCCGGAATGGCCTCGCCGGAGCCGCCGAATTCGGCTGGAAAGTCCCTCAGCTTTGGCAGGCCGTCGCGCAGCGGCAGCACCGTTTCGGCATAGTTGACGTGAACGCCGGGCGCGAAGGCAAGGGTAGGAAGCGTGGCGGCGAAGACGTCGATCAGACCCAACGTCGGATGATTGGTCATCAGATGCCCGCCGCACTTCGCGCAATACTGGCGCTGGCTGAGCGGTGTCTTCTCAAACGTCGCCACATGCTCGGCCCCAGAGGTGACGCGCACGGAATCCGGTTTCCACAGGCTGAAGGCGTTGACAGGCCCGCCGGACCAGGAACGGCAGGAACTGCAGTGACAATAGCCCATGGCCTCCGGCGAGCCGGTGACCTCCAGTTTGACCGCGCCGCAAAAGCAGCTTCCGACGTGAGCCATAGCTCTCCCTTTCGAGTTCGTCCTCATCAATCCGCAAGCAAGTGCAGGGGACAACCGAAACTCGCGTTAGCAAACCGATCGCTCTCCTGCGTCCTGCGATCGGAGGATAGGGTGCTTCAATCCCGATATCCCGGGAATCGCGGTCCGACCGGGTTCACATAGAAGTGAGCCGCCGCACGTTGCCGCCACCAGAACCTCGGCAACGCCAGCAATTCCAGCGAGAATTTTTGTGGATATCGCTTCACCAGCCTCTACTTGCTTCCGACATCACGATCCACGTCCTCCGACCGCAGGACGCGGCAGGCATCATATGACGTTACGGTGCCGCCGAATCTCGCTAGCCAAGCGGGCTCATCACATCGGCGTTGGACGCGCTCGCCCGTCTTCGTAATTGCGTTCGGAAGATTTTCCAGGGGCTACCCAGTGAATAATGTAACGGATATTTCGTCTCTTAGGCTGGCGCAGGCATGCGCGGATTTTTTGTTTAGACAAGACGCCACCCTGCGAAGTCTCGGCCTGGAGCGGTTGTCCGTCAACGCCGGACATGCCAAGGTCGCGATGACCGTGCTGCCTTCGATGGTCAACGGTGTCGGCATTACGCACTGCGGTGCAGTTTTTACGTTGGCCGACACGACATTTTCGCTTGCATCCAACAGCTATAATGAGCGGACTGTGGCCGCGCATTGCTGCATTTCGTTCTTACAACCGACCAAGCTCGGCGATCGTCTGGTTGCGACCGCGACCGAGATTGTCCGTTCCCCACGATCCGGCATCTACGATGTCAGCATAGCCCTGGACGACGCGATCATCGCCGAGTTCCGCGCGCATTCGCGCGTCTTTGGTGGCGCGCTGCTGCCCGCTGCGACGGCCGGCCAAAGTCGGGCCGCCGCCGAAGAATCCGCAGAACAATAAGCTCTTAGCAGTTCCGACGCACCTCCAGGTCGGAATAACAGGCGCTTCGCGTTCTCCCCGAAGTGTCTTACTGGGCCCAGCGCTCATCAGTGCTGGGCCTCTTTTTGGTTCAATATCCGAAAAAACAGCGCGGCGGTTACGTCGCGCTGCCTGTGTCCTTGACTGCTTGCAGGGGCCCGTGTCCATGCCCATGCAGAACGGGGCCGAAGCTCAGCTGTAGATTTCGAACAGGCCGGCGCCGCCCTGGCCACCGCCGATGCACATGGTCACCACGCCCCATTTTGCCTTGCGGCGACGGCCCTCTTGCAGGATGTGGCCGGTGAGCCGCGCGCCGGTCATCCCGAAGGGGTGGCCGATGGCGATCGAGCCGCCATTGACGTTGTACTTGTCGGGATCGATGCCGAGTTGGTCGCGGGAATAGAGGCATTGGCTGGCGAAGGCCTCGTTGAGTTCCCAGAGATCGATGTCGTCAACCTTGAGCCCATGGCGCTTCAACAGCTTCGGTACAGCGTAGATCGGACCAATACCCATCTCGTCCGGCTCGCAGCCCGCCGCCGCCCAGGCGACAAAGCGGCCGAGCGGTTGGAGGCCGCGTTTCTCCGCGTCCTTGGCTTCCATCAGAACCACCGCTGCCGCGCCGTCCGATAGCTGGCTGGCGTTGCCGGCCGTGACGTATTTTCCGGGGCCTTTCACCGGCTCAAGCTTGGCGAGGCCTTCCCGCGTGGTGTCCGGCCGGTTGCACTCGTCGCGGTTAACGACGTAGTCAACGATGCTCTCTGCCTTGGTCGCCTTGTCGACCACCTTCATTTTGGTCTTCATCGGGACGATTTCGTCCTTGAACTTGTTGGCCTGCTGGGCCGCGGCCATGCGGCGTTGCGATTCCAGCGAGTACTCATCCTGGTATTCGCGGCTGACCTTGTAACGTTCGGCGACGATATCGGCGGTGTCGATCATCGCCATGAAGATGTCGGGCGCCGTTTTCAGCAGCTCCGGATCGATCGATTCCTTCGGCGAACCGCCGCCGGGGACCGAGATACTTTCGACGCCGCCGGCAACGATGCAATCGGCGCCGTCCGAGCGGATGCTGTTGGCCGCCATCGCGATGGTCTGCAGTCCGGACGAGCAGAAACGGTTCACCGACACGCCCGCCGTCGATTTCGGCATGCCGGCGAGCAGGGCGGCCTGGCGGCCGATATTGGGCGCGCCATGCGCGCAATTGCCGAGATAGCAATCCTCGACATAGTCTTTGTCGACGCCGGCGCGCTCCACGGCGTGCTTGATGGCGTGGGCCGCCATCGACATCGGCGGGGTGATATTGAACCCGCCGCGGCCGGATTTTGCCAGCCCGGTCCGGGCATAGGAAACGATGACGGCTTCACGCATTTTTTTCTCCCTTTAAGGCGGCCGATTATGGCGCGTAACAAGTCGTAATCGTACATAATTGTCGCTCAAAGCAACAAAATACCACCCGTCGGGGACCCCAGTGACGGAATCCCGGCCTGTGCGTACCAGAAAACCTCAACCCGGGCGCAATGGCACGTTCTGGACCGCGACGCATTGCCGCCGTCAGGCGACTGTGCAATCGAAGTCCGTGAGACGGAATTACCTCCGCTTTCCCGTTGAGGAGGTGCGCAAGGGGGTCCCTGGGGGCTCCGTCATGGCGCTCGAAAATGCTCAGCGTGCCGCTTCAATATAAGTCGAAAGAAGACCGGCTGCCGGTCAGGGGCCCCGCGGTGGGTTTGCTCGCCGACCAGGAGATCAGGCTGCTGAAGGGACCACTTTTCGTCGCCGAAGATTATGAACTCGAGCGCGAGGTGGTCGCACTCAGCGGCAGCCGGAGAACCGAAAGCCTTTGGGTTCGAACGTCGGTCTTCGCGGCGCAGTCCCGCGCGCCGGTCGCGACAATGCTGTTGAACCTCGCCACCATCAAGCAATCGTATTCGCGATGTTCACAGGAATACGATCAGCTCTATTCCTGAGTGACGGATGCGGCGCGCGTTTGCTAGTTCCGATACGATGGATCGACGCGGTCAAGCTTCCGCAGCAGCGCCGGCCACGCCAGTTCGCCGTTGCGATTGGGCTGATCCGCGCGCGGCTTCACCTTGTCGAAGGTTTTTTCCAGGACGTCATCGGGCGGATAGACCAGTTTGGTATTGCAGGATAGCGCCATCACCTGCACTTCGCAGGCGCGCTCCATGCGATACAACAGGTTGAATGTCGCAGGGATGGTGCGTCCGACCACGAGCAGTCCGTGGTTGCGCAAAATCATGGCTTCGTGGTTGCCAAGGTCGGCGACCAGCCGCTCACGTTCGCCGATATCGTCGGCGATGCCTTCAAAGTCGTGGTAGGCGATGTGAAGAAACCGCATCGAGGTCTGCGCCAGCGGCAGCAATCCGCATTCCATCGCCGAGACCGCCATTCCGGCGGGCGTGTGGGTATGCGCCACGCAGTCGACATCGTGCCTCGCCATATGAATGGCGCTATGGATGACGAAGCCCGCGGCGTTGACGCCATAATCCGAGGCGTTGAAGATCGTGTTGCCCTCGAGGTCGACCTTGATCAGGCACGATGCATCGATTTCTTCGTAAAGCATCCCGTAGGGATTGATCAGGAAATGGTCGTGCGATCCCGGGACGCGGCAAGAGATGTGGTTGGCGATCATCTCCGTCATGCCGTACAGGGCGGTGAGGCGGTAGCAGGCCGCGAGATCGACGCGGGTCTGCCATTCCTCGGCGCTCACCTGCTCGCGGACCGATTTCACGACCTTGATGGCGGGAGAACTCACTGGCGGGGTCATGCAGCTTCTCCAATGGGACGGATCATTACCGGGGCCGGGGCCTGATCGATAAGCCCCGAGGATACTTGCAACAATCATCGCGCCGCAAGCCGGACATGGCAGCAAAGGTTGCAACCCAGCCATCACAATGCGCTGCGGCAGGTTCATGGCCGCACCGCCGTCATGGCCGCACCGCCGGCGACTCCATCGGCATGCCCCGCGCCCGTGACATCAAATAGAGCTCCAGTTCGACCAGTTCCGGCGCGCCGTAGTCGTAAGCCTGGGCGCGGATGCCGCCGATGCAGCTGCGCAGCCGGCGTTGCAGCGAACCCAGCGATTGCCACTCCAGCCGGTAGAGCGGATAGCCGGTCGGATGCCCTTGCGTGACGGCGGATCCCGCCAGCCGCTTGTCCCAATTGTCGTCGTGGCAATTGGCGCAGCCGAGATTGAGCTGGCCCTGCCGCTGCATGAACAGTTCGCGTCCTTTGTTGACGAACGGTTCGAGTTGCGGATCGGCGCCGGCTTCGATCGCCATGCCGCGCGACTGCTCGGCGACAAAGGCGGTGAGCGCGAGCAGGTCGCGGCTCTCGTAGGGGAGCGGCGTCGCCTGTTGATGCCCGGTGCGGCACAGGTTGATGCGCTGCTCCAGATCGACCGGACGTCCGAGCGTCTTGTCGTAGGCAGGATAGTTGATGGCGACACCCTTCATGCTGGCGCGCGCGTCGCTGTGACAATCGGCGCAAGCCTTTCCCGAAGCACCGGTCTTGCTCTTCCACAAGGCTTCGCCATCGAGCACCCACAGCATCCCGGGATTGGCGGTATCGTCGTCCTGCATCGTCTTTGTATCCGGCGCCATGAAGCTGTAGCCGGAGCGGCGCTCCGCTTGCGGGATCTCGGCCGCGGGCAGGGAAGAGGCGGCTGCGATCAGCAGCGCCGCGACCGCTATCGTGCGGGCAGCGCTCATTCGACCGTGATCGAGGCCGAAGCGGTTCCGGAAAATCCGCGGTCGCCAACCCACTCGAAGTCGAACTTACCGCTCTCGGTCGCGACCGTGAAGAAGCTGATGAAAGGGTTCGCCGCGATCGCCGGAAACAGGTCGGCGCGAAAAATCTCGACGCCGTTGTAACGGCAGGTGAGGTTGGTGATGATATCGCGCGGCACCACCTCGCCGGCCGCGGTGTGGCGGTAGCCGGTCTCCATGATATGCGACATCAGCGTCTTGATCTCGATGATGTCGCCGCGCTTGGCTTTTTTGGGAACGTTGATCAGGGCGGAGGCCATCAGATCGCCTCCTCGGTGCAGGCGGCCAGCGTCACGACGACATCGACGCTGGCGGACCAGAATGAATCGTCTGACAGCCGCGCGATGGCGATGATCTTCTGGCTGTCGGCAAGCCGAATGCGGGTCGAGATCTGGGCGCGGCCGGCATGCGGGCCGAGATAGAAATTGCCGATGTTCGGCTGCGGGTTCTTCTCGTTGAACACGTGGATGCTCTTGACATAGTCATCCGGGGTCATCGGGTTCGAGACGACAACGGTCATCGGCACGGTGTTGCCGTTTTCGACCAGCGGCGGCACGTCGAGCTTGACCTTGCCCGTCCGCACCACGGCCTCGCCCGCAACATTTCTGATAGCGGCGGCCAGCGTCGCCGGCGTCGCTTCGGCCGGCCGCAGCGTCACGACGGGAATAGTGCCCAGAACGGCCGCGCCGCCGGCGAGGCCGAGGAAATGGCGGCGGGTGGAATTTGCTTGTTTGGGCATCGCGGGCCTCTCATTTCCTATTCGCGCATCGTTGCCAGATACGCCACCATATCCTCGATCTGTTCGGCCGACAGGATCGGCTTGCCGCGCCACGCCGTCCCGACGCGATCCAGCCCTTCGACGCGAAAGTAGGATGGCATGATGGTTGCGGGATTGAGGCGGGAGGCGTCGACGAGGCGAAGCCGAAGCTGGCCTTCGGACCAGCGGCTGCCGGCGGCGGAGAGACTGGGCGCGAGATCGCCCTGAAATTTCTGCTCGGGAAACGGCCCGCTGTGGCAAAGAATGCACGTGCTGGCGCGGTCGGCCACCAGCGCGCGGCCTCGCGCCACATCTCCCGCCATGCCCGTGAGAGATGCCGGAATGGCGTCGCCCACGACAATATATGTCGGCAACGTTTGATCTCTCTGCGAAGTTTGAAATGTCTGCGACGCTTGATCTGTCTGCGACGCCTGATGTGTCTGCGGCTCTTGATCTGTCTGCGACGCTTGCGCCGCGGCCGTGCCCAACAGGGCAACAGTCGCGAGCCATGCGTGGCATATCTGCATCGCCGAGCTAGCCAAAAGCATCCGCCGTGATCGTCTTGTACCAGGACTGCGCATTGTCGGCTTCACGGACACGAAGCTCGCGTCGGGCATCGACAGGGCTGCTGCTGCTTTCGATCTCGGCGAACAGGCCGTCCCTGGGTTGGTAGGTGCCGGACTGCGAGAAGGCGTAACCGGGCGCGACCGTGCTGTAGCAGGCGCCGGTCAGCCTCGGGATCGTCGGTTGTCGGCCCGAGATCAGGCTCGCCACCGCCTCTGCGCATGCGCTGGCCTCGGTGTTCGCGGCCGACGCGGATTTGGGGATGACGCCGCCGAAGCAGGCGTCGCCGATGACGTGAATATTCGGCAGCAGTGTCGAGGCGAACGTGACCGGATCAATCGGACACCAGCCGGTATTGTCGACCGCGCCCGCGATGGCGGCGATGCGGCCGGCCTGCTGCGGCGGAACGACGTTGGCAACCTGCGCAGTGTAGTCGCCGAAATCGGTGACGATGGTGTTGCTCGATGGATCGACCGATGTGACCCGGCCGCCCTGCGACAGCGACACCCGTTCGATCATGCCGGGGTATAATTCGTTCCAGGCGCTTTCGAACAGGCGTTGCTGCGGAATCGCGTCCTTGGCGTCGAGAATGATGATCTTGGAGCGCGGCTTTTTCGTTTGCAAATAATGCGCGATCAGGCTGGCGCGTTCATAAGGCGCCGGCGGACAGCGCGAGGGACCCGCGGGAGCTACGAGGGCAACAAGCCCGCCGTCGTCCATGGCTTCGAGCTGCTTGCGCAACAGCACAGTTTGCTCGCCGGCCTTCCAGGCATGCGGCATTCTCGCGGAGGCCTCCTCGTCATAGCCCGGCAGCGCGTCGAACCTGATATCGATGCCGGGCGCCAGCACCAGCCGGTCATAGTCGAGCGACTGTCCATCGGCGAGACCGACCACGCGCCGTTGCGGATCGATCTTCGCCGCAGCCTGGGCAATAACGGTGATGCCCTCAGCGATGATCCTGTCGTAGGTGAAATGTTGCGCTTCGATTTCCCGCAAGCCCGCTATCACCTCGTTGCTGAAGGGACAGGCAATGAAGGTCCGGTTCGGTTCGATCAGCGTCACCTCCAGTTTGGGCTCGATCCGTTTCAGCGCCCGCGCGCAGCTTGCGCCGCCAAAGCCGCCGCCGACCACCGCGATGCGCGCGGCGGACTGTGCGATCGAAGGGCAGGGGAACGTCAGCGATGCCGCGGTGGCTGCCATGCCACGAACGGCGTTTCTCCGCGTCATCTGGCGCAGCGCGTCCATGAGCACACGATCCGAAAAGTTGAGCGGCGGCCCGCAGGCCGCCGCTTTGGGCGTCAGGCGAAGGTGATGTTCTGGTCTCGCAGCGGTACCGAGCGGATTCGTTTTCCGGTGGCGGCGAAATAGGCGTTGAGCACCGCCGGCCCGGCAACGCAGATGGTCGGCTCGCCGACACCACCCCAGAACCCGCCGCTCGGCATGATGATCGATTCCACCTTCGGCATCTCCGCGATCCGCATCGAATTGTAGGTGTCGAAGTTGGCTTGCTCGATGCGGCCGTCCTTCACCGTGCAGCCGCCATAGAACAATCCCGACAGGCCGTAGACGAACGAGCCGGCGATCTGGCGTTCGATCTGCGCCGGGTTGACGGCGTAGCCCGGGTCGGTGGCGGCAACGATACGATGCACCTTGATCTTGCTGCCGTCAGTCACCGAGATCTCCGCCGCACCGGCGACGTAACTGCCATAGCCCATGTACTGGGCGATGCCGCGATAGACGCCTTGCGGCGCCGGTTGGCCCCAGCCGATTTTTTCGGCGACGGCATTGAGCACGGCAAGATGCTTCGGATGCTTCGTCATCAGCTTGCGCCGGAACTCGAGCGGGTCCTGGTCCACCGAATGCGCCAGCTCATCCATGAAACATTCAAGATAGATCGCATTGTGATTGACGTTGACGCCGCGCCAGAAACCCGGCGGGACGTGCGGATTGCGCATCGAATGTTCGATCAGGAGATTGGGGACCGAATATCCGATCGCCGCTTCGCCGCTGGCATTGAGCCCCTGGAACGCGGCCGGATCCATGCCGTTGACCAACCCCTCGGGCCGCAGGGTGAACAGGATCGACTGCCCCGACAACCGGACCTGCAGCGCGGTCAGATTGTTGTCGGCGTCGAAGGCGCCGGTCAATTTGCACTGCGTGATCGGATGATACATGCCGTGCTGCATGTCCTCTTCGCGCGACCACAGCAGTTTGATCGGGGTGCCCGGTATCTGCTTGGCGATAGATACCGCCTGCCGCACATAGTCGGTCTGGCCGCGACGGCCAAAACCGCCGCCGAGCATCTGCTTGTGAACGTCGCATTTGTCGGCGGGCAGGCCGGATGCTTCCAGGGTTGCCGCGAAGGCGGCCTCGCCGTTTTGCGTTCCGCACCAGACCTCGCATTTGTCGGCGGTATAGAGTGCCGTTGCGTTCAACGGCTCCATCGTGGCGTGGTTCTGGTAGGGGTAGTTGTAGACCGCCTCGACTTTCTTGGCGGCGCCGGCGATGGCGGCCTTGGCATCGCCGTTCTGGTTGCCGATGAAGGCCGGTTGCGCGCTGTCGAGGCCTTGCTCCAGCCATTTCGCAATCGACGCGCTTGAGACCTTGGCATTGTCGCCTTCGTCCCAGACGATCGGCAGCGCCTCGAGCGCGGTCTTGGCGTGCCACCAGGTGTCGGCAACGACGGCGACGGCGCGGTCATTGACCTGCACCACCTTCTTGACGCCCTTCATGCCCATGACCTTGGCTTCGTCAAAACTCTTCAGCTTGCCGCCGAACACGGGGCAAGCCTTGATCGCCGCGTTCAGCATCCCTGGCAGCTTGACATCGATGCCGTAGGTCATCTTGCCGGTGGTCTTGTCGACGGTGTCGAGCCGCTTCAGTGCCTTGCCGGCAAGCTTCCAGTCCTTGGGATCCTTGAGCTTGACGTCGGTCGGCGGCTCCAGCTTGGCCGCGGCTTCCACCACTTTCCCGTAGGTTGTCGTGCGACCCGACGGCGCGTGGGTGATGACGCTGTTGGCGGCGGTGCATTCGGTGACCGGCACCTTCCATTCGTTCGCGGCGGCCTGGACCAGCATCATGCGCGCGGTGGCGCCGCCCTTGCGGACGTATTCCTGCGAGGTTCGGATGCCGCGGCTGCCGCCGGTCGAAAAATCGCCCCATGCGCGCTTGCGGGCAACGCTCTGGCCGGGGGTTGGATATTCCGTCGAGACTTTCGACCAGTCGCATTCGAGTTCCTCGGCGACGAGCTGGGCCAGGCCTGTCAGCGTACCCTGGCCCATTTCCGAGCGTGCGATGCGAATCACGACGGTGTCGTCGGGCCGGATCACGACCCAGGCGTTGACCTCAGGCGAACCGTCGGCGGCGCGCACCACCGTGGGGCCGCCGAAGGGGATGTCGAGACCGAGTGCCAATCCTGTTCCGACCGCGGCGGTGCCGATCACGAAGGCGCGGCGGTTGAGCGTGGGCATATGATTCATGGCTGCCTCCTCACGCGTTCGCGGCGGCGTGAATAGCCTCGCGCGCCTGCTGGAAGGTGCCGCAACGGCAGATATTGGTAATGGCCTCGTCGATGTCCTTGTCGGTCGGCTTCGGGTTGTCCTTGAGTAGCGCGGCAACCGCCATGATCATGCCGCTCTGGCAATAGCCGCATTGCGGGACGTCATTGGCGATCCAGGCCTGCTGCACCTTGTGCAGCGCCCCCTCGGGGGCCAGTCCTTCAATCGTGGTGATCTGTTTGCCGACGGCTTCGCTAACCACCACGCCGCAGGATCGCATCGCGACGCCGTCGATGTGGACGGTGCAGGCGCCGCATTGTGCAATGCCGCAACCATATTTGGTGCCGGTCAGGCCGACATTTTCCCGGATCGCCCAGAGCAGCGGCGTATCCGGTTCCACCTCCACGTCGAAAGTCTTGCCGTTGATTGTGAGATTTGCCATCGCGTATCCCCTGATTAGTCCAATCCATCGATTGAACTTCGAGGTGATGCTGGATCGAAAACTCGAACAGTTCAAATCAAGAACAATTCAAATCAAGGTTGCGGTTGCGAAAAGGAAGATAATCGACTTGTTGGTGTTGCGTCGCCTTGACGCTGCGACCCCGACTTTCTGCTACTTTCCGCCTGTTACGCGATCGACTATGCTTTTGTGCATTGCAGCTAAACAATAATGAGAAGGCTCGAATAAGAAGGCTCGCGGGCGAGGGGAAAAACGCTTTGAACGGACAGGCGGGCCGGCGCATCGAGATCACGCGCAGCGGCGGCGAGGGTATGCGTCGGCGCGTCATTGCCGGTTTGTGGGTCGCGCTGTTACTGGCGATCCTCAGCTTTCTGGTCATCTATCCGCTGCTTACCCTGCTGCTGGGCGCGCTCACCGACACCAATCCGGTGGTCGACGGCTTCAGCCCGAGCCGCCTCTCGATCGCCAACTTCCTCACCGTGCTGGTCAACCCGAATGTCGCCGAGGCGCTGTCCAATACGCTAATCGCCTGCGGCGGCGGGACCTTGATCGCGGTCGTGATCGGGCTGGCGTTTTCCTGGATCGTCGTGCGCACCAATACGCCGTTCAAGGGTTTCATCGCCGCCGCCAGCATCCTGCCGCTGTTCGCGCCGCCATTGGTCGCGGGCGTGGCTTGGACCATCCTGGGCTCACCGAAGACCGGCCTGATCAACACCATGTTCAAATGGGCCGGGCTTAACTGGCACGTGGATTTTTATTCGCTGTGGGGATTGGTGTTCGTGTTCGGCATCTATTACGCGCCGTACGTCTACATGTTCACGTCCTCGGCGCTGCGCAACATGGATCCGAGCCTGGAAGAGGCCGCTGAAATTTCCGGCGCCAGCGCGCTCGCGACGCTTTTTTCCGTGACATTCCCGCTGATCATGCCGGCGATCGTGTCGGGCATGCTGCTGTCATTCATCGTGATGCTCGGGATCTACGGCATTCCGGCGGTGCTGGGTGCGCCAACCAATATCAGCGTGCTGACGACTTATATTTTCAAGCTCACCAACTGGTCACCGCCGCTCTACAACACCGCGGCCGCAGTGGCGATCATTCTGATGGTGGTGACGGGTTTGTTGGTGTTGTTGCAACAGAGGGTTTTGAGCGGGCGCAGCTTCACCACCGTCGCCGGCAAGGCCTACCGTCCGCGCAATCTCGATCTCGGCGCCTGGCGCTGGGTCACCTTCGCCCTCGGCATCGTTTATCTGCTGGTGGTCGTCATCCTGCCCAGCGTGGCGCTGGTCGTGGCGGCGTTTCGCAAATTCATGTTCATCCGCGACGCCGCCAGCCTGTTCGACATGCGGCAATATTCCCTGATGCATTTTTACAGCATCTTCGACAATCCGCTCACGCTGCGATCGATCTACAATGCGGTCGAGGTCGGCGTTATCACCGCTTTGGTCGGCGGCACGCTCGCCTTTGCGATCGGCTATACGATTCACCGCACCAGCGTCGCGGGCCGGCGCGGCATCGATCTGATATCGACCTTGCCGGTCGCCGTTCCGGGCCTGGTGGTTGGCGTGGCCTATTTGTGGGCCTGGATCGGAATTCCCGGCGGGCTCTACGGCACCATCTGGATTCTGGCGCTGGCCTTCATCGCGCGCTTCATGCCGGATACGGTGAAGGCGCTGTCGACCTCGTTCCTGCAAATCCACCGCGAGCTTGAGGAGGCGGCCTGGGTCTGCGGCAGGGGCATGCTCGGCACCATCAGAACCATCGTGTTGCCGCTGGCGCGGCCGGGCCTGATTGCTTCGATGACGCTGCTGTTCGTGCTGGCGATCCGCGAACTCGGCTCGTCGCTGTTTCTCTACACCAGCAACACCATGGTGATGTCGGTGCTGCTGCTCGACTACTACGAAGGCGGCAATCTCGGCAAGACCGCTGCATTCAGCCTGGTGCAGATGGTCTTGCTCGGCGTTCTCATCGGGGGCGCGAACTGGCTGTCGAGGGGGGCAGCTCAGCACAGTGTTGCCCGCACCGGATAATAAAAACGAAGGGAGGATTGGCCATGAACCACAAGCTCGTTGCCAAAATCGTTGCCAGGTTCGTCACCGTAGCCGGCATCGCCGGCCTCGGCGTCGCACTGAGTGGCGCAACCGCACAAGCGCAGCAGGAATTCGGTTCGCCCGAGCTGATCGCCGCGGCCAAGGCGGAAGGCAGGCTGGTCTACTACACAGCGAACTTTGCCGAGGTCGAGCAGCAGGTGATCAAGGCGTTCAACAAGCGCTTCCCGGAAATCAAGATCGAGATGGTGCGCGCGCCCGGCGGCCAGCTCATCACCCGCGTCAAGACCGAGGCCGCGGCCGGCAAGCTGATCGCCGACGTGGTCGATCATTCCGACCGCGCGCTGATGCAGCCGCTCGCCGACATGTTCCAGGACTATGCGCCGCCGAACGCCGCCGATTACAATCCCGATGCGCAGATTGCGCCCCAGCTCTGGCCGCGCGCCACGCTGGTATGGTCGATCGCCTACAATACCGAGCTGGTAAAGGACCCGCCAAAGACCTGGATGGACCTGACCAAGCCCGAATACGACAAGATGACCGGGCAGGTGTTTGCCCAGTCGGGCGGCACCACCTGGACCCGGATCATGTTCGAACGCCAGGTGCTGGGCGAGGATTATTGGGCAAAGCAGGCTGCGACCCATCCGATCCTGTATCCCTCCGGCGCGCCGATGGCGGATTCGATGGTGCGCGGTGAGGTCGCGATGGGGCCATTGCTCTACAACGCAATCTACCCGAAACAGAAGGACGGCGCACCGATCAAGATTTTCTTTCCGCCGGAAGGCGCGCCGGCCAATCCCTATGCCACGGGGATTCCCAAAACCGCGGCGCATCCCAATGCCGCGAAATTGTTCCTCAACTGGTGCCTGTCGAAAGAAGGCCAGGCCTTCATGATCAAGGAGTTCGGCAACCTCACTTCGCTGAAGGAGCCGCCGATCTATCCCGAAGGCTTCGATCCCAACGTGGTCAAGGTCTGGCTGCCCAGGTTCGACGACTATGTGAAGCTGCACGCGGCGTGGGTCGCCGATTGGGACAAGATCTACGGATACCGCCAGTGATCGCTGCGTCCATGAAGCACCTGAAGTCATGACGGCGGCGCTCGACGTCACGGATTTGCGCAAGCAATTCGCGATCGGCCGGCCGGCTGTTGACGGCGTAAGCTTTGCCGTGCCGGCCGGCGAGATCGTTGTGCTGCTCGGTCCCTCCGGTTGCGGCAAGACCACGACCTTGCGCTGCGTCGCCGGCCTTGAGCACGCGACCTCGGGCGAAATCAGTATCGGCGGACGGGTGGTATCGTCGCCCGGACGCGGCATCCTGGTGCCGCCGCGGCTGCGCGATCTCGGGATGGTGTTTCAGTCTTACGCGGTCTGGCCGCATATGACGGTGCGGCAGAACGTGATCTATCCGCTCAAGCATCGCAACATCGCGCGCGCCGACGCTGCCCGCAAGGTCGACGAGGTGCTGCAACTGGTCGGCCTGTCGGAATATGCCGACCGGCCGGTGGTCGCCCTCTCGGGTGGCCAGATGCAGCGCGTCGCGCTGGCGCGCAGTATCGTCTACCGGCCGCAACTGTTGTTGCTGGACGAGCCATTGTCTAACCTCGATGCCAAATTGCGTTTGCGGTTGCGCGAAGACCTGCGCGTCATCCTCAAGCAGACCGGCATGACCGCGCTTTACGTCACCCACGACCAGGCCGAGGCGGTCGTGCTCGGCGACCGCATCGGCGTGATGCGCGACGGCAAGCTGTTGCAGATGGGCACGCCGGACCAGATCTACAATCGTCCCGCCGATCTGTTCGTCGCTGGCTTCACCGGCGCCACCAATGAACTCGCGGGCGTCCTGGTCGGGCGCAGCGGCGAGTTTGGTGTGATCGACTTCGGCGACGGGCGGCGAGGGGAGGCGGTATTGCTGCACGCGCTTGATTTGGGTGACAAGGTGCGCATCGCATTGCGGCCGGAGAATATCGCGCTTGGCAAGGACGAGGGTGTCAACAGCTTTCCGGCTCGCGTGCTCGATCGGCGCTATCAGGGCACGCAGACCGTCTACGAAATCGACCTGTTCGGCCGCCGGCTGGAGGTGCTCGAACTGGGCACCGCGGCCCGCCATCAGGTCGGGGTCGAGACCTCGGTCTCGCTGCCACGGGAAGCCTGCTGGGCGTATCGCGACACGGGACCGTCGTCTTTCGAATAGCACAGGCTTCGCATTCCCCGTAGATTGCGTTGCTCCAGGGAGATCATCATGCGCATCGTCGTGCTGCCAGGTGACGGCATCGGGCCGGAAATCGCGGCCGCAACGTTGAACGTCCTGCAGGTCGCGTCCGAGCGGTTCAATCTCGATCTGCGGATCGAACAACACGCGGTAGGGCACGCGAGCCTGCGAGAGTTCGGCGCGACCGTTCGGCCGGGGTTGTTGGAAACCGTGCGATCCGCCGACGGACTGATACTTGGACCGACCGCTACGGCCGATTTCAAGGACGAGCAGCTGGGCGAGGTCAATCCGTCAAAATTCTTCCGGAAGAATCTCGATCTGTTTGCCAATCTGCGGCCGGCCCGCACGTATCCCGGTTTGCGCAACCGGCTTGGCGCATTCGACCTGGTGGTGGTGCGGGAGAACACCGAAGGCTTTTACGCCGATCGCAATATGGAACAGGGCAACAGCGAGTTGCTGGTTACGCCTGATGTGGTGGTCTCGCTGCGCCGGATCACGCGGACGTGCTGCGAGAGAATTGCGCAGGCGGCGTGCAAGCTGGCGATGCGCCGGCGCAAGCGCCTCACCATCGTGCACAAGGCCAATGTCCTCAAGATCGGTGACGGCATGTTCTGCGACATCTGCCGGGATACCGCGCGTGCCTTTCCGGAGCTTGCCGTCGACGACGTCCTTGTCGATGCCGTGATGGCGCATGTCGTGCGCGAACCTGAGCGGTTCGACGTCATCGTCACCACCAATATGTTCGGCGACATTCTCTCCGACCTGACCGCGGAACTGGCGGGCAGCCTCGGCCTCGGCGGCTCGCTGAATGCCGGCGCCGACTATGCCATGGCCCAGGCTGCTCACGGGTCGGCGCCCGATATCGCCGGCCGCGACGTCGCTAATCCATTCTCGCTGATCGTGTCGGCGGCATTGCTGCTGGCCTGGCACGGCGAGCGCTCGGGCGATGCGAAATATGAATCCGCGGCCCGATCCATCGAGCACGCGGTGGCGGTGGCGATAAAATCCGGCCGCGCGACCAGGGATGTGGGAGGCAATTTGGGGACGGCGGCGACCGGGCAGGTCGTCGCGGAGCTTTTGGAGCCCGACATTGCAGCCGTGTCGGCAGTGGCGCATTAGGTCCACGCACCGGTACCCAGCCCCAGGCTTGCATAAATCCGCCTTGCATAGGCGCCGAATTCATCCGTGGTCTTGATCGGCAATGCGCGCGGGAACGGTAGGTCGATCGGGAAATATTCTGCCATTCGCGCGGGCCCCGCAGTTAGCACGGCGCAATGCGAGGCGAGGAAGCCCGCCGCCTGGATGCTGTGGG
>Ga0137364_10000024_pt1 | contig 42191 bp, 32 predicted proteins | sample SagtaG_10_FD_104798 | JGI IMG/M metagenome (GOLD analysis project Ga0137364, IMG submission 104798) | Vadose zone soil microbial communities from Sagehorn Ranch, Mendocino, California, USA - Sage1_L_20_16 metaG | ecosystem: Environmental > Terrestrial > Soil > Vadose zone | place: USA... | reverse complement strand
CCCGCCCGGCACCAAAGCGATGTCCGACGCTTTATTTCAGGAGGCTTATAAGATCGATATCGCGGCGCGCAAGAGTTTGAAAAAGTCGGACGCCGAGGCGGACATCAATATCAACGTGACTGAAATGCGCGGCGGCGCCGTCGCCGAGGGCGAGGGTTGGCGTCTTCGCGCCGTGGAAGTGGCGCACTGGCCGATCCCATTGTCTCTCGGCTTTCTCATCGAAGGGGATGGCAAGCGGCTGTTTTTTACCGGCGATACTTCACCCTGTGATGCCGTGCGAGAAAGCGCCGCAGGCGTGGATCTTTTAATTCATGAAGCGATGTATTTTCCGGCGGACTCCGGGCATTACCGGAGCCATAGCCACCCGGAACAGGCGGGCGAGGTCGCGCATCAGACGGGAGCGCTCCAATTGGTTTTGACTCACCTCCAGCCCGAGACCCGGAAGGAAAGGTTGTTAAACGACGCGAGCAAGAAATTTACCCGACGGATCGTGATGGCGACAGATCAGATGCGTCTTGTGCTATAAAAGGTCCGCGACCGTGGTCGGTGATCTTTTCGTCGAGCTGTTTTGTTGATAGAGGCGGGTTGCACCTTCCATTTGGCTTTCAACGTCGTCCAAAGCTGTCCTCCTTCACCTTTTCTCTTGCCGTAGGTGACATGTTTAGTGTAACTACCCGAGCCATGGTTGAGATAAGAAAACACGCAGAGTATGCGCGTTTTTTGGAGCGTGAATAATTTCCAATACTTCTAACTTAAATTTTCATCCGTTGCTTGCGCGCAGATGAAATATTAGAGGTGAGCTCATGGCGGAAAACCGAGTCTTAGGCGTTCCAAGTCCCCGAGTCGAAGGTGAACAAAAGGTCGGTGGTAAAGCCGTCTATGCCGTGGATGTGCTTTTGCCTGATATGCTTTGGGTTAAGGTCCTGCGCAGTGCCATCCCGCACGGCAGGATAAAACGGATCGACGTGACCAAGGCGCTTGCCGTTCCCGGCGTAAAAGTAGTGATGACCGGGCAGGATGTTGCCGGCGCAAGGATCGGCAAGAGGATCATCGATATGCCGATTTTGGCGGATGGCGTGGTGCGCTACATCGGTGAAAAAGTTGCCGCTGTGGCGGCGGAGACGGAAGCAGCGGCCGAACGAGCGGTTGACCAGATCGAAGTGGAATATGAGGAACTGCCCGCGGTGACGAATTCGCTGGCGGCGCTGGAACCGGACGCGCCGTTGCTCCATCCCAACGTGGCGGAGTACAAAGGGCTGCTGCACAGGATCGAGACTCCGAGCAATGTATTCGTTCACTTGACCTGGAACAAAGGAGACGTGGAGGAGGGATTTCGACAGTCCGACGTGGTGGTTGAAAATACTTTTCATGTGCCGGCGGTTCATCAGGCTTATATCGAGCCGCATTCCTGCCTGGTGCAAGTAAAACCCGATGGCGGAGCGGAGGTCTGGGCTTCGACCAAAAGCCCGTTCGCCATGCGCGAGCAAGTGGGAAGCGCGCTGCAGGTTTCACCCGCCGACCTGGTCATTCACCCATGCTACGTTGGCGGCGATTTCGGAGGCAAGGGAGACGCGAACGAAGTCGCGCTTTGTTATGCCCTGTCCAAGAAGAGCGGCGGCCGGCCGGTGAAGTTTCTCGTCGACTATACCGAGGAATTGATCGCTGGGAATCCGCGCCACGCCGCCACGATCAAGGTCAAAACCGGCGTAAAAAAAAACGGCGTACTGATCGCTCATCAGATGGAATATGTTTTTGACAGCGGTGCTTACGGCGCTTACCGCCCGCAGGGTTTTCTCGTCGGCGCTCACGAAGCTTCGGGGCCGTACCGGATTCCCAACACCCACATCGAAGAAAAATATGTCTACACCAATAAATTCCCCTGCGGCTACATGCGCGCGCCGGGTCACCCTCAAGGTTCGTTTGCGAGCGAAAGCCAAGCGGACATCGTGGCCAAAAAATTGGGCATCGACCCGGCGGAATACCGGCGCATGAACTTTATGCAAGACGGCGATCATTTCCCTGTCGGAGAAAGCATTGCCCACGTCAAAGCGGCGGAAACGTTGAAGAAGGCATTGGAAGAGTCCGGCTATCGTGTCACGAAACCGAAGAACGTGGGACGCGGCTGCGGCGTGGGCAATTGGGTTTCGAAGGGCGGCGAATCCTACGCCTTCGTGAAAATTGACGACGCGGGCGAGGTGACGCTCTCCACTGCGGTCACGGATACCGGCCCGGGCGCGTATACGATCATGCGCCAGATCGTCGGCGAAGAACTAAAAGTCTCGCTGGATTCGATCAAAGTCGAGATCCTCGATACGACTAAAGTGCTCAAGGACACGGGGGTGCGCGGCAGCAGCAGTACCCGAGTCCACGGGGGATCGGCCTATGAAGCGGTGAAGAAGGCGCGCGAAGAGATTTTGCGCGTCGCCGCGCAAGCGATGAATGCTTCGCCGGATGAGTTGATATTGTATGACGGGGGCGTGACTCATGGCCGCGCCGAAAGGCGGATGAGTTTCGCTGAAATCGCGCGGGCGAACGGCGGGCCAATCATCGGGGAAGGTCATTACGTCAACATGAAAGAAGGACCCGAGACCTCCACGGTAGCCCAAGTTGCTGAAGTAGAAGTGGACAGGGAAACGGGGGAAGTAATCGTCAGACGGTTGACCACGGCTCATAACACTGGAACCATATTGAATCCTCTGACGCATCAGGGGCAGATCGACGGAGCTGTGGTGATGGGGATGGGCTACGGAACGATCGAAGAGCTTGCAACGGATGACGGCGGCAAAGTGATGACCGCCAATCTGGGCGACTACAAAATTCCGAACATTAAAGATATCCCAAACTTGAAAACCGCGATCGTTCAATCCAAAACCGGCAGTGGCCCATACAATAGTATGAGCATCGGTGAGACCGCTATCATTCCCACGGCCGCCGCGATCGCCAATGCCGTCGAGGATGCCGTGGGCGTGCGGATCAAGTCGTTGCCGATTACGGCCGAGAAAGTGCTGATCGCGCTTAAAGGCCGCTAACCATGAAAGATTCCCAGGGAGGCAAACACGGCATTATGAGCTCCGCACGCGTCGCAGTTCCAGCACGTATCGTGCGAGCAATAGGCATCTCCATCAACGGGCTGCGCACTGCGGTTCGCTTAGACGAGGCATTTCGACTGGAGCTTCTGGTGCTGATTTTGGTCATACCTGCAGCTTGGATATTGACGAGCGTCGGCATCCAGCGCGCTTTGCTGATCGGCAGCTGGCTGCTTGTGATGATTGTGGAAATTATCAATTCAGCAATTGAAACGGTGGTAGATCGGATCGGCACGGAACGGCACGAGCTTTCCGGTCGCGCCAAAGACCTCGGTTCGGCCGCGGTGTTTTGCTCGATCTTATTGGCGGCAACCGTGTGGCTGGTCATTTTTTTCTCCGCGTAGTTGGTTATCCGTAGAAGAGGATGGGCATATGAAACGCGTTCGATATTTCAGAACCGCATCTTGTCTTTTCGTAGCACTCTGTCTCAGCTTTGCCGTATATGCGAAGGCCGGCGACCCCCTTGATGTGGTGAAAACAGCGATCGACAAGGCCATTCAGATCCTCAAAGATCCCAAGTTGCAAACCAAGGATAAGAAGCAGGAACGGATTGATCGTCTGAAAGAGGCGATCAATCCGATTTTTGATTACGAAGAGATGGCAAAACGGTCGCTCGGTTCCCATTGGCGGCGGCGCTCGTCGGCTGAGCAGGAAGAATTTGTCAAGCTGTTTCGTGATTTCCTGGAAAAGGTTTATTCGGATAAGGTGGATCTTTACAACGGCGAAAAGGTCATTTTCAGCCGGGAGATAGTCGATCAAGACTTTGCCCAGATAGAATCCAGCGTCGTTAATGCCAAAGGTGAAGAAACCGCTGTGGTTTACCGGCTGCGACGCGTGGATGGAAAATGGAAAGTCTATGACGCGGTTGTTGAAAACATCAGCATCGTCAACAACTACCGGTCCCAGTTTGATCGAGTGATTTCCAAGTCGTCCTACGATGAACTGAAGAGGATGCTAAAAGAGAAGGCCGGATGAACTCTCGTTGCTCCCCGGCCCACCTTGTTCTGTAAAACAACTTGCGTTTGGTGATGAAGGGAATTTCTCGCTGTCTCAAGAGCGAGCTGGAGGAGAGGAGTCGAGGAGAAAAAAGGCTCGAATCGAAGGCCCGGACCATCTGAATTTTAGATTCGCCGGGCTTGGTGGATCGGGAAAGTTGGTCGAGATTCTTAGTGCGTAATCTCTGTAGGCGGGTCATATCAAAATTCAAAGTCATGGGCCTATCGCCATGGCCCAGGCCAATTCACACTGATACAGCCTGTTCCCCGGACCCAAACGAAGATTCCAGAGTAAAGCCGGTTTACGACAGTGTACGATGAGGAGATTCCGACGGAAAAGGATGATTCGTCTTTAGTTCGGCATTTTCTGCTTGGAGTTCCTGGACCCGCATTTCGAGATCGGCCGCCGTTTGTCTCGCTCTTCTCACCGCCTGATCTTTTTCGTAAACGGTCAGCCTCGACGAAACGGATCTGGCCAAATAAAGAATCCACGCAGTGAAGAGTCCGACAAACAGCGACCCCACGATGACCAGGTACAATGGGACGTCCTCGAAAGCATATTCAGCGACTCGGATCGTGACGGGGGTAGTATTTTGAGTGGCGAAATAGCCGATCGCGAGTCCGAAAATGACTCCAACAATTAGAACCAACATAGTCTTTGCTCCTTTCTCCGGCTAGCCGGCTTAAAAGCCTCCTTACTAGTCATCTTGATCTTGTACTAGTCATCTTGATCTTGTCCCGCCGCGATGGCGATAATGCCAAAAACAGAACCCAGATCAAAGCGCGACGTTTTCGCCTGGTCATAGCGTCTTCGCTTCAATCTCTACGAATGTGAATTGCGCAAAAGGCGTCACACCAGTTACTTAAGGGTGATGCGAAAAGCGCAAATTCAAGAAACCGGCGGTTTTTCGCCCGTGATTCTTGCAAGGCCAAATGCAGAATAATCGATATGGAGTATGGGATCATAAACACATGTAGGGAATTACCAACATCAACTTTGAAAAATTATTATTTTAATAAGACGGATCTGCTGCCGCACCAGGCTTCGGAACACGATAATTCCGCGGGTTCTCCCGGGATGTCGGGTTGTTAGCGCTGCTCAAGCAGCGGGTAGAGTCCGACACCTTGAAGAGATCGGGCCCTTTCTCAATTGAGATTTGTTTGAAGAGACAGAGATCTCGCGGCTGCCGTTAGAATATAGCGCGGATCAGACCGCCGACGGCGCGGAATGGCAGCGAGATAACCTCGCCGATTACATTTACGGTTCCGCTCAGGACCCCGGTGTCTTCGGTAGAGCTGCTCGTCGTGGTGGTTGTTTCTCTTTCCACTCGTACAGGTTCGCCGGTGCGCTGATCGTATTGCACATCACGTGTAACCGTTCTTTGTGTTGAGCACGCCGCCAAGTTCGCTGCCAAGAATACACCCAGAAACAAATTTGAAGTCCCTCGCATGACTTTTCTCCTTTCGTTGAAAAGCTCCAAAGGAAGTAAGACAGCCAAACTCGTGCCACGGGCGTAGCCGCGATGTGTCAGGTACTGCGAGTCCCACAAGTGAGACATGATCTGACCGGTTATTTGTTAAAAACCGGCGGATAATTCGACAGTTATATTATTTTGATTCGAAAACGAGACACTACGGCATTTTGGTTTCGCGGCCGTGTCCGCTGGATTGCCAATGGTAAAATAGTAGTTATTCCAGTAGGTTTTTCCTACCACCGTGGCTAGTTTTACTACCCGGATCTCGTCAATATCCGATTTGATCTTGTATTACGAAACTCGTCGGTTAAGTTGGAAACGATCAGGAGAATAGCGTTACTCGGCCGCGAACGCGAACAGCGTCACGGTAACCGCTAAGAGCGCCATGGCGCTGATCGCCAACGACCAGTGTATCCCAATCAGCCCGCCCACTACGCCTACCGTCACTCCGCTGAAGGCGCGCAGCCCGAAGGCCGACATCGTAAAGAGACCAATAAGCCGTCCGCGGAGGTGACTAGGGGCGAGAATTTGCACGATGGCTTGGGCCGTCGAATAGAACGAGAGATTCAAAATCCCCGCGAAAAACAGGAGCGCCAATGACAGTACGTAGTTGTTCGAGAAAGCAAACGCCGCAATCGCCATGCACCAAAGGATGGCGCAGGTAATCGCAGTCCGGGCATCCGCCTTCAACCAGCCCTTTCCTTCAAGCACGAACCCGCCAAAAACGGCGCCTGCCGCACTGGCGGTGAGCAATGAGCCATAGGCGAAATCGGCATTCGCGCCGAGGTCATGAGCGAATTCAGGCATCTGAGTGTGCACCGCGTTGCCGATGAACAGCGACGCGCTGCCGCCTAAAAGCACCATCGTAATGATCGCCCGGTTGTGAGCGACCTCTCGGATAACATCTAGAGCATCGTTCCAGCCGATGGCTCGTTTCGGCGGCGTCCCCTCCCGGAGATGTCCCGTGTAAGGAACGAAGAGCAACCAAAGGGTTAACGGCAGGTAGATGAGAACGTTGGCGAGCAGTCCCAGTGACGGGCCCAGTAACATCATCAATCCAGCGCCGACCGCCGGGCCGAAAAGTATTCCTAATTGACGGCTGGTGGCGTTGAGCCGTACGGCGCTCTGAATTTGCTCGATGCCGACAATATCGTGGATAAAGAGCTGTTCCGCGGGCGCCCATAAAACACCGGCGACGCCGTGAATGATCAGCAAAACCGACGCGTGCCACACTTGAATCGTATTGGTATAGAAGAGCACCGCCCAAGCGGCCGACACGCCCATGTACATCACTTGCGCCACTTGAATGACCTTCCGGCAGTCGTAGCGATCAGCGATGCCGCCAAAATAAACGGACAAGAGCAGAAACGGAGTCCAATGACTGATATCGGCAAACCCGGCCAATACCGGCGAGTGAAACTTCTGAAACAGCAGCCAATAACTGATGACGTGCTCGATATTGTCCGCCATCATGGCGAGCATGGTGGTGACGAAGAAGAAGCGGAAATCGCGGTCATGCAGAGCCGCGAAGGCAGGCTTTTTTGTCGAACTCGCGGAGCTGTTACTTTGAAGGGCCGGAGTGTTGGAAGCCAATGCTGTGGTCCCCAGGGAAGAAGTCTCGTATAAGACCGCGAAAGTAACGGATCTTGAGAGGCTATGCAAATAGATGATGAAAGAAGGCGAAGATATACACGCCTCGTCGAGTAAAGAAAAGACTGCCGAACCGCAATCAGTCTCTTGAGAAAAGTTTAAGGATGCTTTCCCAGAACTTTTCCAGGACGGCCGCGGCCTTGTTTGCTCGCGGGATCTAAGTCGAGATGAATTTTCCTGATCCAACGGGCCGTTCCTACTCGGCGACGCCGCGTCAGTTCTGGTCAATCCTTACCGCTGCGTCTTGCCGTACGAAACCGGGCGGCCGGCCGTGCTTAGAACGAATTTCCAACCAGCCGCCGCGGGAGTCGACGACGTTGATTTTCATTCCCGCCGCGACGCTGGCGATCAGCGCTGAGTTTTCGCTTGGGCTACTATAAATTTGGGTTGGACGAGTAATCCTAAATGTACCCTGGCGCTGTGGTGGAAGTTTTGCCTCCGCCGTTTGTTTGGAAAATTCTTTAGGGGCTTTTGCGGCGGTCTCCATCGGAGTCGACGGTTCGCCGAAGTCGGTTTCGGACCCGACGGCAGGCTCTTTCGACCCGGAAATTTTATCGGCGCTCTTGCCTAAGAATCCGACGGCGAGGGCGCCGGCGATGGCAAGGACGATGATGGCTGGAATGATTGCGACGCGCGACCTTCGCTTGGCTGAAGTCGTGACGGCCGGTTTAGTTTCTTGATCGGTTGCTGCAGCGGTTGCCACCGGGTTGTTCGAAGTTAGATCGGTATGATTGCCCGTGTTTTCGCCTGAACCGTTGCCCGGAAAATTTGCTTCGGAAGGTACGATGCCGAACGGAATCCGCTCAACCCGATGCTTGATTACGGACTCAGCCGATTGTGGACGTGCTTCGGCGGCAGTATTTGTCGGGCTTCGAAGGGCGTGTGAGATATCCGAATTGGGCGTCCCCGGCGACGATCCGTCGATGAGATCACCGGCTGAAGGGGTTTCCGTTTGAAATGGGTGCTTTCCATCAATGGGGGGTGGTTGCGTCGTTGGTAATTCATGGGCCTGCTGTAGCAGTGCGCTGAAGTGCTTTTGAGTCGCCTCACTATCTGCAAGGCGTTCCTGCCATCGCCCGATCTCTCCTTCGAGTTGATGTTTTTCCTCGCGCAGCTCCTGACAGATGCGCTCCGTTTCCGCTAAGCGTTTGTCGGTCGCGGCCAGTTCTTGAACTCTTTCCTTCTCCGCCGAGTGCTCTCGTTGTAATTCGACCATTTGCGCTTCCAGCTTCTGTTGCCGGTCTCTAAAGATCATCTCGCGAGATTCAGCGTTGGCTAGTTGTTGTTGTACGGCCTCTAATTCTCGAACCTTCGGCTGGCTTGCTTCCAGTTGCCGGTTGAGATCGGTGACTTCCATTTGCAGTCGCGCATAACGGTCGGCGGCCTCTTGGTTCTGCCTGGCCGATTCGCTGAGCCGGGCTTCGCTCGCGTGAAGTTGTCTTCGAAGACTGGCAATTTCCTTTTGCAGCTGTTGGTTTTCGGATTGAGCGTTCTCGAAGCGACGTAGTTCGGTATGAAGCTCCTCTATGGTTTCATGGCTCGCTTGCAGTTCCTGTTTCAACTGGGCGACTTCGGTTTGCAGCTTCGAATCGCGCTCGGCGGCGTCCTGATTCTGTCTCGTCGATTCGCTGAGTTTGGCTCCGTTCCATTGAAGCTCATGGCGCAGATTGGCGATCTCCTGTTGCAATTCCTGATTTTCGGCACGGAGCTGCTGATTCTCGGATTCTTTATCACTCAGGCGACGTTGTATTATCTGAAGCTCCCCTAGGGTGTTATGGTTTGCCGCCACCTTGTTTGAAAGCGAGGCGGTTTCCTCGAGCAGCTCTTTGTTCTTGATCGTCAGCGTATTTACTTGCTGTGTGGATTCGGCGAGATCGGATTTTAGTTGCGCATGGCGATCCGCGACCTCTTTTTGCTGACTGGCGGATGTAGCGAGCAGCACCTGGCTCTTTTGCAGCTGGTTTTGGAGATTCTCGAGCTGCTGCTGTAGATGCCGGTTTTCAGCGTGCAGCTTTTGGTTTTCGGATTGAGCATCCAGCAAACGCCGCTGCCCCGTCTGCAGCTCGTCGATGGTTGTGTGACTTGCTTCCAGTTGCTGTTTCAGTTCGCCGACTTGGCTGTGCAATTTTGCATTAAGATCGTTCGCTTCCTGATTCTGGCCGGCAGATTCGCTGAGCTGAGCTTCTTGGCTGACCAATCGACCTTGCTCGGTCTGCAGCTCGGCTATCGTTCTTTGACTTTCTTCCAGCTGACTTGAAAGGGAGGAGATCTTTTTCGCGAGCTCCTTGTTTCTGGCTAGCAGATCCGCCGATGAATGCGTTTCGGAGTGCTGCGCCTCGGCAGATCGATCGATGGTCTTGTCAGTTTGATTGCGTCTGACGCCTTCGAACTCGCGTCGTTTGTTCCTAAGCTCTCGCTCTGAGGCGAGAAGAAACGTCGCCAAGAGGCCGATGGTTCCACCGGCGAAAAGAAACAACCACACATGCAAATTTTCCATAATATTCTCCTATGACAATTGCAGCAACACGTTTTTAATACTCCCTGGGCCGTTCCTTGAGCAGATGAGTTTCTGTCTCCGTCGTTCGAAGGGCCGGCTTTCACCGAGTGCAGAGTTCTGGGTAATTTTATGGATGTCGACGCCAAAGCTATGCCAACGGGCTATGTAGGCCTTCGATGACCTGAGTCATTAGCTAATAAGGAAGTTTTTGTGGCGAGGAAGAATTTATGGCAAGCATTTGGCACAAGGAATTTTGGACAAAACCGTGAATCTTGGCGAAAATTGTAAGCCTTCGATTAATCGTAATTTTGTTGAGTTTTGCGGCGCCGATGGGCGAACCGTGGCGATTGGCGAAAAAGTCAGACTTTTCTTTCGTGGGCACACGAACGGCTTTGCTAATGTCGATGCTGGGTTGCTGACCCTCGGCGTCGCCTGAAGCCGGCGTCGAGAAAAACGAAGAGAAAAAACTTGATCACGACGTGCCATTGGATATAGGTTAAATGGAGCAGAGACAAAGTCATGGATGCGGCTACGAAGAAAAAGGTCTCTATCAGGATCAATGGCGTCGAGCACTCCCACGAGGTAGAGCCGCGGCTGCTGCTGGTTCATTTTCTTCGGGACGTCATAGGGCTAACGGGCACTCACATCGGCTGCGAGACCAGTATCTGCGGGGCATGCACTATCATGCTCGACAACGCTGCGGTGAAATCCTGCACGGTGCTTGCGGTTCAGGCTGACGGCGCCGATCTTTTGACGATCGAGGGACTGGCTCAGGGGGAGAAACTCCATCCGCTCCAGGAGGCCTTTTGGGAATGTCACGGGCTTCAGTGCGGTTACTGCACTCCAGGGATGATTCTTTGCGCGCACCAGCTCCTGCTGCGGAATCCGCAGCCGGCAGAGGACGAGATTCGTCACGCGCTTGACGGAAACCTCTGCCGCTGCACCGGCTATCAGCACATCGTGGACGCAGTCCAGCAGGCGGCAAAGAGAATGGGACAGAAGACGAAAAAATAAGTCTGGAGTTTCGACCGAGTTGAAAGCCCAAGACCCGAAAAACCCGAAAATGGAGAACCCCCCATGCCGGTAAGTAAGCTCGTTGGCGCTAAGGTGAAGCGGCGTGAAGATCCGAGATTGATTCGTGGGCTTGGCCAGTACGTGGACGATATCAATCTTCCGAATACGCTCCATGTCGCGATTCTGAGAAGTCCCCACGCGCACGCGAGGATTAAAAGCATCGAGACGGACGCTGCCCGCCGACATCCGGGTGTCGTCGCCGTCGTCACGGGAGCGGAGATCAAAGATCAGATCGGCACCCTGCCGACTAGCGGCGGCAATGAGACGCTAAGGGTTCCCAAACACTACGTGCTCGCAGTCGATAAAGTCTGTCACGTCGGCGAGGGAATCGCAGCCGTAGTCGCCGAGGAGCGCTATACGGCTCCGGACGCGCTTGATCTGATTCGCGTGGAATATGAGCCTCTGCCGGTAGTCTCGGATCCGGAGAAGGCGCTGGCCCCAGGCTCTCCGGTGATCCATTCCGAGTGGCCCGACAACGTCGCCTTTCGCTCGGACCTCAAACATGGAAATTTAGCCAAGGCCTTTAAAGAAGCGGACAAAATCATCACGCAACGCCTCGTCCATCAGCGCCTGGCGCCCATCGCCATCGAACCGCGCGGGGTTTTGGCCCACTATCTCTCCTCTGACAAGGAGCTTACGGTATGGTCGTCGACCCAGATCCCACACATGCTCAAGAGCCATCTTTCTCAGATGCTCAAGCTGTCGGAACAGCAGGTGCGAGTGATCGCGCCGGAAGTGGGCGGAGGATTCGGCAGCAAGCTCAACGTCTACGCCGAGGAAGGGCTGCTCGGTTACCTCGCTCTCAAGCTCAACCGTCCGGTAAAATGGACCGAGGGACGCAGAGAAAACATCCAAGCGACTATTCATGGCAGGGGCCAAGTGGGTGACGTCGAGGCGGCGGTGAAAAAGGATGGGACGATCTTAGGATTGCGCTACAAGGTCATCGCCGATATCGGCGCCTATCATCAGCTTTTCACGCCAGCCATTCCGCCCTTCACCGGCCTGATGCTTTCCGGCTGCTACAAGATCCCCGCGATCAGCATCGACTTAACGGCGGCTTTCACCAACAAGATGTCCACGGACGCTTATCGGGGCGCGGGCAGGCCCGAGGCCACCTATGTGATCGAGCGAATGGTGGATCGCATTGCTCAAGAGCTGAGGATCGATCCCGTGAAGGTGCGAAAGAAAAACTTTCCAAAACCTGCGGAGTTTCCGTTCAAGACCGCAACCGGCGTAGCTTATGACAGCGGCAATTATCAGCCCGCGCTGAATAAGGCGCTTAAAATTGTCGGCTATGAAAAGTTGCGCCGCGATCAGAAGAGATTCCGAAGTCAGCGCCGATACTTGGGTATCGGCTTATCGACGTATGTCGAGATCTGCGCCATGGGACCCAAGGGAATGTGGGAGTACGGCAAGGTGGAGGTGGAACCCACCGGGAAAGTGAGGGCCTTGTCGGGCGCGTCGCCGCACGGGCAGGGGCAGGAGACCTCCTTTGCGCAAATCGTCGCCGATCAACTGGGCGTCGAGATGGACGATATCATGGTCATTCATGGAGACACCGCTGCGGTAGCCAAAGGTATCGGCACTTTCGGCAGCCGGGCCACGGCAGTGGGCGGGATCGCCATCTATCAAGCGGCGGAGAAGGTTAAAGAGAAGGCGCGAGAGCTGGCCTCTCATTTCTTGGAAGTGGATGCGGACGATTTGGTATTTTCCGACGGGAGATTCAGCGTTAAGGGCGTGCCGAAAAAGGGGCTCACGGTTCAGCAAATCGCGCAGGAAGCGTACCGGGCTAAAAACTTACCCAAAAAGATGGAGCCCCGCCTTTCAGCGGAATCCACGTTTGAGCCGTCCAACTTCACCTTTCCCTTCGGCACCCACATCTGTGTGGTGGAAGTCGAGCCGCAAACTGGGAAAATCGGAATTAAAAAATACGTCGCGGTGGATGACTGCGGCAAGGTCATCAATCCACTGCTCGTCGATGGACAGATCCAAGGAGGAATCGTCCAGGGCCTGGGACAGGCGCTTTACGAGGAAGTGGTTTACGACGAGAACGGCCAGCTCCTCACCGGCAGCTTGATGAATTATGCTTTGCCCAGAGCCGCGGATCTGCCGCGTTTGAATCTGACCCGCACGGAAACGCCGACCCCGGTCAATCCGCTGGGGATCAAAGGAATCGGCGAGGCGGGAACCATCGGCTCGACACCGGCCGTTGTGAACGCGGTGGTGGATGCGCTGGCTCCCTTTGGCGTCACGCACATCGACATGCCGCTCACGCCGCAAAAGATCTGGAGCTTGTGTCAAGAAACGAAGGCAGCGGGTTCAGGAGGGCGACGATGATCCCGGCGTCTTTTGATTACGTCGCGCCGCAGAGTTTAGAGGAGGCCGTGCGCGCCTTGGCTGATCATGGAGAAGAGGCGAAGCTTCTGGCCGGCGGCCACAGCCTGTTGCCTCTAATGAAGCTCAGGCTCGCCAATCCAAAGTTGCTTATCGATCTCAGTAGAATTTCCGGGCTTCGCGGAATCAGGCATGAGGACGATAAAATCATCGTCGGCGCGCTCACCACACATTATCAGATAGAAAGCTCGGAGCTGGTGAAGGAAAAGTGTCCCCTGCTGTCGCAGACAGCCGGCGCGATCGGCGATGTCCAGGTGCGCAATCGCGGAACCATCGGCGGCAGCCTGACGCACGCCGATCCCTCTGCCGATTGGCCGGCGGCGATCCTCGCACTCGGAGGGGAGCTAAAACTCAGCGGGCCGAAAGGAGAGCGCCGGCTTGCGGCCGAGGATTTTTTTCTCGCTCCCATGACTACTGCGATCGAACCAACCGAGATCTTGACGGAGATCCGCGTGCCGGTGTTGTCCCAGCGGTGCGGAAGCGCATACCTCAAGATGGCTCAGCAGGCCTCTGGTTTCGCCCTGGTGGCCATCGCCGTGTGGCTGAGACTCGGCCGGAGTCGGCTCGTTGAGGAGATTGGCATCGGCGTGACCGGGTTAGGTGAGAAGCCTTTTCGCGCTCAGGCAGTCGAGGAGTTCGTGCGAGGAAATAAGTTGACTCCCAAATTGATTGAGGCGAGCGCTTCTCAAGTCGCTGAGGGTATCGAGCCGCTGGAAGACCTTCACGCCGCCGCTAAATTTCGCACCCACCTGGCGCGAGTCTATACATCCCGGGCCATTCAGGAAGCGGCGAAGAAAATTAAAAATTAAAAGCTAGAAATAGACCCGTTGGCTCCTACGCCTCCGCTGCGTGTGAATATGCTGTATAGCCTTTGGGAATGAGGCGGATCACTTCGTCTTTTGCCGGGTCCCTGTTGATGCCTATAGGATCATCGCCGGTTTGGACTGCGTGGATCTGATCGCGGAGCAGTTTTCGAAACATGATAATGCCGCGGTCCGATTCGCCGAGATGCTCCCTGGCGCGATCGGCTAACGGGCCTTGGGTTTCCCAGGCCATGTGGTCCTGGCTGGCAAAATTGTCCAGATGAAACTCGCCGGCCTCGTTTTTGGTGCCGACGAACTCAACCGGCACGTCTTCGGGTTGCGGCGCCACGCTGCCATCTTTGGTTGGAGCGAAGCGAAACTGGAGAACCTGCGTATTAAAATCGTCGATGGGCGTGCGAAAATGCATGGCATACCCCATTCGCACGGGGACGAAAAGAATATTGGGGAAGATGAGCGGGTGGGGCGCCTCGACCGGGACGCCGTCGCCGGCAAAGACCCGTTGCTTCTGGATTCCCGCCCAGGTGGGTTCAACCACCAACTCGAAGTCGATCTTGCTCAGCTGCTGATAGTGAAAGGGCACGTGGTCGGGGTTTCCCTTTAGCTTCAAGGTATGAGAGTGGAGATAATAAGTGTGAGTCGGATCGACGGAGTTCTCCATCGCTTGCAGCCAGTTGCACCGCAAGATCTCGCAGATATCCACTTTCTTCACTCCATCCTGCCGCACGAGAACATCCCATTTGGGGAGAAGAGGCTTTTTCTCCGGCGGTCCCATGTAGGCGAACAGGAGCCCGCTTAACTTTGCGACTGGATAGGCTGGATGTGAGATTTTTTCTTTGAAGCCGGTCTCCGGGCTCTCAAAGGGCTGTTCCAGGCATTTGCCGCAAGGGTCGTACTTCCATCCATGATAGGCGCAGCGGATGCCGTCCTCCTCGACGAATCCATAGTAGAGGGATGCCCCGCGGTGGGAGCAGTGCTCACCGACGAGACCGTACGTTCCCCTGCGATCGCGGAACAGCACCAAATCTTCGCCCAGGACCTTCACTCTCTTTTTTGGCTTTTCGTCGCTCAGCTCTGATGCTGCCCCGACAACGTGCCAGTAGCGCCTGAGGAGTTGGCCTGCCGGAGTCCCGGGACCTACGCGCGCGAGCCATTCGTTCTCTTCTTGACTGAGCATGGAGATAAGCTCCTTTCTCTCGATCGCTGCCGGTTTGAATGTCGGTATTATCCTTGACCTGTCGAAGTGATGCTATTAGAAGTCCCGGCAGGGTGTCAACGGAAGAACGATATACAGAAGCGGGAGGCGAGACGGCAATAGAGGAAAAGCCACGTGGAAGGAGCGCCGAGGGCACGGCGAAGGAGCAAAACACCCAAGTATGACAACCGAATATAGACAGGGGAAAATGACAGTCACTGGGACGAGAAAGAACCCGACCGGAGGGAGCGGGTCCTTTCTCGATTTGTTGAAACAGAAGACGGAGACCTGGCGGCGCGCCCGTTAGAAGATCGCGCGGATCAGACCGCCGACGGCGCGGAACGGCAGTGCGATCACCTCGCCAATCGCGTTAAATGTTCCGCTCACCACGCCGGTGTCTTCCGTGCTGGAGTTTTCGGTCGTGGTCGTTTGTCTCTCTACAGTTACGGGCTCGCCTGCGCGATCGTACTCGACATCACGCGTGACCGTTCTTTGCGTGGAGCACGCAGTCGCGAGGTTGGCTACCAGGAAAAGACTAAGAAGGAAATTTGAAATTCTACGCATAAACTTTTCTCCTTTCGCTGAAGGTCACCACAATCATAAAAGACGCCAATCGCGTGCCAAACGAAGCAGATGCATGCTTACTTCATAACCTTTGTCCTGTAACTGAGACGCCGTGCGTCCGGATACGTAAAAGCGGCGAAAAATTCGCCTCTATAGGTTTATTCGATTTCGGAAATGGGACTCTGTGTGCGGTATTACCCGTGGCGGAGATACATTCGCAGTACGCATTTTCAGACATGCTCGTCGGGGATTTGAAAATAGCAAATCACGGTCGATGAAAGCGTCGGCTTGCAAGAGCCATTGAATCAGGGAAAGCGCCGGTGAGAATCTGAGATAGGGGATCATCGGCCGCAATGCAGGAAAGCGAAGTTTCAGTAACGATCGTGGTTGCACCGGCGAGAATGAAAACTCCAGGAGAAGAAAGACTGACCGGATCGAAGCGCGAGCGGGCAATTGCGTTGCCGAATCAAGCGTTACAGTTCAGCGTGAGACGGCTCCAAGTTTGACGAAGCGTTCGGCGACGCCGAGGGAACGTCAGTTGTACATCGGCATCTCGCAAGGCACGTTACTCTTAGTCAATTCCTCTTCGTAGTGCCTGCGGATCGCGGGGTCTTCGTCTTCGTACTGGATCAAAGTGCCGCCTTGCTTCACGTCGATGTAGACGCCATCTTCACTCCGCTTATCGGCAATCTTAAAGCCGATCGGGTAAAGCCGGCTGCCGTAGCGGATCGCCAGATGACGCGCCGGTGTCGGTCCGGTATTAAAATGCTGATGAAACCAGCCGCCGGGAGGGCAATAGATGCTTCCCTCTTTCCATTTAATCTTTATTACCTCATCGCCGCGGCGACTCTCATAGGGCCGGGTGCCGAGTTCTTTGTTCCACAGCAAAACATATCCCGATGATTGCAATCCGAAAAGGATCGCCCCTGCGCCGTGATAATGGGCTTTGTGATAGCGTCCCGCCGGCCACTGGGCCAAATGGCCGATCAGAGAATTACCCGACAGCTCGAATTGTGTGATGCGCACTCCGGAGCCCTTGACGTCTCTGGCGTCCAGATTCGCCAATTGAATGTCCGAGATGAAATTGGTTTCCCAAATATGCTGCATGCCGTTCTCGTAACGCTTCTGTCCTACCTTAAAGAAATCCTCGGCTCCCGAGTAGCGCTCTGAAAACACATACGGGCAGTTGAAGACGAACTTCTCGTCGTGAACGACGTCCATCACCACGGGAGCGTTGGTTACGGCCAAAAACTTGATGGGCTCCCGACCGCCGTTGATCAGCCGGTGCCACGCGTTGAGCGGCGGAGCAAACAAGCTCCACGGGCCCCATTCGAAGGCCTGCTTTCGCGCCCCTTCCTGCCAGACTTCGGTAGCGCCGTGTCCATTGAGAATGCAGATGACTTCTTCGTAAAAATGTTTTTCCGGCTCTAAAGCGCCGCCGGCCGGGATCTCCGCCACGTACATTCCGGTGACGCCTTCCATGCCGTAAAGATTGATGAACGCTGCCTGGCTTCCCATCTTGGGCCAGCGCGCCAGCTCCACGTCTCGCACGTCTTCCAGTCCATATCCGCCTACCATCGGTATGCCTTGGCGCTCCATCCACTGGAAGTAGGGCGTTTTCTGAAACGCCGCCATCAAAGCTTTTACGCGATTATCGGGTGCCATAGGAAAGTCTCCTTTTGGTTCGGCAATCAAAAGTGCGGCAGAAATTTGCCGATCAGGTGTTCGTATACGGCAAATCCTAGAGGAGGTTCAAGCCAATTTGTTGCTTTGCGAAAACCCTTTGGTCCGCGTTGTACGAGTTGCGAGCAACTTTGGGACCGGGACACATAAGGAATCACGCGCGATGGAAGAGAGGGCGCGGAAGCTTACTCCGTTCAGTTTACTGTAAGCGTTTCCCATCGCCGCCGTAGATTTCTATGCTGCCAAATTTTTCAAGAATCGATTTGATCTTCTCGCCGTCGCCGACCGCAACGATCTGCATCGCTTCCGGGTTGAGGTATTTACGCGCCACGCGCTGTACGTCTTCGGCGGTCACCGCGGCGATCTTGGCAGGATAGTTGTCCCAGTAGTCATCCGGTAAATTGTAGAGCTTGCGCGTGATCGCGAAGCCGACCAGCTGGGCCGGCTGTTCGAGGGCGAGAGCAAAGCGCGCAACCACCGACCGTTTTGTTGCGGCCAATTCCGCTTCGCTCACTTGGGTGTCGCGGATGCGTCGAATCTCGTTGAAAAACTCCGTGAGGGCCCCGTCGGTGACTTCGGTACGCACATCGGCGCCGGCGCTCCATGGTCCAGGATATTCGACGGCAGTAAAGTTGCTGTAGGCGCCATAGGTATATCCTTTCTCTTCGCGCAAATTCAGGAACAGTCGAGCGGCCGGGCCGCCGCCGAGCAAATGATTCATGACGACCATCGGAACGAAGTCTTCACTGCGGCGGTCGATGGCGATATTGCCCACCGCCAAAGTTGTCTGAACCGAGTTCGGACGATCGACGAGATAAACCTTGCGAGCTGACGCCGGAACCGGATTGGGAGGCATTTGTTTGTTGTCGGGTGTACCGTTCCAGTTCGCCAGCGCCTTTTTCAACTTGGGAAGCAACTCGGACGGATAGACATCGCCAGCAAAGGCCAGCACGGAGTCCCGCGGTGAATACCGTTGCCTGTGCCATTGGGTAAGCAGCTCCGGCGTTAGCGCGTCAATGGAGTCTATCGTTGCAGTTACCACGGCCGCCGGATGACTGCCGAAGACGGCACGATTAAATCTCTCGCCGGCGAGGAACCCGGGCCTTGATCGCTGCTGGCGCAGTTGCACTTTAGCCCGCTCTTTGAGCTGATTCAGCTCCGCCACGGGAAAGCTAGGATGGAGCAGGATATCTAGCGCTACGGTAAACCAGTCGTCAAAATTCTCGCTTAGACCCGAGGCGGTGAACACGGTCTCGACCGAACCGAAATTTGCTCCGGCTCCCACCGAGGCCCCGAGGCGATCGAGCTCCTCGGCGATTTGCCTGCTGGTGCGCTTGTGGGTGCCTTCGCGCAGCATCTGCGCCGTGGCGGAAGCCAAGCCGGACAAGTTGGCCGGCTCATAGAGAGCCCCGGCGTCGCGAATATGTAACTGGGCGAATACGCTGGGTAGACGGTGGTCTTCCAAGATCAAGACCGTAAGTCCATTCGCGAGTTTCACCTCGACCGGTTTCGGTAGATGGACCCGAAGCGTTTCACTCGACACCGGCGCTTTGTTCTTGCGCTCGACTTTACTTGAAGGAACGGCGAAAGAATCCTGTCCGGAAACAGTTTCAGGTCGCGCGATCAGAACGGCCGTTGTCAATGCCAGCAGCGAAATCAACCCAATGAGGCACGCGCTGGAAGCCTTTACACAAATCTTCATCTTTTATGAGCCATGAATCAGCCGTCCGCGGGCGCGGCAGATGCCGCTTTGGACTTCGGCAAGGTTGTAACCACGGTTCTGCTGTCAGCTTTTAGATACGTGCGGGCAACTCGCTGCAAGTCGGCTTTGTTCACCTGCGCGATCTTGTCGAGGACCGTGTTAATCAGCTCCGGTTCGTTATAATAGACGGCATAATGGCCAAGCGCGTTGGCGCGCGCCCGCGTGCTGTAGAGGTTTTGCGCTTGTTGTAGCCGGAGCTTCATACGAACTTTGTCGAGCTCCCAATCGCTCACCGGTTGGTTCTTCAGCCTTTCGATCTCTTCATAGACGAGCCTTTCGACCTCGTGGAGATTTCGGTCAGGACGGACAACCAATGATACCGAAAACAAGGATCTCCCGCGGCGTTCATCCGGCCCGGCCGAAACCCGGACAACCATCTCCAGCTCTTTTACGAGCTTTTGATAGAGACGCGACGATAGGTCGCCGCCCATAATATGGCCCAGCGCCAGGAGCGCATACCAATCCGGTGTATTTCCCGGCGCGGTCTTGTAGACGAGATCGAGGCGGGGCGCTTGGGCGAAGGCGTCTTCCATAGTCTTGCGCCGCTCGCCGCTCTGTTCCGGCTCGGTCATGTCGGGCGCTGGAGGAGATGTCTGGGACGGGATGCTTTCAAAGTATTTCTTCACCAGCGTCAAAGCCGTGTCGCTCTGAAAATCGCCGACCAATGACAGCACTGCGTTGTTAGGCGCATAGTAAGTCTTAAAAAACGCGCTTGCGTCTTCGATGCCGGCGGCGTTCAAATCTTTCATTGAACCGATTGTCGAGTGTTTGTAGGCAAAATTGTCGTAGGCCGTTTCAATGATCGTTTCGAAGGTTCTGCCGTAGGGCCGGTTATCATAGTTTAGTCGGCGCTCTTCCTGTACCGCGTGGCGCTGGTTGGTGAAATTGGCTTCTGTGACGTTGAGCGCGCGCATCCGGTCCGCCTCCAGAAATATCCCCAGCTCCAGCTGATTCGCGGGCAACGTTTCGAAGTAGTTGGTCCGGTCGGCATTGGTGGTGCCGTTGGCGCTCCCGCCGTTATTCAAAATCAGAATGAAGTGTTCCCCTTTGCCGACGTTCGCCGACCCCTGAAACATCATATGCTCGAAAAGATGAGCGAAACCCGTCCGCCCTGGACGCTCATCCCGAGAGCCGACATTGTAAGTGACGCAGATCGAGTAGGTTGGAGCGGCATGATCCTCCGAAAGAATAACTCTCAGCCCGTTCTTTAACGTGAATTCCCGGAACGGAACGTATGGCTTGGCGGGTTGGCTCACCGGAATCTCGCCGGGCTCCCCGATCCACGCCGGGGCAACCGCGCAGGCAAAAACGACGCTTAATAGGCACAATAACGACGCGCGCGCTCTTGGCAAAAAATTTCCTCCGCTGTCGGTGAATTATCTGAACTCTTTGTTGCTCACCAGACCTAAGGCGTCTCTGAATCCTGCTGCCGTCCAGATCATTAGTGTAAACTACGAGAGAGGAAACAGGAAGGCAATAGGCGGCCGGCATACAGCGGAGAGGCGGGATCAAAAGAGTGAGCCGCGCTCGTGATCGCGGATCGTATCCGTGATATGAAGTGAGAGATTCCAAAGGAGCTTTAAGTCATGCTGTTACCTTTTCGCGAACATCTCGATTTCGGACCGACGCCTTATGACCAGTTGCAAGCCAGGGAAGGGATTCCCGTCGTCAAAGGCAACGTCGTGAGCGACGTGCTCGCGCTGGAGCTTGCTCCGTGGAAAAGAATGGGCGCCCTGGGTTGCTATCTCAATCTTGCCGGTCAACAGCAAACGGATGCGTATGTTTGTGAGATCCCGCCCGGGAGCCAAACCCTGCCGCAGCGCCATCTATTTGAGGAGATCATTTATATTGTCAGAGGCCACGGCGCCACCTCGGTATGGCAAGACGGAACTTCCAAGCTGACCTTCGAGTGGGGGCCGGGGGCGATCTTTGCCATTCCTCTAAACGCTTCATATCAGCACTTCAACGGCTCCAGCGCCGAGCCTGTCCGTATCGTTGCCGGTACGACCTGTCCCCGCATGGTCAATATTTTTCACAATGACGATTTCATCTTCCGTAACCCTTTTAACTTTCGCGATCGCTTTCATGATAGCCAGGACTATTTGCACTTCAATAAACACTTGACGGATCGATATTGGGAAACCAATCTGGTCCCGGACGTGAATCAGTTCGTCCTGGACGATTTTCCGATGAAGGGCAAAGGGGTCAAGCACATGCGCTTCACCTTGGCGGACACCACCTATGGCTGTCACGTCTCGGAGTTTCCGCCGGGATGCCGCAGCACCTTCCACCGCCACGGCCCCGGAGCGGGCATTATCATCACTCAGGGCGAAGGCTATGTGATGCTTTGGAAAGACGGCGAGGAAAGGAAGCGCTACGATTTCCGCGAGGGAACGGTCTATTCGCCGGATGATCTCATGTGGCACGGTCACTTCAATACCGGCAGGGGAAGCATGCGCCACTTTGCCGTCCGGGGCGACAGTCCCAAGTACAGTCACGATCGCTTTCGTAATCCGCTGTGGACGATGATCCCTATGGACGAAGAGCCTCCCGAGATTCACCGCGAATACTTACAGGATCTCGCGAGAAAAGGAGTCAAAGCGGACGTGTCGGTGGTGGAGGATTAGGCAATTAAAAAATGAAGTGCTCCGCAGCAAGCTGCGAGGTATAAAGTTCGCTACCGGCCACTGTCGATCCCGAGTTCTTGCTGGGCGCGGCGTAGATAGGTCATGTCCAGGTATTTCTCCGGCGCCGGGTATGGGCGCTGTTTGAAGACTCTCTCGCCCATGAGATCAATGAGCCGTTGAAATCCTTCTCGATTCACCGAGCCGTCGCGGCTGATGATTCCTTGCGCGAGATACTCCTCGACCGTTGGGCGAGTATACTTGAGGGGAATGCCCGTTCGTTTCGTGGCCAATTCCGCGGCTTCTTCTTTGTGCGCATGCACCCATTGCATAGCGCGCAGCATCGCCTTGAGATAGCGGACGGTGAGCTGGCTGTTCGTCTCGGCCCAATGGCCGTCAACGATAAGGCTGTGAAACTGTAAATTTGGGATGTAGTCCTGCAGGCGAGCGATCTCGGTGAAACCGAGCTCACGCGCTCTTGGCAGATCTCCGCCCAAGATCATCGTCGCCGACGTATTGCAGCCCTTCAGGCTCAGGAGACGTTGCGTGGTCGGGCCGTTCTGAACGATCGAATAGTCGCGATTCGGTTCCAATCCGTTAGCTTTGAGCATCTCTCTGAGAAAAATCGTGCTGCCGGAAACCAGACTCACAACGCCGATGGTCGTTCCTTTCAGTTCTTTGATGGTTTTGTGTTTCGGACAGCCGACGAGCGTATAGGCGGCGATGGGCACCGTGCCGCCGATGATCTTGAGCGCCGCACCTCGCTCGATGGCGTTGATCGCGGCGGACGGATCGACGATGGCCACATTGACCTGGCCGGCGATGAGAGCTTGCACCAAGGTATCTGTAGAACCGATGAGCACGACGTCGCCCTGAATGCCTTCCTGGGGAAAGAAACCTTTATCGGTTGCGGCATAGTTCGGTAGTTGCTCGATCGTGCGTGAAATATTGCCGATGATCACGCGGTCCGCTGCTCTGGCGGCCGGAAAACACCAAATCAATAGAGCCGCCGTCAACAACAACCCGTTCGCAGTTAGACGCAAAAGCTCGGGTTTCATAATTTTCCTCCGGTTTCACGGTTTTCGGTAATAATTTTTATAGAAATAATCCGCGATCTCTGAGCCCGTTGTCTTCCATACCCCTTCATGAGAGCAGATATAGTCGAGCGCCTTGTCGAGATATTTGACGCGAAAGGGCAGACCTATAACGAAGGGGTGCAGCGGCAGGGTCATGACCCTGCCGTTTGTCGCGCCTTCCGCATAAAGCGTGTCGAACTGGTCGCAGACCATTTGGCACCAATCTTTTGGCGTATGACCGCCCTGGAAGATCACTCGAATATCGTTGAGTCCTTGTTGATACGGGACGGCGATCATGCGCCCCGACTCAACCCGCATCGGAACCGGTTGGTCGTCGCAGCCCCAGTCGCAGAGATAATCAAACCCCTCGGCCGCCAGGTGATCCGGAGTGTTCGGACTCTCATCCCCTCCGCCCGGACCGAGCCAACCGCGAGGAGCCTTCCCCGTGCCTCTCGTGATGGTCTCTCGGACCTGCCGAACGATCGCGCGCTCTTCGTCTAAAGCGTATTGATTCATTCGAATGTTATTGGTGATCCCATGCCCTAGCCATTCCCACTGGCGCTTGTTGCCTTCCTCGATAATGGCGGGATGATGCTGGCATACGTCGGCGTTGAGGAGCACGGTGGCCCGGATCCGGTGGTTGTCCAGAACCTCCATCATGCGAAAGACGCCGACCCTTGAACCATAATCTCTCAGCGCGCAGCCCGTTACGTCGGGCAACTGAGAGCTCGCGGCGCCCGGGATCGCTTTATCGATGTGGAAAAACTCGATGTTGGGCGCGACCATCAATGCGATTCTCGCATCATTCGGCCACTTCAGCGGCGCGCGTCTGACAATCGGTGAGTAGTCGTAGCGATCGGTTTGCATGCGGACACTTCTTTATGTTGCATGAGCAATGATTGAAACGGAAACTATGTCAGGAAAATGAAAGGGTCAAGCGTTAACAAGGCCGGGTGAGGGCAGAGATACCCCTGCCGCGGAGATTCGGGTGGATTAGTCCGCTGACTTCATCCTGGCCAAGCACATGGTGCGGGATATTATGGAAATCGCGATTAATACATTGATATCTGCCTGATTCGAGTGGAGTGAAACACTCAAAAATAAGTTCCTGCTGGACTCATATAATAGGTTGACTTCAGGCCGGATAACACCTAGAGTCGTAACTGCCTTCTTCAGTATATGGCCTTCTGAAAGAGGAAGACACAAAGGTTGAAGGCCTTTAATCTGTCTCGCCTTGCGAACGAACCTAAAGGACAATCCGACCAGAGCGTGGTTTCAGTATTCAAGTGCCCCATGTTCTGCCATTGCCAGTCAAATTCACAGGGTCAAAGACGTTAAACATTCTCTCAGAGGAGGAGAACATGGGTAGTAAATTGTACGTTGGCGGTCTCCCTTACTCAGTGACCGAGGGGCGACTGCAGGAAATCTTTGCGGTGCACGGGACCGTGGAATCGGCGAATGTGATCTCGGACAAGTTTACGGGACAGTCACGGGGTTTCGGCTTCGTCGAGATGAGTTCGGGAGGTGAGGCTCAAAAAGCCATCGAGGCCTTGAACGGCACACAGCTGGATGGGCGCACCCTGACCGTTAATGAAGCCAAGCCTATGGCGCGGCGCGATAACAGAGGTGGAGGTGACCGAGGCGACCGAGGCGACCGAGGCGGCGGACGTAATCGCTGGTAGTTTTTCTTAAATAACCACATGAGGGGCGACGGGTCGGGTCGCCCCTCTTTTTTGCGTTTCTTAGGCGCCTGCGATTTTTCTCCACGGCTGACCGGTCAGCACCGAGATCAAACCGGTGGAGCGAGGCGAAACCCGCGTGCTTTTTCTTCAGGCGCTCGCCCAACGATAAACAGCTATTTGGTTCGCTAGCAGGTTGGTGAAAAACTCTGTTGGCAGGCTGCTCAAAAAGATCTCGGAGACGAGACGATTGAGCCACCCTTCGATATGCTCAGGGCAATCGGCTAAGCCTATGAGGCTTTTTCGGCAGCCTGCTACAGTGGAAGGTGATCCGGAGGAAACATCAAAGAGATGAAAAAAGGATCTCTCACACTTGCGGCATCAATCATCGCAATCCTCGTGATAGGCGCCACTTTGAGCCGCTTTTTTGTCGACCTATTATGGTTTGGTGCGCTGGGATTCAGAGCTGTCTTTATGACCACATGGCTCACCGAGCTCACCGTCTTTGTCGTCGCGACCGGATTCTCGTGCGCAATACTACTACTGAACGGGTTGATGGCTGCGAGAACCACTTCAACGGGAGCGCGCCGACCTGGATTCAGGATTGTTGGTCGTGGTCGGGAAGGGCTACCCGAGGTCATTGAATTTTCCTTGGACAAGCTGCCGTTGCGGCTTATCATCTCGGCGATCGCTTTGTTGCTCGGCCTGTTCATCGGCTTCGCACAGACTGGCAACTGGGAGACCGTGCTCAAGTGGCTCTATGCCGCCCCTTTCGGACGACCCGATCCTCTATTTGGACATGACCTGGGGTTTTATGTTTTTTCGCTTCCCGTTTATAACCTGACGCGGGATTGGGGACTTTTAATTATCTTTTTGGCCGCCGTAATGGCAGTGATCATCTACTGGGTGCGCGGCGACATCAATTATCAGCCGGGAGAGTTTCCTACGGTGAGGCCCGCGGCAATCAGGCACCTTTCTGCTTTGCTGGCGATTTTTTTTCTCCTGAAAGCCGGTGGTTATGTTCTCCAGCGCTATGGCTTGATGACCAGCAATAATGGGGTCGTTTTTGGCGCGGCCTATACCGACGTCTATCTCCGCCTGCCGCTGCTAGTGGCGCTGGTTGGCGCATCACTTGTGGCGGCAGCTTTGTCTGCTGCCAATATTTGGCTTAGGGACATCCGGTTGCCCGTTGCAGCAGTGGCGCTGGTTTTTGTCGTGTCCTTGGTGGAAACCGTCGTGCCGGGTCTGTTTCAAAGCTATTGGGTAAAACCGGACGAGTTGCGATTGGAGTCGCGCTACATTGCCAATAACATCGCGTTTACCCGCTACGGTTTCGCCCTCGAGAACATCAGTGGCGCGCCGTTTCCCGCAAAAGGCAAGCTTACTCCGCAAGTGACAGCGGCCAACGACGTCACCATCCAGAATATTCGCTGGTGGGATCCACGTCCGCTGCTCGATACTTACCGCCAACTTCAGGAGATTCGTCTTTACTACGATTTTCACGACATCGATATTGATCGGTACGTTATTGATGGGAGTTATCGGCAGGTTATGCTTTCCGGGCGGGAATTGAATCAATCCAAGATTCCGACCGACGCGCAAACCTGGATCAATCAGCGCTTCAAGTTCACCCACGGCAACGGTATCGCCATGAACCCGGTGAATCGCTTCGATGAGGAAGGGCTACCCGTTTTTTACGTCAAAGATATTCCCCCGCTGACGCCGCCGGGGCTGCGGCTTGACCGTCCCGAGATCTACTTCGGCGAACTGACCACCAATTACGTCGTCGTCGGCGGTGATACCAAAGAATTCGATTATGCCAAGGGCCAGGAAAATGTGTACAATACTTATGAAGGCCGCGACGGCGTCTCTTTAAGCAGTCTTTGGCGCCGTGCTTTATTTGCCTGGTACTTCGGCGACCTCAAGTTGCTGATCAGCGACAACGTGACTAGATCCAGCCGGATTTTGTTTCGACGTCTAATCCAGGACCGCATCCAACGTATCGCGCCGTTCCTCCTCCTCGATCATGATCCATACCTGGTCGTCAGCGACGGGCGCCTGATCTGGATGCAGGATGCTTATACCGTGAGCGACTCGCTCCCTTATTCCCAACGAAATCAGCCTGGCGGCATCAACTATATTCGCAACTCGGTGAAAGTAGCGGTTGATGCCTATGATGGAAATCCGATCTTCTATGTCGCTGATCCGAAAGATCCCATCGTGCTGACCTACCAGCGCATCTTTCCCTCTTTGTTTCAGTCCATGGATTCCATGCCGGTTTCGCTGCGCCAGCACATGCGTTACCCGGAGGATTTTTTTATCCTTCAAGCGAACATGTACGGGACCTATCACATGAAGGATCCGGAGGTGTTCTACAACAAAGAAGATCTGTGGAGCTTCCCTAAGGAGAAATACGCCGGGCAAACCGTTACCATGCAGCCCTACTACACCATTATGCGCTTGCCGGGCGAGTCCCGTGAGGAGTTCATTTTGATGCTGCCGATGGTGCCACGGAACCGCGACAATATGATCGCCTGGCTGGCCGCGCGCTGCGACGGTTCGAACTACGGCAAAGTGATCGAGTTTGCCTTTTCCAAGGAGAAGCTCATTTATGGCCCGGCACAAGTCGAAGCGCGGATCGATCAGGATACCACGATCTCACAGCAGCTCTCTTTATGGAACCAGACCGGGTCGCGGGTCATCCGCGGTAACCTGCTGGTCATTCCGATCGAGGACACCTTGCTCTATGTCGAGCCTCTCTACCTCAGCGCCGAGAGCCGCCAGTTGCCGGAGCTGAAGCGCCTGATCGCTTCCACCGGCGATCGCGTCGTCATGGCCACCGATGTTCAGAGCCTGCTGGCTGCCTTGTTCACCCCGGAGGGAAGACAACCGGCGGTTGTCACATCAACGTCTGCGCCGCCGCCCGGAGCGCGCGCAAGCGAATCGCCTCCTTCGGGCTCCAATTCGGAGGCCCTTAACCATTATCGTCGTGCGCTCGATTCCTTGAGCAAAGGCGATTGGCGAACGTTTGGTACGGAAATGGAAGCGATGCAAAAGGCGTTGCAGGGCGCCCCAGCGAAGCCGCCATCATAGAGACAGTTTCAAAGGCACGCCAAAGGAGATCGAGGAGATCGCGCTCTCCCTTCCAACGCCGAACGCCACCATGGTCAATCGCCCCGGCCCCCGACCAACTGCGCCGCCACACTCGGCAGCGGCCAGTACGTCATGGCGGTCAGGCTCTCAGAAGCAAGATCGATTTGGCTTCTTTTGACTGCCCGGCTAGCACTCTCAGAGGCAATTTTTTTCATGATGTAACTGGCGACTGCGAGTTCGCTTGTTGGAAAGATCGCTACCTTGAATCCCTGAGGAGTCGTGGGCTATAAAAGATCGAATCGCCGGGAACTGACGAATTTCGAATTAATCTCCGGAGGTGGATCGCTCATGGGCACGGAAACAACGGCAGGCTACGATCTGCTTTACGATGTCATCAGGCGCCGGTCGAGTATTCGAAAGTTAAAACCGGATCCGATTCCCGATGAATATATCAACAAAATTCTCGAAGCCGGCCGCTGGGCGATGTCTGGCGCCAATTCGCAACCCTGGGAATACATTGTCGTTAAAGATCCGCAAGTGAAGAAGGATCTCTTCCGCTGCTACACGGAGGTCAATGCCGAGTTCATTTACTGGATGGAACAGCAGCGCGTCTTCGAGCTGAGGCATCCCGCGTATCAGATGACCGCTGACAAAGCGGTAGAGCAGCAGCGGCGCGGCGCCGGTTGGTCCGCGGCGCCGGCGCTGATCGTCGTCGTCGGCGATGGGCGGCGCCAGTGGGGCACGGTGCAAGGCGCCCATACTTTCGGGCGCGACCAGTCGCACCTCACGGACGGTCTGGCGAACACCTGTACGTTGATGCATCTAGCCGCGGTATCGCTCGGTCTTGGCACGCAGTGGGTCACGATTCATGTTCAGGAGCCATTCAAGAAAGTCTTGGGCGTGCCGGATTTGATGATGTTGTACCTCATTATTCCAATTGGCTATCCAGCGGTGGAGCCCTCGGAGGGCGTGCGGCGCCCCTTGGAGGAAATCGTTCACCATGATCACTATGACGAGTCCAAGTTTATGAGTAATGAACGAGTGATTCAGTTTCTTTATGAGCTGCGCGGGAAAACGTTGCAAACTTACCGGCAGTCATACGTCGGCAAAGAAGAACCGAAGAGCGGCTGATCCCGGAGGGAGCGTCAATATGTCGAGTGAGACTCAACCCACGGTCTATGACCGGCTGATTGCGTTAAGAAATCGTCAGCGCGCGCTTCAGGCCGAGAGCCCCTTTGTAATTCGCGGCGCGGACGTCCCTTGGGAAACGAATCCGCAGGGAATCATAAAATGGTATCTGCATCCCGCAATGGAGCGGAGCTTTCACAAGGCGTTGATTTTTTCAGTCCAGAAAATTCCGCCAGAAAGTCACAGCGGTAAACAGCATTGCCAGGGCGGCGTCGTGCAATACGTTGTCCAAGGGAAGGGCCGAACCGTCATGAACGAAATCTCGCATCCCTGGGAGGCGGGCGATGTCGTGCAATTGCCGCTGCTTCCTGAAGGCGTGACCTTTCAGCACTTCAACGAAGATCGCTCCAAAGAAGCGGTGCTTACCGCCTGCATGCCAAACCTGTCGGAGCCGCTGGGAATCGATCGCGGAGCGGGCCTTTTCCAGCTGGAAGCCGCGCCGGAGTTTAAGGCTGCCTTTCGTTCCGAGCTGCCCGATCTCAAAACGCTCCAGGCCAAACTCAGCTCAGACTCAGGCAAAGCGATTCCAGTAAAAATCGATTCGCCGCGATCGACGTATGACCACAATTACGCGCGCACGCAAGAAATCCAGCAGCGCTCTCGAACGGCAAAGATCGTCGTGCGCCGCGATGAGCGCCGAGAGGAAATGACTCGTCAGGGACGGTTGCGCTACTATCTTAACCGGACCGTCTTGCACGATACCGTGTTGAAAGATTGGAACGTGTTCACGCATGAGCTGCGCACCCGTTCGGGCAAACATCGCCACCAGGGCGGGCTCGCGATTTATGTTGTCGAGGGAAAAGGGTACACAATCGTGGAAGGCCAGCGCCAGGATTGGGAAAGCGGCGATTTGATTCTTCTTCCCATTCAGCCGGGCGGCGTGGAACACCAACATTTCAATCTCAATGGCGAAACGCCCTCGCGCTGGATGGCGTACATCTACAAGCCGTTCCATGATGAAGTCGCCCACGGCATGGAGCAGCGAGAAGAAGCGCCGGAGTTCAAGGGATCGGATTGCTGACTAATATAGCTCGTATTTCTATCACCCTGGGTCATGACCCGTAGTTTCTTTTCGATGTCATTCTGAGGAGCCGAAGGCGACGAAGAATGACACCTCAAAATTTAAATGATATTAAAACGCTGGAAAAGAGACCAGACGTAACTATGTCCGTCGATCCGATCACCGTAGAAATTATTCGCTGCGCGCTTCGGGCGGCCGCCAACGAAATGTCGGTGGTGTTAAAGAAAACCGCCTACAACATGATGATTTATGAAGTGCAGGATTACTGCGTCAGCATCGTCGATCACGAAGGGCGGACGATGTCGCAGAACGAAGGCGCCTTGCCGATTTTTCTCGCCGACCTCGGCGTGGCGGTGCAGGATGGCGTGGAGGTCTACGGTCTCGAGAATATCCATCCAGGCGACGTCTTCCTGGTTAATCATCCGGAGATCTGCGGGCAGCATCTCAACAACATGGTTGTCTACACGCCGTTTTTCTGGGAGTCCAAGTTGCTATGTTTTTTGGCGGTGCGGGCGCACTGGATCGACGTCGGCGGGGGGAGCACCGGGTTTGGCTCCAGCATGACGCGCGATGTCTATGAAGAGGGGCTGCAGATTCGCTCCGTGAAGATTTACGCCGACGGCAAGCCAAATACCGAGGTGCTGCGTTTGATCGAGGACAATATTCGATTCCCGGAGTCGTCGCTGGGAGATCTCCGCGCGCAGATTGCATCCTGCCGCACGGGAGAAGAGCGGTTGGAGCAAATCTGCCGCAAGTATGGCGGCGCTGTATTTCAGGATTCGGTCGAAGTCATCTGGGATCAAACGGACAAACTCGTGCGCGAGTCGGTGCGGGCGATTCCGGATGGCGTGTACGAGGCGTCTTCGTTTTTGGACGACGACGGAAGAGATTTAACCAAGACACTTCCCATCAAAGTGCGAGTCATCGTCCGTGACGACGAACTCACGATTGACTTTTCGGATATGTGCGACCAGGTGCCGGGCTTCATCAACTGCGGCTCGTCCGGCGGGATGGCCGCCGCTCGCGTGGCTTTCAAAGCGCTCACGCTACCCCATCGGGAAGTAAACGAAGGTTCATTTCGCGCGCTCAAGGTCATACTTCCGCCGGGAAAATTGCTAAGCGCGCGACGCCCCGCGCCCATCGGCGGCTGGAGTTTGTCCTTACCGACGGTTCTCGACACGATTTTTCGCGCGCTGGCGCCGGCCTTGCCTGACCGCATTCCCGCGGCGCATAAGGGAGACATGGGCGGCTACGCGATCTTTGGAACGCATCCAAAGAGCGGCCGGCGCTATGTCTGTCAGAACATCATCGGCGGAGGTTGGGGTGGCCGTCCATTCGAAGACGGCGCATCGGCCGCAGTGTCCATGTGCCAGGGCGACGTGAAAAATACACCGATCGAACTTCAAGAATTGTATTACCCTTTGCTTTACGAGTGCCACGCTTTGCGCCCCGACAGCGGCGGCGCCGGCAGATTCCGCGGCGGTATCGGCGTCGAAGTCAAAGTGAAACCGTTGCACGACCTTTACGTCAGCCGCAACACGGACCGAATCCAGTGTCCGCCCTGGGGGTTGTTGGGCGGAGAAGAGGGGAAGACGAATCAGACGGTGATTCGGCGTGACGGCAAGGAAGAAACACTTCCTGGGAAGTTCAGCCATCTCTTGGTTCGGCCGGGCGACACGGTGACGTTCCTTACCGCCGGCGGCGGCGGGTATGGCAACCCTGCCGAACGTGAACCTACCGCCCTAAAGCGCGATTTCGTCTTGGGATACGTTTCGAAGGCTGATGGAAGCCCAGGCTAAGCCGCAGTTTTCCGATCGAACTATTGGTCCGCAGCCGTTGCTCGGATCCTGTTCACTCGTAATCTGATGGTTGCTTAAGCGAATGGCCCGATTGAGAGTGCCTTGCCCCTTCGTATTAATGCCGTTGCGCAATAAAAATTAAGGTTTAAACTAAATGTATCTTTCTCGCATGGCGATATCATTAGAAAGGAGGCCCTCCATGTTAGCCAGAGACATCATGACCAAACACGTTGTTGCCGTTACTCCTCTGACTCCTGTTAAACAGGTGGCAAAAATCCTCAACAGGAATCACATCAGCGGAGTACCGGTGGTGGACAAGAGCGGCAAGCTCGTCGGTATTGTTTCCGAACGGGACTTGCTTGCGAGGAGAGGCGCCCAAGTCAAATCCATCATGAGCAAGAGCGTCATCCGGGTGAAGGAAGATACGCCCGTAGAAGACATTGCATCCCTGATGGCCACCCGGAAAGTGAAGCGGGTACCGGTGATACGTGGCCAACACTTGGCTGGCATCGTAAGCAGGGCTGACATCATACGGGCCATTGCCCTGGGCGAACATATCGCCATGCTCACGCCCGTCTATGATCTCTAGCAGTTTAGCGAACCCCCTGACCTAAGTCCGCAGGGCGAGGGACTTCGCCTATTATCGTCCCAGATAAATTTTTCGGGCGGCGCGTAGATGGGCGATCGCTTTCGCTTTGTTGCCCATAGCTTCGAACAGCAGACCCAGATTACAATGCGCATCGGCAAATGACGGATCATTTCTGATCGCCTGAGTGTACGCGCGAATCGCTTTCGGGAAACTTTTAAGATCTTCCATCAAAACGCCCAGGTTAAAGTAGGGCGTCGGATCATGGGCGGCGTATTCGGCGGCGAAACGGTAATGCGCCTCCGCTTTCTGCCATTCTTTCGAATCATGATAGAGCCTGCCCAAGTTGAGGTGCGCGTCCGCCATTTTCGGGTCGAGTTCCAACGCCTGTCGATAAGCCCGCTTGGCGTCCTCTTCTGAACTCGTTTCTAGCTCGAGCGCGAGGCTGAACCAGTACTCCGCCGTGAGCTTTTGCTCGGAAGGCTTCGGAGCGGGACGAGAGATATTGAGCTTTTGCGCAATATCATGAGCCTCGAAATTGAAGACAAACTGTCCTGAATCCGGTTGCCAGCGGGCTCTTCCGTCCCACGCGACAACGCGGCGCCCGTCGGCATAGATCTTGATCGTCGCAAGGTGGCGGTCATCCGGCAGCTGGCGCTTCAGCGAAGAAAGCATGCGGAGCACATTCTTGGGCGGGACGCGCGAGCTGAGCAAGCCCTTGGCGGTTTTCAAAAGGAGCAGATCTTGGAAGGTGAACTCGAGTTGCTTTCGTTGGCCCCGGCTTGGCGCAAGAAAACCGGCGCGTACGAACGAGCGCACGCGAGCACCCGGCAGGTCCAGGATCTTCGCCACCTCGCCGGTGGTGAAAAACTTCATCGCTTTGTGGAACGGGCTTTCCTTTGGGGTTTATCGGCATCCGCGGTCTTGGCGCGAACCGCGGGTTTCTTTTCCTTCACGGTTTTCTTTCCCAAGCTTTCCTTGAGCGCCGACATCAGGTCAATCACCTGAGCGCGCGGCGCTTGAGGCGCAGCCACCGTGATTTGCTTGCCCTGAGCTTTTTGCTCCACCAGCTCCAGCACGCGCTGGCGGTACTCGTCTTCGAATTGCTCGGGACGAAACTCCTCGTTGGAAAGCTCGTCGATCAGGCGAATCGCGAGATTGGTTTCCGCTTCGTTGATCTTGGCTGATTCCCCTTTGGAAATCTCGTCGAAGTTCCGCACTTCGTCGGCGAAATACATGGTGTGCAGCATCAATCCGGCCATCGCCGGCCGGATGAGGACTAGATTTTCTTTGCCGCGCATTACGAACTTCGCCAGGGCGATTTTGCCGGCTTTGTTCATGGCTTCGGCAAGCAAACGATAAGGCTTCTCGCCTCCCTTGTCGGGTCCGAGATAGTAGCCTTTCTCGAAGTAAATGGGGTCCACCGTTGAAAGCGGCACGAATTCCGAAATTTCGATCGCCTGCGAGGCCTCGCCTTCGAGAGCCTCGAGTTCTTCATCTTTGAACCGGACGTATTGGTCTTTCGCGAACTCGTATCCCCTGACCAAGCCATCCCGTTCCACCACCTCGTTGCATACCGGGCAGAAGCGCTGCTGTCTAATACGGTTGCCGCATTTGGCATGAAGCATATGAAAGCTGATAGACTGCGAAGAGGCCGCGGTATACAGCTTCACGGGTATCGAAACCAAGCCAAAAGAAATCGTACCTGAGGCCACCGGCCGTGCAGCCATAGAACCCTCCCGAAGAAATTATCATATATCAATCCGTACATCGTTCTTCAACACAATTCTATTCAACCGTTCAGGAGATCGTCGCTCCGGATGTCGGCCGTACGCCGTAGGTCTTCTCCGCCTGCGACCCACCACGGTTTTGCGCGCAACTTTTAGATGCCGCAAGCGGTTTCGTACATCAGATGTGCGCCAATTCCTACAGTTTGAGTGGGCTCTAAATATCTACCTAATGCGGAACTATCAGTAAAACCGAGCCAATTGCGAATTGGCCCCAGGCTTGCTCCAACTTGTTAGTTTGTGTTCAGCCACCCTCACGATCATGGGGACCGGAAATGCCTCGAATTACAAATAAGAAGACTCGTTCTTTTCGAAGCGGCAAGCAGACGTGTAAAGTATGTGGCTGTACGGACAAGTTCGATTTCAAGGTTCCTAACAGACTGTGGAAAAAAGTGGTGCCGGTCGAATATCAGAACAAGGTCGTCTGCTTAGAATGTTTTGACGAGCTGGCCTTTGAAAAGGGTGACGCCGCTTACATGTGCGCTCGTTGCACATTTCCCCGGTACTCGGAGGCAGCCGCTGCTCGACAAAATCTGTTGTTGGCCAATTAGAACAGTTAGAACAAAAGTGCCAGGTGTCGCCGTCGCGCGTCCGTCTGTACACAGATGCCATAGAGCGTTCCTAAATCGAAAGTCCGATTACCTATACTACTTCGGCGTAAAAAAAATCGGGGCTCTTAAGCTGTAAAAACAGAGCGGCCCCGTTTACCCAAGGAATGGGACGTTGCATGGATAGTGGATTGGCAAGGATCAAGCTTTTGACCGCGGCGTTATTATTGATGATGCTCCAGTTCAACGCCGTTGGCTGGGCGCAAGCCCAGAAGCCAACCCCTCTCGCGGAGCTGGCTGCCTATACCGGTCTGGACCGCGAGCAGCGCTTGATCGCGGGCGCCAAAGCCGAAGGCAAAGTCGTCTGGTACACGTCTCTGGCCGGAAGCTCTTACAAAGAGCTCGCTAAAGGGTTCGAGGCGAAGTATCCCGGCGTCAGGATAGAGCCTTACCGCGGCACCAGCGTCGATCTCATGACCAGGATCATCGCCGAGGCCGAGGCCAAGCATTTCCTGGCCGATGCGATTGAAACCACTTTGCCGGTTTTAAGATACATGCGTGAGAACAAGATGCTCACCCCTTATGTTTCCCCTTCGCTGGCCAAATACCCGTCGAACGCCAAAGAGAAGGCCGACCGCGGCCTTTTCTACTGGGCCATCGATCGCGAGACTTACATGGGAGTAGGTTACAACACGACCATGATACCGGCCTCCGCGGTTCCAAAGAATTACGCGGATCTCATGAAGCCAGAGCTCAAGGGGAAAATCGCATTCGCCACCAGCGACACCGGAACCCGGACCATCGGTTCTATGCTCAAGCATAAAGGCGAAGAGTTCGTCAAGAAGCTGAAAGCGCAGGACATCATTCTGCACTCAGTCTCGGGACGGGCGATGGCTGACATGGTGATTTCGGGGGAAGTCGGTATTTCGCCGACGATCTTCCGTGACCATGCGATGGAATCCAAATCCAAAGGCGCGCCCATCGATTGGGTGCCGATGGAAGTCGTTCCCACGAATGCCGGTGGTGTCTCTTTAGTCTCTCAAGCGCCGCATCCCTACGCAGCCACGCTGTTGGTGGATTTCCTTTTTAGTCCGGAGGCGCAAAAGATTCTCGCCGACCTCGAATACGGCAGTCCATTCACGCCGGTCAGCTTCAAGCTTTGGTATCCCGAAGCCGGCATGTCCACCGCCCAATACGACAAAGAAAACGCCCGGTGGGAAAAACTGCTCAGAGAGATTGGCCGCAAACAGTTCTGAAACGGCACGGTGCGGGAGCGTAAATATCGCACCGATTAGCTCCTGGGCCGGCTTTCAACCGCGGGTGCCGCGGTACATCAAAATTGTGCGGCGCTAGTCCAAAACGTCCACTGCTCTCACGACCACCTGAGTCTCAATGTGCATTTGTCGCAGATTCCTACCTGGAAAGGACTGCATATCAGAACTGCAGTGGCCTCTCTCTTGCTTTTTTGAAGGGACAGCCATGGAGTTACGGCACCATCCACTCATGTCTTACCGAGGGCTCCCTAACTGGCCGCCAATTTGGCTCTGGAGATGCGGCGCGGAAGATAAGCATCCCGAAGGGGAAGTAGGGAATCTGAAAAGTGTGCTGGTGTCCGGTTTTGAAGGATTCAGCAGGTGTTATCTGATCATTGACTACGAAGGGGCGGAGTATGTGGGGCGCCTTTTATTCGATGATGGCCCCTTCTGCAGCGAAGTCTATAAGCTGCTGCGTGACCACCGCGGCCATTCCATCCAGGAAATCGGCGGGCTGGAGGTCAGTCACACTCCCTAAGTATTTTTTCTTAACGTCTCGTCGAGGCCTTCGCCGATCTCTCGGGTGCGACGCGTGTTTCCGGTTAATCGGCTGGCACGATATGCTATCGCCCACCCCGATGCCGCCATCGTAAAGGCCAGGAGGCTTGGCAGTGTCCAGTGGAGAAGCGCGTCCCAGGAGCCGATCGAACCACGAACGAGCGTGTCACTGATCACGAGCTCGCCGGCCACCCAGCCAAGAACTCCCCCTCCGAGCCAGACAATCCATGGGAAGCGATCCATAAGACGCGCCAAGAGACTACTTCCGCAAATCACAATTGGGATAGAAAGGCCGATGCCGAAAAGCACTAGGGTGAAATCCCCATGAGCGGTTGCGGCCACCGCCAAGACATTGTCGAGACTCATAATCAAGTCCGCAACGATGATAATTCCCATCGCTTCCCAAAGTGTGCCGACCTCACGCACTTTCTGTTCCGTCCCCTCGCTCGCGTCCTGACGCACCAGTTTGTAGGCGATCCACATTAACACCAGTCCGCCCACCGCCTGCAGAAATGGAATAAGAAGTATCTGCGTGATGACGGCGATAAGGGCGATTCGCAGCACGACGGCGCCGAGGGTTCCACCGATCATGCCAAAAAGTCGCTGTCGAGGGGGCAAGGTAAGGACTGCCATCGCGATAACCAAAGCATTGTCACCCGCCAGCGAGAGATCGATGATGACAATGCCTAGCCAACGAGCCCAGAATTCAGGTTGAACCAGCAACTCCATCGATGAGCCTCTGAACAACGATCAAGTTTCTCGCGGTGCCGGCGCCGACGCAGGTAGCCCGCGCAGTCGCCGCCACCAGGGAGTGATGACGGGCATCAGGAAAAACAGTATGGCCAGCGCCGTGATCACTCCAGAAATCGGCCGAATGAAAAAGATCGCCAGCGATCCTTGCGACATGATCAAACTCTGGCGCAAGGCATTTTCTGCCATGTCACCCAGGACCAGCGCCAAGACGAGAGGGGCCAGGGGGTAGTCCAGCTTTTTGAAGACATATCCCACCACGCCAAATAGGAGCATGTACCAGACATCGATCATGCCGTTGTGGACGGCATAAGAGCCGATAGCGCAGAGCACGACAATCAGCGGCGTGAGAATTGCGAACGGAATGCGCAGGATGGCTGCGAAAAATGGCACGAACGCGAGAACAATCAGCACGCCCAGGATGTTGCCGGTGTACATGCTCGCGATCAGTCCCCAGACGAATTCCGGCTTTTCTTTGAACAGGAGCGGCCCTGGTTGCAGCCCCCAGATGATCAAGCCGCCGAGCATCACCGCGGCGGTCGGCGAGCCCGGAATACCGAGCGTGATCATCGGCAGCATCGCCGCGACGCCTGCGGCATGGGCCGCGGTCTCAGGCGCCACAACTCCCTCTAACTCGCCTTTCCCGAATCGGCCCGGATTTTTGGAGAACCGCTTCGCGAACGAGTAACTCATGAACGATGCGGGCGTCGCTCCGCCGGGCTTGAAGCCCATCCAAAACCCGATAAAGCAACTGCGCCCGAAAGTGCGCCAGTAGCGCGGTAAGATCTTCCAGGTGTCCAGCACGACGTGGAGATTCATCTTGCTGCGGACCCCTTTGAAGCTCAGCCCTTCCTCGACGGAAATCATGATCTCACCGATTCCAAAGAGGCCGATGACGGCTATAATAAAATCAAAGCCCTGCATGAGTGAAGTGACTCCGAAGGTCATGCGCAGCTGGCCCGTGACAATATCGAGACCGACCGTAGCCAAGATAAAGCCGATGGCAATCGAGACCACCGTCTTAAGGGGGTCGCCTCCGCCGAGACCGACGAATGCAGAGAAGGTCAGAAGTTGGATCGAGAAAATTTCCGGCGGGCCGAATCTGAGCGCCACGTCCGCAAGCAGCGGGGCAAAGAAGGTGATGAGCACGGTCGCGAACAGAGCCCCGACGAACGAGGAAGTGAACGCGGCAGTCAGCGCTTGGCCACTCTTACCCTGCCTGGCCAGAGGGTAACCGTCAAACGTGGTCGCCACCGACCAGGGCTCGCCCGGGATGTTGAAGAGCACGGAGGTGATGGCGCCGCCGAACAGCGCTCCCCAATAAATGGATGTCAGCAGGATGATCGCCGAGGTCGGCGGCATCCGCAGGGTGAGCGGCAACAGGATGGCGACGCCATTGGCGCCGCCCAGACCGGGCAGCACGCCGATGATCGTGCCAAGAATGATCCCGATGGCGGCGTAAAGCAGGTTCTGCTGGGTCAAAGCCTGCTGGAACCCGAGAAAAATATTTTCCAGCCCCATCAGTAGCCCAGCCAGTTCTCGAGCGGTCCCTTCGGCATCGGCACCAAGAACCACGATTCAAAGATGAGAAAACTGATGACAGGTATCGCAATCGAGAGTCCGGCCACGGCAAACCAAGAGTGGCGTCCGACCCACCTCATGTAAAAGCCGATATAGAGGGCCGAGGCGACATAGAGGCCGACGAAATGAGTGAGAAACACCATGGCGGCCGCGGGCCAAAACACTTGGAGGACCGGCCCGAGTTGTTCACGCGTAACGAATGCTTCACGGGACGATCGCCATAAGGTTTTGAGAATAATGATCCCACACGTCACGACCATGATCAGCGCCAGCCAGAACGGGAAGAATCCGCTCTTTGGGCCGTCCGTGCCCCAACCGATACCGAGGCGGACGGCATCGAAGAGCACAATCCCGCCCAGCAGCATCAATACCGATGCGGTGACGAAGTCTGCAGCGCGCATCTTATTTTTTGCTCAGCAGACCGCCCTTTGTCATCAGCTCGCGGTGCAGTTTTTCGTTTTCCTCCACCCACTTGACGTACTCGGCGCCAGTAGCGAACTCCGGCTTGAGCGCTCCTTCTTCCAGATATTTCTTGAAATCGGGAGTGTCATAAACTTTTTTGAGAAAGCCGGTATACCACTCAACGGCGTCCTTTGGCATGTTGGGTGGCCCAAAGATGCCGCGGAGCATGAGATAGTGAATGTCTGTGCCCAACGCTTCTTTAACGGTTGGAATTTCTTTCCAGTCTCCCGCTGAAATCCGAGCCGTATCGAAAACGGCAAGTGGCCGCACCCGCTTCGCTTTCCAGTGGCTCACGCACTCGATTGGATTGTTGACCGTCGAGTCCACGTGCCCTCCCACGAGGTTGACGCACACCTCGCCCCCGCCTTTGAATGGAACGTAGGTGAACTTGACTCCCAGAGCCTGTTCGAGCTGGATCGTGATGATCTGATCTTCCTGGGCGGAGCCGGTGCCGCCCATCTTCATGCGGTTTTCTCCCCCCGAGCGTTCCTTCACCGCGGCGATGTACTCCTTTGCCGTTTTATAAGGAGTGTCGGCATTGACCCAGAGGATGAATTGGTCCAGAGCCATTCGGGCCAGGGGTGTCAGATCCTTCCAGTTGAAGGGAACTCCCGTGTGAAGGGGAGTCGTAAAGAGATTGGAGAGCGTGATGATCATCGTGTGGGCGTCTCCCTTTTTCTCCTTTACGTAGAGAAAGCCTTCGGCGCCGGCGCCGCCGGATTTATTGACGGCGATGATTGGCCGCGGAGAGAGCTTATGCTTGTCAGCGATGCCGCCGATCAGCCGGGCCATCTGATCAGCGCCGCCGCCCGTGCCGGCCGGTATGACAAACTCAATTGGCTTCGTCGGCTCCCAAGCCTGTGCCGTGTTCATGGGAGAAAAAATAATCGGCGTGAGGAGCCATAGGAAAAGATGGAATGTACGTTTCATTTTGTGCCCTCCTTCGCGGTTAAGATTCCCGAAACGCGTTTATCACTTGTGAATGTGTAAAGCAAATCCTGGCAAGCCTTGCCCAATAAACGGAATGTTGCCCATAAACGGGTTTGACACGCAAAATTTCGCGGTGCTATAGCGGGCGCTGGATAGATGTGAGACTACAACGAGGGAAGGCGACCGTAGGGAGCGGGTGAAAACAACGCGGCACGGGGTCTCGATTGCCGTATCAGAGGTCCGAGTGCCTCATATCTCATGTAACTTCGTTGACGGCGCTGTATACGATCGGATACGCCCTTCGTCTCTGTCTTGCGCCAAGTCCTTGCTCCATTTCAAAAATTAACCTTCCAAGTCAACTTCTTCTGCTATCGGTTTAGCCAAGTCTCTTTAATGGCATAACAGTTGCGGTTTTTCGCAATCACTGACCGTTATTAGGTAGCATCTCCAGGCGACCAACTTGCATCGACGAGGCCGATTGTCGTGGGGGGGTAGAGACGAACAAGTGGCTCAAGCAGATATTTCTCCATCGACTAGCAGCTTGTGGTAAGTTGCGGTTTGGTCGCTCGGGCGTCGCGATGACCCTGACCTTACAAAGCGGTGCGAGGTGGAAGCTTGTAGGAATCTCGTTCAAAACTGCTGAGCGACAGCGGGAATTTCAACATGTCGCGGCTATTTAAAGCCAGCCTCTTGGGCTTTCTCCTGGGAATCCTCGGGGTGGTGGCAAGTCTTTCTCATTTTGCCCACGACATCGAGGAAGATGCGGGATTGGGCTTGCTGTTCAAACTGCGAGGACCGAGAAAAGCACCCTCGGATGTTGTTGTGGTGAGTATCGATAGGGAGTCTGCTGAGCATCTTAATGCGCCCGATGACCCGGAGAAATGGCCTCGATCCCTCCATGCGCGTTTAGTTGAAAAGCTGGCGAGAGAGGGCGCTCGGGTTATTACCTTTGACGTATATTTTAGAGAGCCCCGCTCTGCCCAGGAGGACACGTCGTTTGCTGACGCCATAAAAAAAGCCCGCAATGTAGTGCTCGCCGAATCCCTTAAATTAAAAGAGATTCCATTGTCGGATATCGATGGGTCTAATAGGGGAGAGCACAGTATCGTGACAATAATGAAACCGTTTGCACCGCTTTCAAGTTCGGCTTTTGCGACCGCGCCGTTCGTCTTGCCTAGAACTCCAGTAAGAATAAACCAATATTGGACCTTTCAGACATACGCCGGAGACTCGCCGACTTTCCCGGTGGTTGCGTTCCAACTCTATACTTTGAGTGTCTACGATGGCTTCGTCCGTTTGTTAGAGAAGGTCAGTCCGGATCAAGCGGGGAAACTGCCGCGTGATCCGGCTACAGCGATTCGAGCTAAAGGCGCCGTTAGGTTCATCAGAGATATAAGAGCAATTTTTGAGAGCGACCCGCTGATTGCCAGAAAAATGATTGAAGAATTGGAGCACTCGGGTAGCGCCTCAGCCGATGCGGACAAAAACAGATTACTCAAATCTCTCATCAAGATGTATGGGGGTGCCAATCGCCGATATCTGAACTACTACGGTCCGCCTCGTACTTTACCCACCCTGCCCTTCTATCAGGCGCTGCGACTCGGTGAAGACCCGGCCAGCAACAAAACAGTGGACGTTAACGGTAAAGCCGTCTTTGTCGGACTTTCGGAAATATTGCTTTCAGAAAAAGGAGACAGCTTTCATACGGTCTTTTCACAGGCCAATGGCGTATTTATCAGCGGCGTGGAAATCGCCGCAACCGCATTCTCAAACCTTCTTGAAGATGCGGCGGTGAAACCGATCAGCTCACTCTATTACATACTCATCATTCTCGCCTGGGGTATCCTCGTCGGCATTATTTGCCGCGTGACGACTACCCTGGTCGCCGCCTTGGGAGTGACAGTGGTTAGCATTCTGTATCTCGCCGCCGCGCAATATCAATTTAATTCGGACGGCACCTGGTATCCAGTTGTCATCCCCCTGTTCGTGCAGTCTCCTCTGGGATTCTTCGGCGCCGTTTTGTGGAATTATGTCGAGACCAATAGGGAGCGTCAGCGCAT
>Ga0137364_10000015_pt1 | contig 46439 bp, 36 predicted proteins | sample SagtaG_10_FD_104798 | JGI IMG/M metagenome (GOLD analysis project Ga0137364, IMG submission 104798) | Vadose zone soil microbial communities from Sagehorn Ranch, Mendocino, California, USA - Sage1_L_20_16 metaG | ecosystem: Environmental > Terrestrial > Soil > Vadose zone | place: USA... | reverse complement strand
TCAACCGAGCCGTCATAGCAGTTCATTACCCATCCCGTTAACCCTAAACGTCGAGCTTGGTCGACAGCCGCGGCGCGGAAGTAGACTCCTTGGACCCGGCCTTGGATTTTGAGATGAACTCGGCTCTGCTGACTAGATAATGATTCCATGTCCGCTACAGTTCTTAATTACCGCACGGGTGGAACGGCTGCAATCCGCTTTTCCACGAGCGCAACGAGCGATCCGTGAGATTTGACAAGCGCCCGCTGACTTAGGTAGTCTGGCCGCGGTTCAGAAGGGTCATTTAACCGAAGAGCGCGCCGAGAGAGTGGTTGCCATTTTCCGAGATCGTTTGAGGCCCTGCCCTTTGGAGAAGTCGATCCCGAGACAACTACACTCGTTGATCCAATAAGGAGGGCCGCGATGGGAGCTAAGTTGTACGTAGGGAATCTTTCCTACTCTGTTACGGAAGAAAGGCTCCAGCAACATTTTGCGCAGCACGGATCGGTGGTCAGCGCGAGAATCATCACCGACAAGTTTAGCGGGCGATCCAAAGGCTTCGGCTTTGTCGAGATGAGTTCCGACGACGAGGCGCAGCGGGCGATCACGGCCTTCAACGGCACAGATTTCGAGGGCCGGAACATCGTGGTTAGCGAAGCGCGGCCTCAACAACCCCGGGGACCGCGCGAAGGCGGAGGTGGCGGCCGGCCTCCACGCCGAGACCGGTACTAGTCAAGCCTCGAGAAGCTGCAATAGCTGTTGTTCGTCCAGGATCCGGACGCCCAGCTCTTTTGCCTTCTTCAGTTTGGATCCCGGATCCGCACCGGCGACGACGAAGGTCGTGTGGCGGCTCACATTGGAGCTTACGCGGCCACCCAAAGCCTCTATCCGTTTGTGCGCTTCCACCCGAGACATGCTCTCCAAACCGCCGGTGATAACGAACGTCGAGCCGGTGAGGGTTCCTTCTCTCTTGGGTTCACTGCGAAAGCGGACACCGGCCCTTAACAATTTTTCGATCACTCTGCGGTTTTCCTTCTGCGCAAAAAACTGAGCGATGCTTTTAGCTACCTGCGGGCCGATCTCGCGGATTTCCATCAATTGTTCTTCGGTGGCCTGCATGATGGACGGCAAGTCGCCGAAGTGCTCCGCCAGGAGCTTCGCCGTGGCCTCGCCCACATGGCGAATGCCCAGAGCGGTTAAAACGCGAGGCAACGTCGCGTCTTTGCTCCGCCCCAAAGCGTTGAGAAGATTCTCCGCGGATTTCTCCGCCATACGTTCCAGCTCGGCTAATTCTTCTTTCTTTAAGCTGTAGAGATCGGCTATGTCCTTTACCAAGCCGAGTTCCACGAGCTGGTCGATGAGCTTGTCACCCAGTCCCTCGATGTCCATGGCCCCACGCGAGCCGAAAAACTTAAGACTCTCTTTGAGCTGCGCGGGACATGAAATCCCGATGCAGCGGTAAGCGGTCTCACCCTCTTCGCGGAAGACGGCGGCGCCGCAAACCGGACAGCGGTCGGGCATGACAAAATGGCGCTCGTTCCCCGTTCGGTTCCCGGTCAACACCTGCACGACATAGGGAATGACGTCGCCGGCCCGTTCAACCACGACGGTGTCGCCGATACGAATGTTCTTACGCGCGATTTCATCCATGTTGTGCAGCGAGGCGCTCTTTACGACGACCCCGCCGATGGGGACGGGCTGCAGGCTCGCGACCGGGGTCAAAGTGCCGGTGCGACCCACTTGGGGCTGTATGTCGAGAATGCGGGTGGTAGCTTGGCGGGGCTTGAACTTGTAAGCGATGGCCCACCGCGGCGAGCGCGCAATCGTGCCCAATCTACGTTGGAGCTCGGTGCTGTTGATCTTTACAACCAGGCCATCGATTTCGTACGGCAGATCGTCGCGCCGAGCCTCCATCTCCTCGCGCTGCCGAAGGACTTCTTCCATGCCTTGGCAGACGCGAGCAAAGGGTACCGGCTTTAAGCCCCAGTCTTTCATCGCTTGGAGGAATTCCAGGTGACTGGCGAAGCTCACTCCGGTGACCGCTCCTGCTCCATGACAGAAAATATCGAGCGACCGTTTCGCCGTGATCGTCGAATCCAACTGTTTCAAGGATCCGGCGGCGGCGTTGCGCGGATTGGCAAAGACCGGTTGCCCTGCTTCCTCTCGCTCGCGATTCATCTGCTGAAATGCCTTGCGGGAAAGAAAAACCTCGCCGCGAACTTCCAGTCGTTCGGGCGGCCTTCGTTTCTCCGAGCGGAGCGCTAGAGGAATGGAGCGAATGGTTCTCAAATTCACGGTTATATCTTCCCCATGAATCCCATCCCCGCGGGTCGATCCGACGGCGAAGCGCCCCTCCTCGTAGACTAGTTCCACGGCGACTCCGTCGATCTTTGGCTCCGCGGCGTACTCGATCGGGCCGGTGCTCTTCAGAAATCGTCGAATTCTCTCTTCGAACTCTGCCATTTCTTCCCGATCGCTGGCGTTGTTGAGCGACAACATGGGCAACGTATGCTGAACGGTGCCGAATTTTTCCAGCGGTGGGGCGCCGACCTTCTGGGTTGGGGAATCCGGCGAAGCGAACTCCGGATATTGCCTCTCCAGTTCGACCAGGCGGCGAAAAAGGCGATCGTAATCCGCGTCGCTAACCAGCGGATCGTCTATGACGTGGTATTGGTAATTGTGTTTTTCGATCTCCCGGCGGAGCTCGAGAATTTCTTTTTCTATCTTGTCGTGTGACTTTAGCGTCATAGGAATCGACTCGTGAACCCGTGCGTTGTTGCGAAGAGAACTACCACAATTATGACGACGAATGAAGATCGGGCGACGCTACATTGACCCTCCCTAGCTAGTGTGTTAAACCCTTTTAGGTGATGACTACAGGCTTTGTCCGGAGCGTCGTTTTCCTCGTAATTTTTTCCGGTTGCGCCTCGGCAGTCCCCGAACTCAAATCACCCCCTGAAGGGCTCGACTGGTCTCCCGAAGCCCCTTTCCGACACGACAAGAAAACCGAGATTCCTGCGGAAGCAAACGGGCTTAGCCATTTCCTCCAGGGACAACTCCTACTCGGTGAGGGCAATTTCGAGGAGGCTCTTAAGGAATTCGAAGCGGCAGTTCAGGCTAACCCCTCGGATGGCTTCCTGCGGTTTCGCCTGTCGACGCTTTACTTGAGAAAAGGGGATTTGAAGAAAGCCCTCGTGGAAGCAGAGACGGCCACGAGCTTGGAACCGAAAAGCGTCGAAAATCACCTGCTACTCGCTGGCCTTTACTCCTCGCTGGGGGAAAATCAAAAGGGGTTAAAAGAATACAACGAGGTCCTCAAGCTCGACCCGAAAAATCAGGAAGCGCTGCTTTACCTCGGGGCGCTCTACCTGCAGCTCGAGGATTACGCCAGAGCCACGCAGAGTCTGGAAGAGATCCTAAAGCTCGACCCCAATTCCTTGCTTGGCCACTACTATTTGGGGCGCGTCCGGGCCAAGAGCAAGCTCTATCTCGCTGCCGAACAGAGCTATCGCAAAGCGCTGGAGCTCAATCCCAAATCCGAAGCCGTGTTGATGGATTTGGCTCTGGTTTACGAGTTGGAAGGCAAAACCGAGGACGCCATACAGACCTACCAACGACTGCTTCAGGTCAACGCGCAAAGCGTCTGGGCCCGCAAACGTCTGGGCGAACTTTACGTCGGCCAAAACAAGTTGGACGAAGCGCTTAGCCAGTTCGAGAAGCTGGAAGGCACTGAAACGGACCCGCGCGAGACGCGGATCAAGATTGGCCTTATCTTTTATGAGAAAGGCGATTTCGATCGGGCGGCGATGGAGTTCAACTTGGTGCTGGCGGGTGATCCTGAGAATGATCGAGCGCGCTACTATCTGGGGGCCACCTATGCTGAGCTAAAGTCGGACGATAAAGCGTTGGAACAGTTCGGGCGCATTTCGGAGAAAAGCGAGCTGTTCGTCGATGCGCGCGTTCAGCTCGCCTATCTCTACGATCGCCGGGAGCAAACCCAGCAGGCCATTGAGGTTTTGCAGCCAGCATTGCAGCAGAAAAATGACAGTAAGGAGATTTATGCGTTTCTGGCTTCTCTGTATCGGAAGATCAAGGATTATCCCAAAGCGATCCAGTCCATGGAGCGAGTGATCGCACTGGATCCCAAAAACGACCAGGCCATTTTTCAGCTGGGCGCGCTTTACGATGAAGACAAGAACAAGGAAAGATCTGTCGCCCACATGAAGAAGGCCATTGAGCTGAATCCGCAGAACGCTCCAGCGTTGAATTATCTGGCATACACGTGGGCCGAAATGGGAGTGCAGCTGGACGAGTCCGAAAATCTAGTGATGCGAGCACTGAAGATCGAGCCCAATGACGGCTTCTACATCGATACTCTGGGATGGGTCTACTATCAGAAGGGAGACTATCCGAAAGCCGTAGAGCAGTTGGAACGGGCCGTAGAAATTACCGGGGACGATCCCACGATCATCGAACACCTCGGCGACGCTTACGAGAAAGCGGGTAAACCGGACCGAGCCGTAGCCCGTTATCGCGACGCGCTTAAGAGTGCGAAGGAAAACGATCAGATCAAGCGAATCCGCGAAAAGATCCAGCGTCTGGAGAAGAAAATTTGAGCCTGTGGTCGGCGAGATGGGCCGTCCCGGTCTATGCAAGAGAGCTCTTCCTGGCGGTGAGTTTGGCAGCAGCCGGAGGGTGCTCGATTGCCCCTCAACTGGCGCCGCCCGCCCCGTCTATTTTAAAACAACCTCCTATCGAAGGCTGGACCGCGGAGAAGCTGGTCCAGATCCTCTCCCAAAGAGACAAACAGTTTCACTCTCTGCGCACGCTCGCCACCGTTAACTATCGAGGCCCCGAAGGAAGGCAAGGTTTCCAAGAGGCCGTCCTCATCCAACGGCCTGATCGATTACGACTGGAAACGCTTTCGGGTCTGGGCGCGATCCTGGTCGTGACGGCCAATGCGAATCAGATCGCCGGGTTTCATCCGAGAGAAGGACTCTTTCTTCACGGCAAGACTTCGAAAGAGAATCTCTTCCGTTACACCCGAATCCCGCTGGAGCTTAAGGAGATCACGAGTCTGTTGGTAGGGTTGCCGCCGGTAACGAGTGCTTCCGATTGGCAGATCGGCGGCAATTCGCTTTACCGTGAAATCGAAGGAAAGGGAAAGGAGATCATTAGCTTTGATCCCTCTCGCGAGGTCCCGGTTCGGTGGTATCGTCTGGGTCCAGATGGAAACCCAGAGTTGAGCGCTGCCTTTGAGAATTTCGCCTCTACCCCGGCAGGGCTTTTTCCTCTAAAAATCTCCTTGGAAGCAGCGGGCCAAAAAAGGGTGTTGGAGATTACCTACCAGGAGCCGGAGCTAAATGCTTCTATTCCGCCCGAGCTGTTTTCTCAACAGAAGCCAGCCAACGCAAAGGAGCTACCCATCGAAGCGATCGGCAGCTGAATCGGCATGCTGAGAGGAAGTTGGAGACTGGTCCTATCTCTGTTCCTTCTGATGGGATGCAGAGGCGGAGAAACGGCTGACACCGAGAACCGCAGCGCCCCCCCAATTGTTGCCAAGCAAGAAGCCACAACGCCGGTGACCGGCGATTGGCTGGTGACGCACATTCTCAGCGATCCCGAACAGCTCAATCCGCTTACGAGCAACGATGCTGGCGCCAGTGAAATACTTAGCTTCATCTTTCAAAGCTTGCTGACGCGCGATCCGCGCACGCTGGAATTGAAGCCGCTCCTTGCTGAGTCGCGTCCCATCGTTTCGCAGGACAAGCGAGCCTATACTTTTAAGATTCGCCGTGACGTTCACTTTCAAGACGGACGTCCCTTAACCGGTGAGGACGTTCTTTTCAGCGTTAAGGCGATTAAGTGTCCGTTAGTGAATGCACCCTTTCTGCAGGTGTATTTCAACTCTATCATCGATGCGGAGATGATCGACGAGTACTCGATCCGCTTTGTCACCAAAGAGCCTTACTTTCTGAATGAGAGCGTCCTGGGTGAGAATGTTCTTATCCTTCCACGTCATTACTATGATCCAGAAAATTTACTCAAAGACGTAACTTTACGGGACCTGCTTCGAGATCCTTCCAAGCTCCCCGACAAAGTCAAGAAATTTGCCGACAACTTCAATAAAAACTACAGCCGGAACCCCGTGGGAAGCGGGCCGTACAAATTCGAAGATTGGAAAACCGGGCGGGAGGTCGACATACTCCGCGATCCAAACTACTGGGGAAACAGCAAGACTGGGATCGATCAGGTTTTCCTGGATCGCATCAAGTATAGGATCATCAACAACATGGATGCGGCTTTGGTGACTCTTAAGAGTGGCAGTCTGGACACAATGGATCTGACACCGATACAGCATACCCGGGGTACCAACAGCGAGCGGTTCAAACGCGAATTCCAGAAATTGGAGTACTTCGCGCCGAGTTACTCGTATATCGGTTGGAACAATGAAAATCCGATCTTTATGGATAAGCGGGTGCGTCAGGCGATGACTTACTTGACCAATCGAAGGCAGATGGTCAAGACGCTCTTGTTCGGCCTTGGGGAGGTAGTTAATGGTCCGATTTTTTTCTTTCGCCCTGAGTATGACAAAACTCTTCACGACTACCCTTACAACCCAGACAAAGCGCTGACCATTCTCAGAGAGGCCGGTTGGAAAGATACGGACGGAGACGGAATTCTGGATAAAATCATTAATGGAAAGAGGACTCCTTTTCGTTTTGAGTTTAAGGTTCCTTCGGGAAGCTCCACGGGCAAAAGTATAATCCTTGTCTTGCAAGAGGAGCTCAAAAAACATGGTATCCTAGCCACCGTGCGTGAGCTCGACTGGACAATCTTCCTGGACGACGTGAAGAATCATAAATTCGATGCGGTAATAATGGCATGGGCAATGCAGGCCAGCGAGCCGGACGAATACCAGGTGTGGCATTCATCACAGGCGGCCAATAAGGGATCCGATCATATCAGCTATAAGAATGCGCGCGTAGATCGGATTCTCGAAGACTATCGGCGTGAATTTGAGCCGAAGAAACGAGTTGAGCTTTACCGTGAGTTTCAGGAGATTCTTAACGACGAACAGCCTTATACCTTTCTATTTGCGCGCAAATCGGTCAGCGCGGTGCAACGCCGATTTCATGGAGTGGAGGTTTATCCCGCAGGCTTGAGGCCACAGGAATGGTGGGTCCCTCGATCAGCGCAAAAGTATGCACGGGAGACGATGCTTCAGTAGATGGGACGCTACATCGTTCAGCGCCTTTTTCTTCTCATCCCGACTTTTGTTGGGGTTACATTAGTTGGCTTTCTGGTGATGCACTTGGCCCCCGGAGATCCAGCCGAGCTGCGGGCGGCTGGAGGTCTCGGTGGCGCGAGAGAAGGAGCTATATCAAGGAATAAACAAGGTGGCGTGGATGAGGCATTATCCCAATGGCGTAAGCAATATGGTCTTGATCGTCCCCTCCCTATCCAATATGCGGTCTGGTTGAAGAATCTTGTTACGCTGAATTTCGGTGAATCGTTCAAAGACAATCAGTCGGTATGGAACAAGATCATCGAGAGAGTTCCGGTTACGGTTAAACTCAATGTGTTTTCTCTTCTGCTTGTGTATCTCATTGCCATTCCTCTGGGGATTTACTCGGCGACTCACTCAAATTCACTGGGCGATCAAATAACGACACTCGTGGCCTTTGTGCTTTTTGCGGTCCCGTTGATATGGGCGGCGACTATGGCGATCGTGTTTATCTGCGGCGGGGATTTTTTGTATTTGTTTCCGCCTGCAGGATTGGAGTCGCTTGATTATTCCTCGCATTGGTCGCTGTGGAGAAAATTAAAAGACCAAGCTTGGCATATCTTCTTGCCGGTCGTCTTGCTGTCGTATGACGGCTTTGCCGGATTGTCCCGCTACATGCGGGCGAGCATGTTGGAAGTGATGGGGCAAGACTTCGTTCAAATGGCGAGAGCCAAAGGGCTGCAGGAGAGAGTTGTGATCTTCAAGCATGTGCTGCGCAATTCTTTGATTCCTCAGGTGACCATATTGGCTTCGATCCTCCCTGGTCTGATAGGCGGGAGTGTCATTATTGAAACAATCTTCTCGATTCCCGGGTTGGGGCAGCTGGGTTATGAATCCGTGCTGGCGCGGGATTATCCAACCGTGCTGGCGTTGTTTACGGTTAGCGCGATTTTGACGTTGATTGGGATCCTCATCTCCGATCTTCTTCTCGCAGTCGTAGATCCGAGAATCGCGTTCGGTCGAAGGCAATAATGAGTTCTATGCAATCCAACACGGCATCTGTCGACGCGATGCGTCCCGAAACTTCATTGACTCATGCGGCCGCAGGCGAGGGCCTCTGGTCTAATGTTTGGAAACAGTTTCGGCGCGATCCGATTGCCCTGGCAGGACTTTACGTCGTGTGCATCCTTGTTACCATGGCTTTGTTCGCTGATTTTCTGGCGAATGATAAACCCTATTATTCCTTTTATAAGGGGAAGATCTACTTTCCAATTTTTCGGAGTTATCTCGTCGGTGTGGGGTTAGCCCACTGGCCAGCCGAACTGCAGAACGTGGACTTCAAGAAGCTCGAGGGTGCCACGCAAGTTTTTCCCCCCGTTCCGTATCGTCCAGGCAATATTGATCTCTTGGTGCCCTATGAGACTCCTTCGAAAAAACACTGGTTCGGCACGGACAAACTTGGGCGTGACATCATGGCCGGGATGATTCACGGCTCGCGGATTTCACTTTCGATCGGGTTTGTAGCGGTGGGGATCGCGGTAATCATCGGGGTGATACTCGGTGCTCTGGCCGGATATTTCGGATCTTGGGTAGACTTGGTGATTTCGCGTTTGTTTGAGATCATGCTATCGATTCCAACCTTCTTCCTTTTGATTACCGTAGCAGCGCTACTACCCCCTAGCATCTTTCTAACCATGACAATCATCGGCCTGACGAGTTGGGTGGGAATCGCCCGGTTTGCCCGGAACGAATTTCTTAGGATCAGAAATCTGGATTATGTGACCGCTGCGATCGCTCTGGGAGTTTCGAACCGAAAAATCATGTTCAAGCACATCTTACCCAATGCTCTTGCGCCCGTGATCGTTTCCGTGGTCCTCGGCGTTGCAGGGGCGATTCTCATCGAATCCAGCTTGAGCTTTCTGGGCATCGGCGTACCCGCCGAGCTTGTCACATGGGGCTCAATATTACACGAGGCCAGCAGCGCTACTTTTGCGTGGTGGTTGGCGGTTTTTCCCGGGGCAGCGATTTTCGTCACCGTGCTCGCTTACTATCTCGTCGGCGAAGGACTCCGCGAAGTCCTCGATCCCCGTCTTCGGGGCTTGCGCTGAGAATGCGCTTTCTGCTAATCCGATTCGCAGCTGCAGTTCACTTGCTTGAGCTAATCCGAAAATGCTCAGGAGGAACGTCGCATGAAGCGTTTGAGTTCCATTGCGATCTCGTTGGCGGTTTTCGCATTTCCTATTCCACTCCACGCCCAATACACCAAGCCCGTCTACATTTCACTTCCGGGCCCCGGTAATATCCAGCACCTCGCCTACGTGGTCGGCAAGGAGAAGAAATTCTACGACGAGATGGGAATTCCCAATGCACAAATCGTTGTCTTACGCGGCAACGCCATTAACGTTCAGGCGCTGGTCTCGGGAACGGTTCATTTTTCCTCAGCGTTTGGCCCGGCCATGCAGACGATGTTTCGCGGCGAACAGCTGCGCATTCTCGTCCAGATCTTTAATCAGGTTCCTTTTGGGCTTATAACGCGCCCTGAAATCAAACGTCTCGAAGATTTGAAAGGAACGAAGATAGCGGTCACCTTCGGTGGCTCCAGCTACAGTCTGCTGCAGGCGATCTTTGCCAAACATGGCCTGCCGGCGAACTTCGCCGACTACATCAACATCCCGGACAATCCGAGCAAGATCATCGCCTTGCAGCAGGGTCGCGTGGTCGCTGCGCTGATGGCGCCGCCGACGGATCAGCCACTTTTGAAAGCCGGGTTTAAACGGCTGGTTTACGGCGGTGACGAATTCAAAGATGTTCCCTTTAGCGCCTTGTTGGCCACCGCGAAGCTCATCAAAGAAGAGCCGGATCTGACTGAGCGAATGGTCAAAGCAGTCGTCAAGTCGCTCTATTGGATCCGTGCCAATCGCGAAGGCAGCATCGATATCATCATGCGCAACGGCAGATTGGATCAGCGGGAAATTGCCGCGTCTCTCTATGACCTCATGCGCGACGCTTTCATTCCGGCATTGGATCCCGAGGGAGTGATGAAGCGCGCTGAAATTGAAATTGTCCTCCTGAAAGAGCGGCCGAACTTCAAGCCGGAGCAATTCATCGAGGATCGCTTCTACAAAGCGGCCTTGAAGGCTCTCGCGCGAGAGCCGGGGGCAAAACGGTAAGAGGAGACGAACACCATGGCAGAAAAAAGCCTCGACGAAATCAAAGCTGACATCCTCAATCGCGCCGGGCGCGTCAATCCTTTCGAAAGGGTCAAGCGGGAGGATGTCGAGCAGGTGCTGCAAAGACTGGATAGCCTCGATCCCGATCTGTGGGGCAGAGAATGGGAAAAGTTCGGCGCGAAATACGAGGCGCTCGGGGAGGAGCAAGAAAAAAAAGGAAAAAAGGAAGAAGCCGGTGAGACTTTCTATCTGGCGTATGAGTACTACCGTATCGGCCGTTATCCCGTCCCAAGCAGCCCGGAAAAGATGAACTGTTACAAAGGAGCACTCAGAACATTTCTCAGAGCGGCACCCATGATGGATCCACCGCTGGAAAGAATTGAAATCCCTTTTGAAGGGAAGAAAGTCGTGGGATATCTGCAGATTCCCAAGGGGACTAACCGTCCGCCGGTGGTGATCCATTGGGGCGGAGTCGATGGCTGGAAGGAAGATCGCAGAAGCAATAGTGAGCTGCTTCACAAAGAAGGCTTGGCGACGTTCACGATCGATATGCCCGGGGCGGGGGAAAACCCGTGCCTCGGCCAAGAACCGCGCGCAGAACGCACTTTTTCCGCGGCCATCGATTATCTGGAGACACGGAAGGATGTCGATGGCAAGCGGATTGCCGTTATGGGCGGCAGTTTCGGCGGCTACTGGGCGGCAAAGGTCGCCCACACGGAAGCTAAACGACTGCGCGGCGCGGTCAATTGGGGCGCGGGAGTGCATCGGACTTTTCAAGAAGAGTGGTTGCGGCCAGCGCTGACCGTTACGGCTTCGCAATATCTCATGGGTCCCGCGAGCTTGTTGGACGCGCGTTCCTACATTTTCGGCGTGAAGACACTTGAGGAAGTTTTAAAAATCGCTCCGAGCCTATCCTTAGTAACGCAGGGATTAATCGACCAGCCCTGCGCGCCGCTGCTTTGTATCAATGGCAAGGAGGACGATCAACATCCGATCAGTGATATCTATTTGCTCCTGGAGCATGGGAGCCCAAAGGACGTCCGGATCATTCCTGGTGCAGGCCATATGGGGCGCAAGAGGGGTCAGTCCAACGATGAGGTTCAACAGATCGCGACCGCCTGGCTCAAGCAGAAGCTCTCGTAAACGAAAAAGGGGGAAGAGATGGCAAGAATCGCCACCATTGACAAGAAGGAAGAGTTGGCGCCCGAGTTTCACAATATCTACGATGCGATCGCGCAGAGCCGGGGTATCGTGGGCGGGCCGTTTTTGGCTCTCCTGCACAGTCCGGAGCTCGCTGGACGCACGGCGCACCTGGGCAGTTACGTGCGATTCGAATCGAGCCTCGATCACAAAGTCATCGAATTGGCCGCGCTGGCCGCGGCACGAGAGCTTGAATGCAAGCACGAATGGGCGGCGCACGTAAATCACGCGCAAAAGGCCGGCATTCCACTCGAAACTATTCGGGCGATTCACCAGCGCAAGGGCGCCGAGCATTTCACTTCCGAGGATGCGCAGATCATCAGTTACGTTCGGGAACTGTTGCATTCTCATCAGGCGAGCGAAAGCACTTTTCAAGCACTCTACGGCCGGCTAGGCGAGCGGGGACTGGTCGAACTCACCGCCACGATCGGTTACTATGCGATGCTTGCCTGTACGTTGAATGCCTTCGACGTGTTTACCGCCACAGCTCCCGATGATTTAAAAATCTAGCGCAATGGTTTCCTAACCATGATGGGAGAAAGGGACAGAAGGAATGAAGCTTAAAGATCAAGTCGCTGTAATCACCGGAGCTGGAAGAAACATCGGCAAGTCGATGGCAATACTCTTCGCTTCGGAGGGAGCAAAAATCGCGGTCATCGAGATGCATGAGGGGCGGGGTCAGTCGGTCGTTGACGAAATCAACAAAACAGGCAGCGAGGCGACGTTAGTGCTTTGTGACGTCTCGAAGTCGAGCGACGTCCACGAAATGGTGAAAAAGGTCGTTGATCGATTCGGCGCCATCGATATTCTCGTCAACAACGCCGCGCTCACGGACCACGCGAATATTTTCGACAGCACGGAAGAGGAATTCGATAAAGTGATCGCAGTAAGCTTGAAAGGGCCGTATCTCGTGACCAAATACGTCGCCACGCAAATGGTCAAGCAAGGGCGTGGCGGGAAGATCGTCAATTTTGGATCCACCTCGGGTATGATCGGCCGCGCCGATGGCATTGCCTATGCTGCGGCCAAGGCCGGCGTGATCAATATGACCAGAGCGATGGCCGTGCAGCTCGCTCCTTATAAGATTCGGGTCAATTGCGTGGTACCCAACCGGTCGGGTTCTCCGGTGGGATTCGACGATGACGTAACCGGAAGCCGGACTTTCGAGAATCTGGCGGGTCGTTTGGGAACCGCGCAGGATCAGGCGAAAGCCGCGCTCTTTCTCGTCAGCGATGATTCCGACTTTATCTATGGTCATCCGCTGGTGGTCGATGGCGGTGTCATGGCAACCGCGAACTTTCCTAAGAATCAATTCATTAACAAATAGCGGGAAGACTGCCTGATCGCGCCGGGTTTGGGTAACTCGAGACCTAACGGTAAAGCGTTAGCGCAGCAATGCGGCGCTCTATCTCAGCCATCATGTGCTTGTATGGCGGCGCATCGATCCCGCCGAAGCGGCGTTTGAATTCCCCTTCCGCCATGAACTCCGGCAAATCTTCCGTCGGCGGCATGAGGTCTTGCTCATTCACGCCAGTCCCGAGTCGCTTCTGTAGCCTTCGGGCGGATGCCGCACTTTGGGTGGCCCACTCACCGAAGCGCGTCCCGGCCCGGTCGGCAGCGATGTCGTTGAACGAAAAACCGCTCCCGCTGCGTGAATCTTCAATCTCCTTGTAAAGGCCGACGGCGTCCGACAGCGGCGTCCCGGCATTGGCGGCCAGGGCCGCCGAGACGACGAAGTGCTGGCTGAAATCATGACGGCCATTGAGCGTTGCCTGATATTGCATTGGGTGTGGCCAGTCCTTGGCGCTGGGAATGACCGCCTCAAGGTTCTTATCGTTGACGTAAAAGGTGAGAACGAAAATTGCGGCGCGGTTCTCCGCGACGGGATCGCCTTTTTGTGAGCGTTGTTGAGCGGTTTCGAATAGCGGATGAATCAAATCGATCAGCGAAACATTTGGGCTTTTCAGCGACCGGGTTACCCCAGTCAAACGCGCTTGATAAACGCGCAGCCTCTCCCGCTCTTCGGGAGGAAGAAGAACGGCGCGGAGATGGTCCGGCAAGTTGGACTGCCATTGGTAAGTGACGGCGATGCTACCGTCATGGATTCTCACTTGCCGGATCGCGTTACGGGCGGAGTTGTAAGCCTCCTCCCCCAGGTAGGTAATGAGAAAGCGGTCAAGCAGCCAATCCGCAAGCCACCCCGGCAACGGCACGCTCCCGACGCGCAAACGCTCAAAACGCGGCAGCGGGCTCGACGGGCTCAGCACCGCTTCGGTGTTCATGAATCGCGCAACGGGATTTCGTGGCAATGAGACGCTCGCGCTCATATGGATAACGTCGCCCGACAACGCGACGTGTGCGCTGCCGCCAGCGTACTGTTGAGCGATGTAGTTGGCCGCGAGGTCGAGATCGGTCTCGCTTACGGAGATCGTACGAACGGCGCCGGGTTTCAAATTCCGGGGATCGTTCTTGTCGAGAATTCGCTTTGCACGCCCGATATTGTCCGGGGTAATCTCAGCGGCCCGGTTGATTTTTGGATGGTCGTCGACGGCCAAAAAAACCATGCCGGCGAGACTCAGCGGTACTAGGAAGACGAAGACAAGCACTAACTTCAAAAGAAATCGCATGAATTGGCTCTGAAGTTAAGCTTACATGATGTCGGAACTGAATCCCAATATGGGCCAACCGACCTTCGAACGAAACGAAAGTCATCTCAGTTCGTCTTTTAGCCATCGGATGATCGTTGGCAAAGTGTCCGGCGTTTGGCCCATGTGGCCACCGGGGAAGACCCGGACGGATTTGGGGCTGCCGTATTCCAGCAGAATGTAGAGATCCTCGATAGGCGTTTGCAGATCGTCTTTGCCGTTGACGATCAGCATCGGACAGGAGGGCTTTTCCAACCAGCCTTGAGTTTTGAGCGACATCGACGGAAAAACTTTGGCGAGTTCATCCAAATTATTGACGCCGAACACCATACAGCGGGCGATATCATGATCCATGAGATAGCTTTCCGCGTTGGTCGACTCCCGGAGCCAATCTTCCTGAAAGAAATAGTGCACGCCGCCACCCCAAACCACGGAGGCGCGGAGCCGCTGCGCCTCGACGAAAGCCATCTTCGCCGCCCAATAACCACCGAAACTCCGCCCGACCATGCCGATGCGTTTGGCGTCGACTTCCGGTCGCTGCTCCAGGTAGCCAATCACGGCACTGAAAAGGGAATCTGCGGTGGTCGACGCCTTGATCGGGCTTTCTCCAACCCCGGGCATGTCGATGGCACAGGTGGTGAGCCCTGCGCGGTGCATGGCTTCTTCGTATTCGAAGGCCTCCGCTTTGAAACCGTCGATGCCGCCGAAATTGATCACCACCGGATGCTTCGCGCCATCGCGACCAAGCCGTAGATAGGCCGGAATAATCTTATCGCGATAGGGGATCTCGATCCTTTCGAGCGGCGGCTCGAAGTAGCGGCCGGCTCTTTCGTAGAGCTCAAGGCTCTTGCTCAGACATTGCATTTTTCCCGGCGTGTGCGGCACCGGATATCGGCCCGTGGCGTAGTAGGTATAGGCCAGGATGTAGGCGGCCCGGGCTTCCTCCAACCGACCGGCCTGTTCGTGCTGGCGTCCCGCCTTCTCGTAGGGCTTGGCGACGCGCGACCACTCCGCGGCCCAAAGCTCGGGGTCTTTGCTGGTAAGATTGGCTAGAACGGACTCTACATCCTCGATCTTCGCGCGGCGGAAGATTTTACTCGTGCCCGTCATCTTGCGAACTTCCGCTTTGATTTCGTCGAGACTCTTTATTCGACCCATGATAATTTTCTGCGTCGCGTGACCGGATTTTTTTCAGTTGAACGGTTTGAGCCGTTCAGAGAAAGCGGTGCGGGTCCCGGCTAACGGTTGTGGCGAACACCGTCCGTCTATCTTACCTTGACATTAACTTCAACCTGCAAGTAATATTCCCTACTCATTCAGCCGTCGGCGCAATTTGTCGGTATGGTTGTGAATGTTGTCCTGTCTGATATGTTATTTTGGTTCCAATGTATTCCCGCCGTAAAAAAACCAGACAAACTGGATCGAGGTAGCGTCGGTTTCTTCCATGGCTGATCTGATCCAGGTCAAAAATCTACGGACGTCGTTTTTCACCCCGGAGGGCGAGGTGCGCGCCATCGACGGCGTGAGCTTCGAGATCGGTGAAAGCAAGACGCTCGGCCTGGTGGGAGAGTCGGGCTGCGGCAAGAGCGTGACTTCGCTTTCCATCATGCGCCTCATACCCTCGCCGCCCGGACGCATCGTCGGTGGCGAAATTCTCTACCGGGGGCGCGATCTCCTCAAACTCAACAACGAGGAGATGCGCAAGATTCGCGGCAACGAGATCTCCATGATCTTTCAGGAGCCGATGACCTCTCTCAATCCGGTTTTCACGGTCGGCAATCAGATCGGCGAGGCGATCCGGTTGCATCAAGGACTCGGCAAAAAAGAGACGAGAGCAAAAACCATCGAGATGCTCAGGTTAGTGAAGATCGCCGACCCTGACTCGCGCGTCGACTCCTATCCGCATCAGTTGAGCGGCGGCATGCGTCAACGGGTGATGATCGCCATGGCGTTGTCTTGCAACCCGAGCCTCTTGATCGCCGATGAGCCGACCACGGCTTTGGACGTGACGATCCAGGCGCAGATTCTCGAGCTGATGAAAGAGCTGCAACAGAAGATCGGCGGCATGGCTCTCCTCTTGATCACCCACGACCTTGGGGTGGTGGCGGAGCGGGCCGATGAAGTCGCGATCATGTATGCCGGGAAAATCGTCGAGCGCGCCAGCGCGCCGGCTATCTTCGCGCGACCGTTTCACCCCTATACGGTGGGCTTGCTGAATTCGCTTCCGGGTACCGGAGCAAAAAAGAAAAAACGCTTGAACGCCATTCCCGGCGTCGTGCCGAGCCCGCTTCATTTGCCGAGCGGTTGCCGTTTTCGTGATCGCTGCCCTAAAGCGGCGGGGATTTGCGCCGAGGCCGAGCCGCAGCTGGTAGAGATGGAACCCGCTCACTGGGCGGCTTGCTATTTTCCCGAAAGCGGCCAGCGACCGACAGCGCAGACCAACCCTGAGTCCGCTTCGGTGTAAATGCCATGAGCCTTTTGGAGATTCGTAATCTGAAGAAACACTTCCCCGTGGGCGAAGGTCTTTTTTCCCGCAACAAGGGCGCGGTGAAAGCGGTGGACGGCGTGAGCCTCACGGTGGAGGAGGGCGAGACCCTCGGGATCGTCGGCGAGTCCGGCTGCGGCAAGTCCACCTTGGGGCGAACGATCCTCAGGCTCGTCGAGCCCACCAGCGGCGAAATTTATTTTCAAGAGAAGAATTTGCTGACCATGTCACCGCGCGAGCTGCGCGATACGCGGCGGCAGATGCAGATCATCTTTCAGGATCCCTACGCCTCGCTCAACCCGCGCATGCGCGTGGGCGACATCGTGGGTGAGGGACTTGAGATTCATAAGCTCGCCAAAGGCAAGGCCAAGCGCGATCGAGTCATAGAATTGCTCAATCAAGTCGGTTTGAGAGAAGATCACTACAACCGTTATCCCCATGAGTTCAGCGGCGGACAACGCCAGCGAATCGGTATCGCGCGGGCCTTAGCGGTGAGCCCCAAGTTCATCGTGGCGGACGAGCCGGTTTCGTCCCTCGACGTTTCCATTCAAGCTCAGATCATCAATCTCTTGCAGGAGCTACAGGAGAAAATGCATCTGACGTATTTTTTCATCTCCCATGATCTGAGAGTCGTCGAGCATATCAGCCATCGAGTGGCGATCATGTATCTCGGAAAGATCGTCGAGATCGCCAAGAGTGAAACCATCTATCAGGACGCCAAGCATCCCTATACCCGGGCGCTGCTCTCCGCTGTGCCCATGCCCGACACCAGCCGGAAAAAAGAGCGAACCATTCTGCAAGGCGATGTCCCGAGTCCCGTCCATCCACCCTCGGGTTGTACGTTTCATCCCCGTTGCGCCTATCGCGAAGCGATCTGTGACCAGATCGAGCCGCCACTGGACTTTGCCGGAAATGGTCATGGCGTTTCTTGCCATGTGTTCGGACCCGTAAAGCGAGCGTAAGAATGTAAAATGGGCCTTTTTCTTGGCTCGAAAATATTGCGCCATCGGCTGCAGCCTGATCTGTCTTACCTGTGGCTCAGGACACCAGTGAGGTTGTTAATCGCGATCGCGCCTCAAGTTAATGTTGATCGAAATCCGGAGTTGATTTATCGGCGCGGGATGGTAGAATTAATTCGGTTCCAACAACTAGGCGAAGGGAAAAAGATTTTCTGAAGGCCTCTCGGGAGCGATTCCGAGGGGTTTTTATTTTATTTAGGAGTCGCAGATATGTCAGCTCAGGATGCGCGCGTGCCGATGACCAGTAAAGGTTACCAAGTCTTGATGGAGGAGTTGAAGCGCCTAAAGAGCGTCGAGCGGCCGAAGAACGTTCGCGAGATCGAAGAAGCGCGGGACCACGGCGATCTTTCTGAAAACGCCGAATTTCATGCCGCGAAAGAACGTCAGTCGTTGCTCGACGTCCAGATCCGCGACATCGAAGACAAGCTTGCCCGCGCCCAGGTCATCGAAGTTTCCAAATTGTCCGGCGATAGAGTTGTCTTCGGCGCCACGGTTTCATTGGCCGATGGTGATACCGGGGAGAAGGTGGTATATCAAATCGTGGGTGATCATGAGGCGGAGCCAAAGAACGGAAAAATTTCTATCAGTTCTCCCGTTGCCCGCGCCTTGATCGGCAGGAGCGAAGGAGACGAGGTTCAGGCCCACACCCCCACCGGTGTTCGTTCGTTTGAGATCCTGAGCGTAGAGTACATCGACTAGATCACCCCCGGTTGGCGGCGCGGGCCTTCTTGGAAAGGGATCATGTCCTTTTCAGTCAGAAGGACTGCTCGCATACTTGGTTTCTTCCTACTGCTGGGTCTGCTATCGCCCCCCCTTAGCCCGGCGGAAATTCTGATCGAACCCCGTGTCGGCTTTCACGGTGTATTCCAGCTCGGCCGTCCTTTCCCCCTTGAAATCGAGCTTAGCAATTCGGGCCGGCCTACCGGAGGCAATTTAGAAGTACGAGTATGGAAGGGTGGGGCTTCCAAAGCGGGCGCGCCTTATCCGCTCTATTATCGCAGAGAAATCTTCCTTTCCTCCCAATCTACAAAGAGCGTCCAGTTCACTGTCGATCCGGACTTTATCAGCCGGCCGCTCACAATCGGATTTACCAGTCCCACCGGCAGTACGTTCCGTGAGCTGGACCTGCGACGTTACTTTTCGCCAGCATCGGTGATGCTGCTCGTCAGTGAAGGCAACACCGCCCCGGTGATTTCTCTCGGATCGTCGTCGCAAAACCATTTGGTCTCGCTTTCGCTGGCCGAGCTACCGTCGGATTCCAGAGCGCTGCTCGGCGTCTCACATCTAATCTTCTATGATCTATCTTTGCGCGAGCTCTCCCGCTCGCAAATTCTCGCTCTGGACGACTGGATCAACTCCGGTGGCCGGATGATTATTCTGGGCAGCATCAACTATGCACTTTATCAGGAGCCCAAGCTTAGCCGATTTCTCCCGGTTCGCGTCACGGGTTTGAGAAAAATTTCCTCGCTCGCCACTCTGGCCGGCGCTGAAGGGGTATCTCCTATAACCGACGCCTGGGCGCAGACGTCGACCCTCGTGGACGGTAAAATGCTGGCGGAGGATCACGGCACGCCGCTTATCGTCGAAACCAGCCGCGGCAAGGGCAAGATTACTTACGTAGCATTGGACGTTGGGCGGCCGCCGCTGACGCGCTGGGAAGGTCTGCCAAAGCTCTTCCGAAATCTTCTGGCGCCGGGCTTCGATAGCGATGCGCCACCGCGGCCGCAATGGGACGATACGGTTTTTTCTCAGCTGATCCAGAGCCCGTCTTTCATTTCCACCTACGTGCCCGCCGGCTCGCTTTTCCTGGCGATTCTCTTCTACCTTGTCGCCGTCGGATACTTCTCCTGGCTTTGGCAGCGAAAACAGTTGCCACCACGAATTTTGCTGATCTGTCTCACCATCCTCATTGGCTTTTCCACGACAGGGGGATACTTGTTCTTTAGCCGCGGCGGGAATATTCCAGACGGCGTGCTGCTCACCTCTACGGTATTAGAGAGCGTCGCCGACGGCTTTGTGGAAGCCCAAGCCAACGTGGCCTTGTTTTCGACGCAAATTCGCCAATATAACCTTCAAGTGGAGCGTGGCTGGATTGACTTGACTCCGGTCTACTCGCGCTCACGGGGGCAGCGAGAAGAATCTATCATTGTACTTCAGGACGGCAGCGGTGCGAGCCGGTTTCAGTTGCCCATGCGAGAATGGGACTACCGGCTCTTTAAGGCGCGTTTCGTCGAACGATTTCCCTTGCGCGTCGAATTTGAACCCCAGGGTGACAAGCTGCTTGTGAAGGTCAACAATCAGAGTTCGAAAGACCTGACAGACTGTTGGCTGTTCGTACCTGGCCGACGCTTTGCCTTAGGAGACGTTCCGCGGGGCACGCGTTGGACCAAGGGGTTTCCCCTCGCCCCCGCCAACAGACCGGAAGACAGCCCCGGCCGTTCCGACACGATCAGTTTTCGCGATCTTTCGTTCAAAGACAGGACACAGGACGTTCTGTTTCACTCGTCTTTTTTTTCCCGTGATGGAGGGTCGGAGCGTTGGGGCGGTAGCGCGGTGGTCTTTTTCGGCTGGATGAAGAATCCAGACCCGCGGCTCTGGGTCGATGACCCACGAATACGCGCGAGCGATTACACGCTCTTTCGCGCCATCATGCCGTTGGCCGGCCCGGAGGACGACACATGAGAGACAATCCGGTTTTGAGCGAGAGCTTAGAGGTCTTTTTCGGCGAGGGACATGGATTCGCGGTGTACTTTTATCTGCTGATCATTCTCGCGCCGGTGGAGTTCCTGTCGCTCTATCTGCCATCGCTGGATGCACAGATGTGGAGCGGCTCCGCGAGTCTATTCAAGGTCTGCTCGGTAACGGCACTATTGCTGATTGCTTATTTTGCGTTGCGCGTGGCGAATCAAGAATTCGCGCCCTGGAGGTTCTTGACGACCCGACGCTGGGTCCGGGAGAAGGGTCTTACGGCCGCGACGATCGGCAAAGGTCAACTGACTTTTCTCACCGTTCACGTCGTGTTTTCTGTCCTTCTCTGCGTGCCCTTCTTGATCTGGGCGGCGGCCATTGCACGGACCTCACCGGGGCGGGTGACCGGAGCGCTCCTGCTGCTCTTTTTCTATGCGTTGAGCTACAGCGTGTGGGGGCTGGTAACTCTGGTTCTATGGGAGCGCCGCTTTGAAACCCGGCAGGTCTTCATCCGCTGCTTTTTCTTCAGCCTGGTTCTGCTTTCCGCGCTGGTCTATCTGCCGCTCAACCCCGTGGCCTTTCTGTTGGCGTATCTCGGACGGCAGGAGTTGGAGCCGCTCACCTTGGCAGGTCTGAGATGGTCCGCGACGGCCATCCACTTTGGTTTTCATCTGTGTCTTGGCGGGCTCGGGCTGACGGCATATCTTTGGGCGCTTAAGAGAGAGGTGGCGCTTTGATCTCCCATCCGGAAGGCCTCAGGCAAAAATTTTCCGAGCTACTGACTTGGGAGAAGGTCAAGCGGCGGGAGCAGATTCTCCTTTCCCTCTCTTTCTTTGCGCTGGCCGCAGCGCTGTTGACGTGGCCGTTTAACTCGCAGCTTTCGGCCATGATGAATCGCTTGTGGTGGCCTTTGCTGTTTTTTCTCGGCCTTGCTCCCTTCATGTTTTTCAAGAGGCGCTGGCGCCCTCGAGATTCTACCCGCGCGGTCGCCGCGGTAGACAAGAGCCTGCGACTCGAGGAGCGCGCGATCACGGCCTGGGAGATTCTGGCGCGCGGGGAGAGAGGCGCCGCTGAAGAGCTGGTCGTAAAGCAAGCCGAGGAAAGAATCAAAACGGTTGATGTCAAGACACTCTTCCAAAGGCGGCACAACTGGCAAGGCACCCTGGTGCTGCCGCTTCTCCTGATTTGGCTGACGCTCGTGTGGTTCGATGCGGGCGTGCCGGTAAACGACAACCTGCGCCTGTCGCTGCCGCAAGCGCTGGCTTATAAGCTGCGCGAATTTTCCCGTGAGCTGCAAGAAAGAGCCCAGAGCGAGGGGCTGCGCGAAACGATGCAAGTCGGTCGGGAGTTGGAAAAGATCGCGCAGAAAGGCCTCGACGCAAAAGCCAGCGATGATCGGTTCAAAAGCGATCTCGCCGGCATGACGAAGAAGCTCGACGCCATGCAAAAATCGGCAGCCCAGTCGGCGCCGTTCTCGGCCGCCGACAGCCAGCAGAGCCTGCGGGACCTGAAATCCGAATTGGACGCGGCACGGGATCTTTTGAATTTTCCCGAGGCTCAGGAGACGCAGGAGTTGGGACAAAAGTGGCTCGACCAGCTCGGGACCTTGCCGCAACTCAAAAGGCAATTCGACAAACAAGGCCAGGCCGGACAGCGACTCGACCAAAGCGAGTTAAAATCTTTTCTCAGCCGATTGGAAAAGCAAGTCACCGGTGAGCTGGATCGGCGAACCTTGTTGGATGCGCAACAATTTCTCGAGCAACTCATGAACCAAGGCCAGAAGGGGGAAAGCAACGTAGAGATGGCGGGACGAGGAGAGCAGGATTTGCCGGATAACGGCGAACGCGCGAAGAGCCGAAGCAACCTTCCTGGGCATGAGCCCGGCGGGAAGGAGGAAAAGTCGCAGCCGCTACCGGAATTTGCCGGAGGCGCGGCCACTCATCTGAAAGGGTTGCTTGGCGAGGGACAAAGCGACGGCCTGGCGTTGAAGGGGAAACCGTCGGCGGGTAAGAGTGAAATTTCCCAAGAGGAAGTCATAGCCTCATATCAGCGGCAGGCGGAAGCCGAACTCAATAGCGAACGGATTCCGGACACGCTTAAGGAAACGATTAAGAATTATTTTCTTTCACTTGGGTTAGGAGAGGGAAAGAAATGAGGAGTCAACTGCAGGTGGTGCAACAAACACGTTGGAGTACTGGAGTGTTGGAGTGATGGGTCATTAATCAACACTCCATTACTCCATCACTCCATTTGATCATCCGAGGAGCTTCATGGAAGCGGTGGCAGAGATCGAAGAGAGAATGCAAAGCGCGCGCGGCTCTTTTGCCGAACTCAAGGCCGAGATAGCGCGCGCGATCGTGGGGCACGAGGAGTTGATCGAGCAGGTCTTTATCGCCCTCGTGTGCGGCGGCCACTGCCTTTTGGAAGGCGTGCCTGGGTTGGGCAAGACGCTCATGGTCCGGAGTCTCGGCGAGACTCTGAGCCTCAGCTTTTCACGCATCCAGTTCACTCCGGATCTCATGCCGGCGGACATCACCGGCACCAACGTCCTCACCGACGATCCGTCGGGAAGAAAGGTCTTCGAGTTCCAGCGGGGACCGGTCTTCGCCCACATCGTGTTGGCCGACGAGATCAATCGGGCCACGCCCAAGACTCAATCCGCCCTGTTGGAAGCCATGCAGGAGCAGAGCGTGACCGTCGGCGGCAAGGCGCATCGACTGGAAAACCCGTTCATGGTGCTCGCCACCCAGAATCCCATCGAGATGGAAGGAACCTATCCGCTGCCTGAAGCCCAGGTGGATCGATTCTTTTTTAAGCTCTTACTTAACTATCCGACGCGGGAAGAATTGGGTCGCATCGCCGATCTGACGACCGCCGCGCCGGCGAGCCCGCTGCGCGAAGTTTTGGACGCAGCGGTCATTCTCCGGATGCGTCAATGGGTGCGGGAAGTACCATTGGCGGAGACGGTAAAAGACTACGCGGTCCGCTTAGTGCTCGCGACCCATCCGCGGCGGGAGCGGGACGACGAGTCCGGCTCTTTGGTGCGGAAATTCGTGCTCTACGGCTCCAGCCCTAGAGGGCTGCAGAGTTTGATTCTCGCGGCCAAGGCGCGCGCGCTTTTATCGGGGCGACCGAATGTTTCCTTTGAGGATCTTCGCGCGATGCTGCCTCCCAGCTTGTGTCATCGGCTGATTCTCAATTTGGAGGCCGACGCCGAAGGGATCAATGCGGGGAAAATACTTGATGAAATTCTGACTCAGGTTCCCGAGGTGGTCTGAGCATGGCTGAAAGTTCACCGTCGTTTGTCGATCCGGAGTTTCTCAAGAAGCTCGAACGGCTGCGTCTGATCGCCAAGCGACTGACTTGGACGGGCGCCAAGGGCGAGCATTCTTCCTCTCGTAAAGGCTTTAGCCTCGAATTCTCGGATTACCGGCGGTATCAACACGGCGACGACCTGCGCTACGTCGATTGGAACATCTACCGCAGACTCGACCGGCTGCTGTTGAAAGTCTTCACCGCCGAAGAAGAGATGAATGTTTACCTGTTGGTGGACACGAGCCGTTCGATGGCGGAGGGGACACCGTCGAAGATCAGCTACGCCAAACGAGTCGCCGCTGCTCTGGGCTACATCGGTCTCAAAAATCTCGACCGGGTGGGCGGCGCATCGTTTTCGTCGGCCTTGAGCCGGCCCCTGACGGTGGGTCGAGGGCGCAAGCAGATTCTCAGCCTCTTTGACTTTCTCACCAAACTCTCCTGCGACGGCGAAACTCATCTGCTGTCGGCGATACGCTCTTTCACGACTCTCTTTCCCCATCCAGGCCTGGTCGTGCTGGTGAGTGACCTTCTCGATCCGCGCGGCTGCCGCGCCGCTCTGGAGGAGCTTGCCCGCAAGAAGCATCAGCTCTTGGTCATTCATATCCTGGACGAGCAAGAAATCACACCGAGAGCGGCCGGTGATGTCTCGCTCCTCGATGTCGAGGGCGGACGGGAGCGGAGATTTTTCTTAGACGCGGATTTGCTGCGCCGCTTTCAGCAGGAACTGCAGAGTTATTTCCAAGAAATCGAGTCGGTTTGCTCCAGCCGTCAGGCGGATTACTTACGCACTACGACAAAAACTCCTTTCGACGAATTTGTCCTACAGACGCTGCGGCAAGTGGGCAGCGTGACTTAAGCAATGCTTTGGGGTTTCCCATACGCTTTTTTGCTTCTCTCCGGAGCCGTTCCGCTCATTCTCTTTCTCCATAGCCTCAAGCCTAGAGGGTTGAAACTCAGGACCACCACTCTCTTCATATGGGAGCGCGTGCTGAAGCAGCAGCCCCTGGGCACGCGCCTCGGCTGGCTCCTCAGAAAGAATCTTCTCCTGATCCTGCAGCTCCTGGCCGCGGCGATTCTCGTCGCGGCGTTGGCGGACCCCACACTGCTTCACTTCGGCGCGCCCTCCGGCGACATCGTCGCGGTCATCGATTTGAGCGCCAGCATGAAAGCCAGAGGAAGGTCGGGAACTCGCTTCGAAGCAGCGCGCAAAGGATTCCTGGCATTAGTGGATGAGCTCGGATCGGACCAGAAGATGATGGTCATCGGTGCCGGCGCCGAGCCGCGTCTGCTGGCGCCGTTTACGTCGGACAAGAGAAGGCTGCGGGAGCTGGGGCGCAGCCTGGAGGCAACGGATGCCCCGGGCCACGTCAAAGAAGCGATCCTTTTCGCTCATGCATTCCTCAAACGCGGAAGTCCGGATCGCGTGGTGGTGATCACCGATGGCGCCTTCGAAGGAGCTGAAAATTTTGCCCGTCCATCGGCTCACCTTCATTTCATCACCGTGGATGGCGGAAAAGACAACGTCGGTATCGTCGGCTTTGAAGTGCGACGCCAACTCGACCATCCATCGCGCCTCGAGATCATGGTGCATATAAAGAATTATACAAACAGAACTATCCGCGCCCCGCTCACACTCACCTTGGCGGGAAAAACGCTGACGCGGGAAACGATCGACATCGAAGCGAATGGACGTCGGGTTTTGATTTATCCCGTCGGTGAAGCATTGTCAGGGGCCTTGGAGGCCCGCCTGGAGATCGATGACGATTTTCCCACTGACAATCGGGCCTATCTCGCCGTCACCGAAGCCTCCGTGGTTCGCATCCTCTACATTGGTCCAGGCAATCCTTTTCTCAGCAATCTGTTTCGTTTCTTTCCCGGCGTGGAATTCACCACCGCACAACGATGGGAGCCGAATTCCTCAGCTCCCCAGGATCAATATGACATTGTGATCTTCGACCGCGTTCCCGTGCCGGCGCTGGCCCAAGGAAATTTTGTTCTGATCGACACCGTGGCGTCCAATTTACCGATCCAGGTCCGAGGAAAGATCGACAGACCACGGTTGGCGACTCCGGTGACGAAGCATCCGCTCACCGACGGACTGAGTCTCGGCGATCTAAACGTGCGTGAATCTCTTAAATTGGCCCTGGGGGGTGAGGGAACCATTCTGGCCCGCTCGCCTGAGACTCCGCTGCTCATTGCCTTCGAGAAGGGCAAGCTCCGCGCCCTGCTCATTGGCTTCGATCTCATGTCATCGGACCTGCCATTTCGAGTGGCCTTCCCTCTTTTGTTTCACAATACCATCGAGTGGCTCCACCCTAATCAACTTGAATTTCCCGCCCAGAGCGTTCGGGCGGGGGCTCCTTTCGAGATTCGCCTGCCCGTGGCCGACAGCGATCTAGAAATCACCGCTCCCTCGGGCCGGAAAGAAAACCTCAAGGCCGTCACGAGTCCTTTTGTATTTGCCGATACCACCGAAGCCGGCTTTTATAGTTTCCAGAGCGCCAATCGGCGAGGCCAGTTCGCGGTCAATCTCTTCGACGAGGCAGAATCGCAGATCACACCACGCGTGAAACTGGGTGCGGTGGGAGCCGGTGAAAAAGGCGAGAAAGGCGGCGAGCCGCCGGAAGCGGGAATTTCCCTCTGGCCGGCGTTGCTCGTTGTCGTACTGGTTCTGCTCATCATCGAGGGGATCCTCGTTTTGCGGAGTGGCGCGACGTTCACTCCTCTGGCGGCGCGGGCGTTGGCCTGCGCGGCGCTGGTTCTCGCCGTCGTCAACCCGCGAATCTTCAAGGCAACCAACGCATTGGACGTGGTGCTGGGCGTCGATCTCTCACGCAGCGTGGGCCAGGAGGGGAGAGAAAAGGCGCGCGAGATTATCGAGGCGGCTAAGCGCGCGAAAAATCCCGAAGCGCGCACCGGACTGCTCCTGTTCGGTCGAGGGTCGGAATGGGAGTTTTTGCCGCGCCGGGATTTTCCTGAGGCGGATTTCGCAGCGCGGCTGGACCGCGAAGAGACCGATATCCAAGCGGCGTTGCAAGCGGCGGTCGCTCAGATCGGCGAGGGGCGGCAGAGTCGGATCCTGTTAGTCTCCGACGGCAACGAAAATCGCGGCGAAACCTCGCGGGTCATTCCGCTGCTGCGCGCGCAAAACGCGCAGGTCTGGACGCTGCCTGTGAGCCTCTCGCGTGGCCGGAACGAAATCTATCTCAGCGACCTGGTCATGCCGCAGCAGGTGGACAGCGCCGAAGGGTTTGAAATCAGAGGTGCGATCGAGAGTCTTCGCGACGCGCCGGCGCACATCAAGCTACTGCGCGACGGCGTCTTGGAAAGGGAACGGGACCTCCAGCTCAAGGGCGGCACGAACCAGGTGAGTTTTCGCGAGAGCTTGAAGGAACGCGGCAGCCATATGTACGAACTTCTAGTTGAGTCCAAGGACGATACCCTGGCGGAAAACAACCTGCTCCAAGGGGTCGTAGAGGTGAAAGGGCCACCAAAGGTTTTGCTCCTTTCTTCACAGAAAGAAAGCCAGCGCTTTCTCTCCCGGGTTCTGCAAGTGCAAGGCTATTCGGTGATGGAGTCATCGCCGGAAGCGCAGCCACTCACGCTCCCCGAGCTCTCTTCATTCGATCTCCTGATCCTCGACAACGTGTCCGCTTTTCAGCTTTCCCATGGCAAAATGGAAACCATTGAAAAATATGTCCGCGACCTGGGCGGCGGACTCCTCGTCATCGGCGGATCGCAGAGTTACGGCGCCGGCGGCTACTATCGCACGCCTTTTGAAAGAATTCTGCCGGTGGACATGCGGCCGCCCGCGCGGCTCGATCTGCCGCACGTGGCAATGGTCTTCGTTCTCGACAAGTCCGGCAGCATGGGCGCGGGGCCCGAGGGGAGCACGAAGCTGGATCTGGCCAAGGCCGCGGCGGTGGCGGCGGCGGATATCATGAATCCCACGGACCAGGTCGGCATTCTCGCCTTTGATGCGGCGTGGGATTGGACTCTGCCTTTTCGGCCGGTGGGCAAAGGGGAATGGATTTCGGATAAACTCGCTTCGTTGCAATCGGACGGCGGTACGGACATGTACAAGGCGATGGTCGAGGCCTATCGGGTAATCGCGACCAAACAAGCGGCGATCAAGCACGTACTCGTGCTCTCGGACGGGCTCACGGACAAGGCGGATTTTAGCGGCCTAGTGGCAAAGATGGCCCGCGACAACATCACGGTATCGACGGTATCCGTGGGCAGCGATGCCGACATCAAACTGATGGCCGATATCGCCAGGAACGGAAAAGGTCGGGGCTATGTGACCATCGACCCGGAAACGATCCCGCAGATCTTCACGGCTGAGACTCTGTTGATCGCGCGCGATCTTTTAGTCGAGAAGCGCATCACCCCAACGATTGTAGCGCCGGTGGGCCCGCTCAGGGGAATCGCCCAAAGCAATTTACCGTCGCTGCGGGGCTATGTCCTTACCTATCCCAAACCGCGCGCAGAATTGCTGATGACGGCGGACAAAGATCCGCTGCTGGTCTCCTGGCGCTACGGGCTCGGGCGCGTCATGGCGTTCACCTCGGACGTGAGCGGCCGCTGGGGAAGGGAGTGGGTAACATGGTCACATTTCCCCCAATGGGCCAGTCAGCTGGCGCGCGACACCATGCGCAAAATCCTGCAAACAAAAATGCGGACGGAATTCAAACCTGAAGGAGATTCGGTGAGGGTCATCGCCGATTTTCTCTCCAAAGAGGGAAACTTCTTAAATCATTTGAATCTCAGGGGCAATATCACGGCGCCAAACCAAACCACTCAGGAGAAAGTCTTCCAGCAGATCGCCCCCGGCCGTTATGAGGCAAAGTTTTCTCCTTCCGAGCGCGGCATTCATCTAATGACGCTCTACGCCGAAGGGAAGAGCAGCGAAGCTCCACTGCCGGTGGCAACCGTTCCCTACATCGCGCCCTACCCGAAGGAATACCGCGAACTGAAACCCAATATGGCTTTGCTCAGCCGTCTCGCCGAAGAGACCGGCGGTGAGATGTTGGATCCGGAGAAGCTCGATGACGGAGTGAAACGGCTTTACACGCCGACACCCGGCAAAGGGACGCGCGCGCAGGAAACCTGGTGGCCGCTCGCCGGACTCGGGTTGTTTTTGTTTCTTGGTGATCTCGTGCTCCGGAATTGGCCTCGGCGGCCTCCTGCCGAAGTATTGCTTGCTAGCACTTCCGCTGCTTAGCTACAATCGGCGCGTTTACGACGATGGTAACACCGGCAAATTTCAATTGACCACGGGGGCGATAAGGTTGAAGACAATAATTGGAATGGTTTTGGTCGGGCTATTATGTTTTTCTTCGATTCCAGGAAAATCTGCAGGCGCGCAGAAGTTGCAGCGAGTGCGAGTCGCCCTTTCTACGCCGACGTATATGGCGCCGCTTTGGGTGGCTAAGGATAATAAATTGTTCGAGAAGTACGGACTTGATGTTCAAATGATCCTGGTGAGCGGCGGCTCTCTAGTCGCGCAAATGCTCGCCTCAGGAGAAATTCAAATGACGGCGAACGCGCCGGCCTCGCTGGTGAACCTGATTGCCGGGGGCGAAAAGCTGTCTTTCTTTCTCGGCCTCAGCAATACGTCGCCGTTCACGCTCGTGACTCAGCCTAATTTGCGCAAAGCCGAGGATCTTAGGGGTAAAAGACTCGGCACGGCCCGCTTCGGCGGCTCCTCGCATATTTCCGCGCTGATCGCGCTGGAGCACCTGGGACTCGATCTTAAACGTGACAGGATAATCCTGATTCAGACCGGCGTCGACCCGGAGCGGATGGCGGCTCTGGAAAGCAAGGCTATCGACGCGGCGATGCTGCAGCGAGTGGCGACAAAAGTGATGACCGCCAAAGGTTACCATCCTTTGCTCAATATGAACCAGGCCAAGATCCCGTACCAAAACACCGGTCTCGCGATGAAAAGAGACTTCGCCGCCGCCAATCCCAAAGCCGTTGACAGTGTCGCCCGCGCGGTGATCGAAGGTTACGGTTTCATATTCAACAAAAATAACAAACCAGCCGTGAAAGAAATCATCGCGAGAAATCTCCGGCTACCCAACATCGAAGCGGCGGAAGATTTCTATCAAGAGGCGCTGGAAGAGCTCGACCGAAAACCCTACCCGAGCCTCGAAGGCACCCGAAACGTCATCAAATACGTCGCGGAGCAAAACCCGAAGGCCGCCAATATCAAAGCGGAGGAAATTGTCGACACGAGCTGGTTGAAGAAACTCGATGGTGAGGGGTTCTTTGAGAAGGTGTATGGGGGGAAGTGAGTAACTTTGCCTGGAGTTCCTATGACTATACTCAACGTTGCTCCAATTACGTGTGCCATCTGCAAGGCAACATTTGGTGAGTTAGAAGGCGCGGCGTGCAAGCAATGTAGAAGAATTCTGTGCCGGAAACATTTCTTTAGAGGATTCTTTAAAGGACGAGGAGTGCTTTGTTCGGAATGTGTCAAGAAAAACTCTTCGGCTAGTCACTGACTTAAAAAATTCTGGGAGTGATTTGTTCTTCTCGGTGCCTGCGTCCAAAAAATCTTCTGGTACTCTTCTTTCTTTTTTCGCCAGTTTTTTCGAGGTTCAGCTCCTTTCCCGAGCTACGTGAGAAATCTCGCATAGCCGGCCGGCGCGCACCTGTCTGACCTGGATATGAAGTATGTGTTTTACGACCGCGCGGTTTGAAAAATTCGACAAGTAACGACCTAGCCGCCGCCAGACCAAGGACGGTTTTGTCCGCCTATTCGTACTGCCTAAAATGGCGTGGAGGTTCGACAACTATGGCAATCGTCATTTGAGATCCACTAGACTCTGGAAAGACCTTGGTTTGCGGCGGTTTGGGATTTGGGTGCCGAAGATGCTGGCTAAAAAGCGGAATTAGACTTTAAAAGGCGGACCAAATTCATATGATTTTCCTTCTGCTTACGTCGTAGGCAGAGACTGATTATAGCTTGGGCATAGAGGGCTTTGCGCCTACAGCGAGTAGGTATAATCCGCACCTCTTTCCACGGATAGACCAAAAGATTGTGGAATTTAGTTTGTGGTACGAGCTTTGCGTATTCCCTGTGCGTGGAAAGAGTAAAAATGCTCCGGGAGATGAGTGAAGAGCGTACTGAAGCCCTTTACCTATTTTGGACGTCTAATAAGTGAAAGTAGGTTTAAGGGAAGCGCGACAGGTGCCGATAGTAAAATTTAGTAGGCGACGAGGAATAAACAACAGCCGAACAGCTCTGAACCACACGACGGAGGGAACCATGAGTCCAGGTGATCCGCTAAAGACAATTAAGCCGATTCGATCGCAGAAAACGGGGATCCTCTTACCTCGGCAGGGAACTTTCGTCCGGGCTATCGAGAATCTCGGACGAAATCTAATTCTCGTGAATTTCGGCAATGCTGGGGAAGAGTATCTTTTTCCTGACGAGGTTCTGCCCGAAGCGAGCAAGGGGTAGATCGACAAACACCCCACGCATATGTGTGGCCCAACTACCATCTCACGCTCGGCTCGAGCCGCACCAAATTGTCCATCGCTGACCCTTCTTGTTCACTTGCCTTACATGCTCTGAATCAGAACCGCCTGTTTCATCCACGATATTTTGCTCAACGCATTACGCGTAAAGCTTCTCTCGCCGTTTGGCTTCCTTGCTAAAGATCTGATAAAAAAAAGACCTTAGTGATCTGTAAAGGTTGATTTGCCACTAGGAGTACGTACTTCGACGTGCTCAGTACGGAACGGGAAAGGGGAAAACTCAGTTCGTGGTGAGACTGTCGAATCACAACGGCGATCGCGATTTTAATGTTACAGTTTTGTTAGTTCAGCCTGAAGAGGTGCCTATGAGCGAAACCTCGCGCCAAATTAAAGGTTACCACGCCCACGTATATTACGATCCGACGACTCGCGACGCGGCGGCTCGGGTGAGAGATGGATTGGGTTCGCGCTTCAACGCGCAGCTTGGGCGCTGGCATGACGAGCCCGTCGGCCCTCACCTGAACGCGATGTATCAGGTCGCTTTCGCGCCGGAGGAGTTTGGCAACATCGTGCCGTGGCTCATGCTTAACCGCGAAGGCTTGAGCGTGCTGGTGCATCCCTCGACCGGGGACAGCTACGGAGATCACCTGGAGCGCTCTCTCTGGCTCGGCGAGAAGCTGAAATTAAACGAGAGTGTTTTGCGGCGCGGCTGATTTCAATAAAGAGACCTCAATGCGCAGGGTATATACAGCCAAAGATCCTCTGATGGTGGGCCATCTCAAGAATGTGCTGGCAACCTTTGGGATCGAGTGCATAACCAAGAATCTTTATCTGTCCAGCGCGGCGGGTGAACTCCCGCCCATCGAGTGCTGGCCAGAGCTGTGGGTCGTGGACGACTACCGGCACGCTGAAGCGCAGACGATTCTAAAAAAAACGCTGGCGCCCCTCGAATCCGTGAAGAAACCATGGCAATGCACCAGTTGCGGCGAAGAAATCGAAGGACAGTTCTCGGAGTGTTGGAAATGCGGTCGGAGCCGCGATGAGAGAACCGGCCATGCTGATTCTATCGTCCCTCGTTCTCGCTCCATTCGAAATCGATAGCTATCTTTCAGCGCCAACCTTGCACTTTTAAATAACAATACGGAGCAATCATGGAGTATCGACAACTAGGCAATTTCGGCGTTCGCGTATCCGTCATCGGGATCGGCACGAACCGTTTCGGTTCAAGGGAGGTTCCGCAGGCCGAGGTCGACAGGATCATCGACGCGGCGATCGAATCCGGGGTAAATTTCATCGACACCGCCAATGTCTACAACGATGGCCGTTCGGAGGAAAGCCTGGGTCATGCGCTCAAAGGGCGCATGGACAAAGTAGTTTTAGCCACCAAGTTTTCTTTTCCCAGGAAGGATAGCGCCAACAGCTGGGGCGCGTCGCGCTATCAATTGATGCAGGCAATTGAGAAAAGCCTGCGACGATTACAGACCGATCACATCGACCTGTATTACGCGCATCGTTGGGACGACACCACGCCCATCGAGGAAACGCTGCGAGGACTCGACGATTTAATCCGCATGGGAAAAGTATGCTACATCGGCGCTTCGGCCTATGCATCATGGCAGTTGGCTCATGCCAACGTGCTTGCCGAACTCAAAGGCTGGACCCGCTTCGCCGTGGTTCAATCTGAATACAACATGCTGAGACGCGATGCCGAGCGCGAGCTGTTGCCGTACTGCCGCGCGCATCGAGTCGGATTCGTTCCCTACTATCCGCTGGCCGGCGGTTTTTTAACCGGCAAGTACGAACCGGGAAAATCGCCGCCGCCCGGGTCACGCGGCGAATCCGTGAAAAACGTGCAGGAACTAATGACGGACCCGAATTACGAAAAAGTCGCCAAATTGTCGGCGTGGGCCAGAGAACACGGCCGCGGCGTGAATGAGCTAGCCCAAGCCTGGCTTTTGGCACAGCCACGGGTTGGTTCGGTGATTACCGGCGCGAAGAAATTGGATCATCTTCTAAGCAACGTCAAAGCCGCCGACTGGAAACTCTCTCCTGAAGAGCTCAAAGAAGTCGAAGCTCTCCTGAAGTCGACCACAACTTGCTGAAGACGCGACCGCGTGAAACGCGGTCAGGCAAAAGTGGCGCGGCCTTGCCTATCTTTTCAATCATTCTAGAGGCAACAAGAGCTGCCTTGTCTCTTGCTTTTCCACGGGCTTGTTCACCGGCAGTCCTTTGATCTTTGCTTCAAGCCACTGAATGTAACGACGTTGTGTCCCCCGTTGTGCAATGGCCGCGATGCAAAGTTCTCGCACGGACTCCGCATAATCCGACCAGCGCTCGCGAAGGATGCGCGGCATGCGGAGGTAGGTGGGTGGATCATCGCAAAATAGAGGATCCCGGGCGAGAGTCCAAACGTCGCATTGCTTTTCGCCGGATGGAATGGATTGTCGGTCGATGATCCGAGACTTCGAACGGTCCCCGTGCGCCAAGCCTTGGACCAGATGAATCAGCTCGTGGCCGATGGTTTGATAATTCAGCTTACGTACTTTGAGCCGGATTACGAAGGCTGAGATGGAGCCGCGACGATAAATGACAGTGGCACTACCTAGGTGTTTACGCGTGTATCCCACCGTGATGGTTTTGCCTTGCAGCTCTGGAAAATGCGGCAGCGAGCGCTCGATCATTTCCCGGGCGCGTCGAGTGAGCCGGGGTTTCATTAGCGGTGTGAATCTAACGGGCATGATTCGGGTTAATGTCAGTCAAGATAGCTGATCACAATCTTGAACCGCGAGTCGAGCATGTCATAATGATCCGTTGTTCACGCTGAAAGTTATGACAGACCAACCCGACAAGAACAAGAGCGAAAAAGGAATGCCGTTTCGATCCGGCTACATCGCCATCGTGGGGCGCCCCAACGTCGGTAAGTCGACCTTGCTGAATCAGCTATTGGGAACCAAAGTCGCCATCGTCACGCCGAAGCCGCAGACCACGCGCAATCGCATCACCGGGATCCGCACGACTGAGCATGTGCAAATGATCTTTTTGGATACCCCGGGTATCCACCGGGCCCACACCCTGATGAATCGGCGCATGGTGGCCGTCGCTTTGCAAACACTGCAAGAGGTGGACGAAGTCCTCTGGCTGCTCGACGCCCACGAAAGAATTGGCCCGGAGGATGAGAGCATCGCTCAAACGCTTCGCGGGTTGACCTGTCCCGTCTTGATCCTTTTGAACAAAATCGATGCCGTCTCCAAAGGCAAATTGCTGCCCGCGATCCAGCGCTGCTCCGAACTATTACCGGAGAAGGAGATCGTGCCGATCAGCGCGCTCAAAGGGGAAAACCTGCCGCTGTTGCTCGAACTCATCGAAAAGGGACTCCCCGAAGGGCCGCAGTATTTTTCCGAGGGAGAGTTCACGGATCAGACGGAACGCTTCATCGCTGCGGAGATCATTCGCGAGAAGGTGTTTCTTTTGACGCGCCAGGAGATTCCTTACGGGGCGGCGGTGACGATCGATGAATTCACCGAGAAGGAAGAAAAAAACCTGATCGTGATTAAGGCGACCATTCACACGGAGCGCGACGCGCACAAACCAATTTTGATCGGCAAAAAAGGAGCGATGCTGAAAGAGATCGGCAAGCAGGCGAGAGAGGAATTGGAAGCTTTGCTGGGATGCAGAATCTTTCTGGAACTGTTCGTCCGGGTCGACAGAGGCTGGACGCAAAATCACCGTTCGCTCGCCGACATGGGGTTATGACATGAGTCAACCATCACCTGTTACGCGGCCGCGCGCGAGCAAGCTGCCGGTTCTGGCCATCGTTGGCCGGCCCAACGTCGGCAAATCGACATTGTTCAACAAGCTAGTCGGCGAGCGCAAGGCGATCGTGGACGATCAGCCCGGCGTGACTCGCGACCGCAACTACGGCGAGGCTCAGTGGGCCGGCAAAAGATTTCTGCTCATCGATACCGGCGGGCTTGAGTCCAACGCCGACGGCAATCTCGCAGAGCGCATACAGGAGCAAAGCCGGTTCGCGCTATCAGAGGCGGATGTCATCCTGTTTCTTTTGGACGGCAAAAGCGGTTTGAATCCATTGGATCGAGAGGCAGTGGACCCGCTGCGCAAAGTCAGCAAGCCGGTTTACTTTGCCGTGAACAAGATCGATTCCAAGCAAAGGGCGGATAACCTGTATGAGTTTTATGCCCTTGGCTTGGACCATTTATTCTCGATCTCAGCGGAACACGGCCTCGGGCTTTCTGAACTGTTGGATAGCATCGTCGAGCATTTTCCCGAGGGCGAGGACACCGATCAGGGACATTACGAAACCGTGGGCGCGCCGCTTCGCGTCGCCATCGTCGGCCGTCCCAACGTCGGCAAATCGACCTTGGTGAACCGGTTACTCGGTTTCGAGCGCTCGGTGGTCGACGCGATCCCAGGGACCACGCGTGATTCGCTGGATACGCCGTTCGCGCTCAAGGGCGAACCCTGCATATTAGTCGATACCGCGGGTATCCGGCGTAAAGCGCGGATCGAGCATCGCATCGAGCGATTCAGCGTCAGCCATGCGCTCCGCTCGGTCGACCGCGGCGACCTCGTCATTCACGTCATCGACGGCGTCGAAGGAGTGACGGACCAGGACGCGCAAATTTTGTCTTACGCGCGCCAGCGCGGCAAGGCACTGGTCTTGGCGGTCAACAAGTGGGACTTGGTATCCAGGGCGGGCGTCGACGCGCGGGCGTACCGCGATCGTCTCTATCACAAGCTTTCATTTCTGGATTACGTTCCCGTCAGTTTCATTTCCGCCGCGACTGGCCACGGCCTTAAGAAGATGCTGGAGATCGCGAGTCATGTGGTTGGAGCCTATCGGCGTAAGATCCAAACTTCGGCAGTCAATCAAGCCTTGCAGCGGATCGTCCGAGCGCATGCGGCTCCGCTCACGCAGGGCAAGCAGGTGAAATTCTATTACGGGACACAAACGGGCACGTGTCCGCCGGCGTTCACTTTATTTGTCAACACACCCCGCGCGGTCCCGGAGGGTTACCAGCGATACTTGACTCACCAACTGCGTGAGAGTTTGGGCCTGGAGTATGCGCCCATACGACTCATTCTGCGGCCTCGGCGCGAGGAAAAGAGGAAGAGACCGTGAGAGGAGAGCTGTCTGTTAGAAGCTCTCGAATGTGTCGCTCCTTTTCTTAACGAATTTCCGAAACACCCGCGCTCTTTACCTCTCCTCCAACACCTGATTTACTTGAGGCATGGATCTACCGGCTTCTGGGGATATTTTTCCCGCCAAAGAAGCAGTGCGCATGATCGATGCGGTCGATCTAACTCCTCCCATCGAGGTGCCGCCGATCTCCCCCGACGCTTACCCTGAGAATATGTCGGACAAGGAGCATCGGTGGCTCCAGTCAGAAATCAGTCGGCTTAAACGGGAGCGTCGCGCCTACATTCTGGCTCACAACTACGCGCCCAGCGACATCCAAGACGTAGCGGACGCCGTCGGCGATTCGCTCTATCTCGCGCAAAAAGGCGCCGACTCCGACGCCGATATTCTTCTCGAAGCGTCGGTTCTGTTTATGAATCAAATTCTCGCCATCATGAAAAAGCCCCACCAGCGCGTCCTGGCCCCGGATCTCGGCGCGCTTTGCTCGCTGGCGGCCCACGCCGATGTCGGGAAGATTCGCCAGTGGAAGCGAGAGCATCCCAACGGGATCGTCATCAGCTACGTGAATACCTATCTGGACGTGAAAGCCGAGAGCGACTATTGCTGCGCTTCGGCGAATGCGGCAAAGGTCATACTGCATGTCCTAAGCCATTCCGAGCCCGACCAACCGATTCTTTTTCTTCCCGATGTTTATCTAGGCTTCTACGCGGGGAAGCTTCTGGAGCAGCAGAATCAGCCGTTGGAAAGATTATGGCTTATGATGGGAGCGTGCCATGTGCACGACCGCATTCGGCCATATCATATAGAAAGGCAACGACAGCTTTATCCGGATGCCGCGGTCGTGGTCCATCCCGAATGCGGCTGTACGAGCGCTTGCATGCGCCAGATGGCGCAAGGCACCACGCCCGCGAACATGATGCAGTTTCGTTCGACTCAAGGCATGGCGCAATTCGTCCGTGAGACCCCGCAAAAAATCATTATCATGGCGACCGAAGTGGGCAACATTCACCCGTTGTCCAAAGCTGCGCCCGGCAAAACCGTGATTCCGGCCAGTCCGGAAGCGATCTGCGCCTATATGAAACAAAATACTTTCCGCAAGCTGCATCTTTCGCTGCGCGACAACGTCCATGAAATCAAGGTCGACCCGGTTCTGGCCGCGCGCGCACGTCTTCCCATCGAGCGTATGCTCAGCATTGTATAGTTGAGTTTCATTGTTTGTTGGTGACGTCGGTCGTTGGGAGTCGGTATTTCTTTCTGCTCTCATTTATGGGTCGTCTGGTGGCGCGCACTGATAAGATGCGAAACCACGGGCGGTGTCGCACCGACGTGGAAAGCGCGGGCGACATCTTCTGTCTCCCTGTCGGCCACGGTCACGCGCTCATGTTGGCGCAGGTGCTCCGCCCAGGATGCCACCACGAAGGTTTCGACATATCGAGCCGGCTGGGCTGGATCGTTGAAGAGGCCCCATCGATAGGCGCCATCGCGCAGGCGCAACGATCGCACGCCCTGCATGGCCGATACGAAATCGCGCGCACGCGCCGGGTCGATCGCATATTCGATCGTCACTAACACCGGGCCGGAATCCGGCGACGGATTCATGGACAAAACGGGCTCAGGCCAATGAGGGGATGGCGTGAGATCTATTTCGTCCTCCAGTTTCAATCGATAACGGCCCATCGCCGCGAGACTCAAAATCAGCGTTGCTGCCGCGGAGACAAGGGCCATCGGCAATCCGACGTGATCGGCCACGATTCCCCATAACGTGCTGCCTATTGCGGTGCCGCCCTGGAACATCAAACCGTAGACGGCGAGCGCCCGCGCTCGCACCCATGAAGGCACAGTTACTTGAGCCCCCACGTTGAAGGTCGACATGATCGTGATCCATGCCATTCCGCCCGCGACCATAGCCGCGCTTACGAGACTAAAACTCCGCACATAGGCGGGTATCGCGGTTGCGAAAGCAAATAGCAGAGTGGCGCCGGCCAGAAAGAGATCCGTCGATAACCTCCGCTGGATTTGCGGCAGGAGAGCCGCCCCAATGACCGCGCCGGCGCCCAGACAACCGAGGAGCACGCCATATCCCGTAGCGTTGAGTGCCAGTTCCTGGCGCGCGACGAGCGGCAGGAGCGCCCACAGGGCGCTTCCGCCAAAAATGAAGACCGCGGTACGTGACAGTACCGCGCGCAGCGCAGGGGCGTAGCGAATATAACGGATTCCGGACCGCATCGCGCCAAACGCATCCTCCGCGGGGAGAGCATGCTCGCCCACCGGCCGCTTCCACCCATAGAGGACCACCATGACGCCCAGAAAGGAGAGCGCGTTGAGTATGAACACAGCCCCTGATCCCAGAGCGCCGACAGTCAATCCGCCCAGCGCGGGTCCGACCGCGCGCGCCAAGTTATAGCCGACGCCGTTTAAAGTCACCGCCGCCCGCACTTCAGAACCGGTTATGAGCTCGGGAATGATCGCTTGCCACGCCGGCGCATTCATGGCGGCACCAAGACCGAGCGCGAAGGTTAGCGTCAGCAACAGCCAGGGAGTGGTCGCACCCATAAGCGTCAAAGCGCCCAGGCCGCCGGCCGCAAGGAGCATCCAGCCTTGCGTCAGAAGTAGCAGGCGCCGGCGATCGACAAGATCTGCGATGGCACCCGCCGGCAGGGCGACCAGAAAAACCGGCAGGCTGGTTGCCGCCTGCACCAACGCCACCATGGTGGGGCTAGGAGCGAGCGAGGTCATCAACCATGCCGCCCCGACATTCTGCATCCAGGTTCCGATATTGGAGGCGACCGCAGCGATCCAGAGGGCGCGGAAGAGCGGCTGATAGAGCGGACTCCACGCTGATGAGTGTGTCGGAAGATGATCGGATGACATGGCCGACTGATGGGCTCTGTAAATTTCCCAGGAATTACGTCCGGAGCTTTTCTGACAATGCAAACTTCGTTTGTGAATTTAGGGAATCCAGAACTCTTTGTATTCCTTGATTCGGGCTCGCGCTACCCCGGACTGTGATCCGGGGTTGGCCGGAATGACGACTCGGTTGCTTTCCGTACTCAGATACACCCGCGGACTTACGTCCGCGGCTCTTCAACGAATCGCGATTTTCTCCGCGGTCGCTGCGGCGAAGAAGCACCACAAAATCCGACATTTCCGTCGCGCAGAGGAGGCAGTGCCGAGATTTTGTCTCCAGCTCACGATATTCAATGCGCACGAGGCAAACGAAGGGGCAGCTGACAGCGGCCCACGTAACGGACTTCGTCCTCGTGCGTGGTCCGGCTGATCGGTGATCATAACTAAACGACGCTTTGACTCTTTTTTTCGAATCTGGACGGAGCTGATCTTTAAGGTAACTAGAAAAATAGTAACACCCGCGACGGAATGCTTAAAGGCTGCCTGTCGTGTGCGTAGGGTTGGCGTAGTAAACGAAAGAGCCAAGCGATCTTGTAAGAAGGCTGGTGAATCAGAGGATTCTATTGCCACTGAAGCCCCCGGACAAAACGGCTCCCCTGTTCAGTACAAAAATGTCCCGTCTTGACCTGTTTGGGCCAGACCAAAAGACCAAGAAACTCAAGAGATCAATCGTTTGGATGATTTCCAGTAAAGATTGATCGGCGCAGGTCGGGGCATGAAACTTGCTCGCAAGACTTATGAGAGGATCAAACCGATGAAAAGTTTCCCGACTATAGGGTTTTTTGCTGCTCTACTAGCTTTTTCCGGCATTGAACCGGCTTTTCCGCAAGTGGCAGAAGATACCCCTTACCGGGAGTGGGTTGAGTATCGAGACGGTGAGATTTCGGTTGCTTTCGATCAAACTCCGGTAGAGGTCGTGCTCTACGCAATCCGCGCCAGAACCGGATTCCAGATCATTCTTCCGTCTGCCACAGAGAGCAAACCGTTGAACCTGCGGATGAACCGACTGCCGCTGGAGCCTGCCGTGCGGTTTCTGATTGCTTCTATTGGCTTCAAAAACTTCGCTTTAATGTACGATGAGACGGGTCGTCCTAACCGCGCTGTCGTTCTCAGAGCACGATTAGACGATCGGGCGAGCCTTACGGCTAGTTCAAATCCTGCATCCCAAGCCCCAAAGCCCGAGCCTCAATCGCTGAGCGCGGAAGAGCGAGACAAGCTGCAGAAGGAACTGGAGCATTGGAGCGAGCTCAAACAGGAAGATCGGGACCGGTTAGAAGACCGTTTAAAATCGTTGCCTGCATCTGAGGAACGTGAGCAGCTAGTCAAAGAATACGGGCGGCAAATCTTGGGCATAAAAAAGTGATCGGTCTTCATGATTACTGATTTCAAACCGTCCTTGTCTTTCTCGCAAATTCTTGGAGCTGCTCCCGTAAACTGAACGAGTCGATTTTCGTCTACCGTCGTTTAAAAAAAGGCCCGATCTCTCCCGAGTCGGGCCTTTTTCCTTCGGTGCTTTTAGCGTTTTAATTCGATCCTGGTGAGTCCAGCGGCTCGAGCTTGAGGACTGAGGCGCCGTGATTGCTGCCCACCCAGAAAGTGACCGGCGTCGTCGAGTTGTCCACAAATACTCGCCGGATGTTTGTCTCCCTCGGCAGAAGATAATCGGTGAATTGGCCGGTCTTGGGATCGAGCCGGGTCACGCGATCGGTCCACATCGAACCTGCCCATATCTCGCCGTTTTTATCCGGCGTAACGTGGTAAGGAGCGCTCCATGGCGTTGGGAATTTCCATTCCTGGATCTCCTCGGTCTTGGGATCGAACATACCAATGCCATTGGCGCCATATTCGGCGAACCACAGGCGGTTTTGCGAATCCACCTTTCCTCGGCGCGGCCGCGAGTCACGGGTCGGCGTCGACCATACCTTGAACTCCTTGGTCTTCGCATCGATCCTGCCGATGTTGTGGGAGCCGAACTCCAGCAAATAGAGGTTATTTTCGCTATCCGATGGAATGCCGTAGGCGCTGATATTTCGATTTTCACCGGGAATTTTAAACTCGCCGAGGTTCTCATACTGGCCGGTGGCGACATCCAACCGGTAGATGGCATGGGTATCCTGATTGTTCGTCCAGACTTTGCCGTCCACATGAGAATTCGTCGGGTTTACCATGGATTGCTGCGTGTGGTTTCCTTGCCATTCTTTTGGGACAGCGTAGATCTGAAATTTTTCGGTCTTTCGGTCGAACTTCGCGATGCCGCCTTGGTACATCAAAGAGACCCACAGGTTTTCCTCCTTGTCGAGCTGCAGATCGAGTGTCCCCAGAGGAAAGCCCTTTTTCAGCACAGGGATGGGGAACTCCGTGACCGTGCCGGTCTTCGGATCCACTCTGCCTATGAACTGTTCGCCGAAATCTGCATACCAGGCCTTGCCTTCGGAGTCGACCACCACGTCATGCGGCATCGCCAGCTTGCGCGGCAGGTCATATTCCGTAATGATGGCATGAGCGGCTCTGCCCTTGGGCCGCGGCAAAGTCTTAAGCGCAAATTTCTGGTTGGAATTGTAACTCGCATTCACGCTTGCGAGCCACTCGCCGATGGTTTTTGGATCGACGCCGCGGGTGCGGTCGCGCTGCACCCCACCGACGGTCATCTGCGGGCGCAACGGCATGCTGCCGGGCGCGTAAAGCGACATCCTTTGGAAAACCTGAACCCATTCATCCGCGCTGTGATTGGCCTTTACGATGCGCTCAATAGTGTGACAGCCGTTGCAGCCCAGGAGAAATCTCTTCTGCTCTTCCGTGCCCGGAATGCTTAAGGCCCACTCCGCGTCGCTGAGCTGAGCCGCGAGATCCTTCGTCGGCTTAAGCTTGATATTGGCTTTGGCGACTTTGCCCTCGACTATGTCTATCGCCTTGGGGCCATCCAGATCGTAACCGGCGGCACGAATTTTTAGCGCGTAGCGGCCCGGTGACAGTTTCGCGGCGGGGAAGCTGTAGCCCCCCTTCTCGTCACTGGTTACGTTCACGGTAATCGTCGAGCCTTCCTTCTTGGCGCCGACCACCACCCCTTCCATGAAGCCTTCTTTTTGTGAGCTGACCTGTCCGGTCAACGCGGCGGCCGAACCACCTGCCCTAGCAAAATCAGGCGTCAGGACAAATACGGAGAATGCCATGAGCGCGATCATCATTGCCACACAAGTTTTTTTCAGCATAAAACCTCCTAAGACTCAGGTTGGAGACGCTGGGAACTGGCTTGAAGCTGCGGCTCTATTACCACTCTGATCTACCTGGCGTCAAGCGTTTTGTCGGCTCCCTAAATCTCGCTATCTCAACTCATTCAACCGAAGCTTATTTCAAAAGTAAGCATGTAGGTTCAGCAGATACTCTTGGGTGCGGGCGCGCTGATTGAACTCAAATCGCACGGCGAAGTTTTTGTGTAACGCGTAGCGCTGCTGCGCTGAGACCCGCCATTCATGGGACTTCTCTCCCAAGGGAAATTGCAGATAAGTGCCGGACACCCCGACCTTCCAGCGCTCGGTAATATCTACCAGTGTGCCAAGGGTGGCTCCTCCGCCGAGCCGGTAGTTGCTATTGAAGACCCGGCCGTATTCGCTGGCCAGCTCGGCGAACCCGAAATAAACCTCGCGCTTTAACCAAAAGCTTTCAGCGGCAGCCCCGATGCCGGTGTTAAGGTTGCCAATGCGGCAAAAGCGGCACTGGTTATGCTCAATGGTTTCGAGCCCAGTGCTTACTTTCCAAGATGGGCTTTTGAAGAGGGCATCCATCGGCGACAGCGAGACGATGTTGACCAAAGTGAATCGTTCCAGCCTCGTATGGTCGCTGCGCGCATAGTGGCGTAGCGCGACGTCCATGGCTTCGATCTGGGCATCGGGGGTATAGCCGTACTCCGGGTCGAATAAATCGTGAAACGCAAGCCGGAAATTCACTTCGTTAAAAAATTCTCCCTCGTGCCATCCCAGGCCCAAACCTGCTCTCATAACGTTGTGCCCCTGTTCGGGAGGACCCGTGACCGGCGTGGGTGCGACGGGAACAGAGGGAGCTTTGAGCTTGCTGCGAGCGATCAAAACCGCCTTATTCCGCTCTTGGTAAGACGTAGCGTCGTTTCCTTCTGTCGCGACGCGGTACAGAAGGTAATCTGATGCAACGTCCAGCACCCGGGCCTGGCGTTCCGGCGGCATGATGGTAAAAGGCTCGGATTGAGCCAACGAAGGATCGGCGATGATCTTGCCAAGCCACATTTTTTCGTCACCGGACAAAACCTGGCGGCCACGACGGATCTTGGTGCTGCGTGACGGGCGAAAGATGATTTCTTTAACCAAACCCGGTTTCTCTGCGATCATACGGACTCCATCCGAGGGAAACGTATACAACCAAAATCGATCTGTGAGATGGAGATCCGGATCGGCGACGTCGAGTAAAGACAAAATCTGATAGGCGCAATTCTCCTTGAAGAAAAAATAATCAAAGGAAGCGTTGCCCATTTCCCAAGTATGCATCAACAAGCGCTCGACCTGATCTTCAGTGAGATTGAGCCGGTATTCCCAGATGTCCCGGTTCTCGAAATCACCATACTCCTTGGCCTTCACGTAATAGGGGTGCGTCGAAAAGTAGCCCTTGAACCCTCCGGCAACACCCAAAACGGCGAAGACAAGACCATTATCGGTGGTGACGTCGGCGGAATAATTGACGGTATAGGCGAGAATGCGTGTCTGCTCGGTTTGACCTCTCTGATCGATGCGCAAAAGCAGATGGCCGAACATCGAGGAGGGGTTATTCATGTAGGCGGACGGAAAGACGAGTGTAATCGACGCGGGATTCAGCTCTCTAAGCCACGCGTGAAAGCGCTCGCACGGCTCCGGAGGCAAACGGCTTTCGTCAATGGCAAGAGCCGCCTTGAGCCAATGATAGCGGGCGATGAAAGCGCAGCGCGCCGGCTGACGCGAGCGACCGACCAGTTCGGTCGAAAAAAATTGCGCGAGAGTAGCTTGAAGCTCGGCCTTCGGGTCGGTTTTTCCATTCGGCGCGAGAAAAAAACCTGTCTCGTCGGCTTCGCTTTCATATCCGCCGGCGATCGTCCGGCGGTAGTGGAGAAGCAGGTGCCAGTAACGTTGATCGTGGAGCGCTGCGGCGTTTGCCCGCTGAATAAGTTCTTGCAGATAGTCGTCGGCGTGAGCTTTGGCAGTGTCCGTGAAGAAACACAACACTGCCAACGCAAGACCGACGAACGCTAACGAAAGAGAAGGAGGTGAGCCCCGGCCCGTAAGACCGGGGCTTTGAGCAAGACTAATGCGCAGTGAGTGTAGCAAAGTTCGGGTGGGTTTCCATACCGCGGTGTAAAACTGTGAGCATCGTCGCAGGAGTCCTGTCGCCCGACTGAACCAAGCTCGCGTACTGCACTTGAGCCAGGGCGAAAAACTCCGCGCGGTGCTCGTCAGGGATGCCCATCAGTTCGGCTAAAGAAGCAAGATGCTCGCCTCCTCCCTGCGCCATTTCTTGGGAGAGAGTATCGTAATTGGCAGCCGCGAAGACGTTCACCTTCTCCTCTGCCATGATCGTGCCGTCGTTCGTGCAGCCGGATGTTCCCGAGCTGATGCCGAAGGTTTGACTGCCGAAGGTGCCATTGGTCGTCGCCATCATAACCTGCGGGGCGATGCTCTTTGGGTTCTGGTAATCCGACCACGCCAGCTTTCCGAGACCGCAACCCGGGCCGTTATCCGGATTGATCGCCCAAACCGGCGTCGCGCATAACGGCGCCAAGGTCACCCCCAACCGAAGCCATTTTACTCTGATCATTCTGTTCCCTCCTTTTTATTTTTTCTAGCCTCGACTGTAGCTGGAAGACCGCAGCGTGGCAAGACGGTTCATGAAATTTTCACGCGCGAAAGCGATCGAGATTGAAGTCTGAAGAGAGAAGAGGCCATTTTTGGTTTGTTGGCTGGGGCGACGAGCCGATTGCCCCTTCTGGATTGACATAACACTCCGTTATTGAATATTGCTAGCAGAGAAAGCTTGGCTGCTGAGCTATGCTCTGAATTTGAATTCAGGGTCCATTTTCAATGAGCTAAATAAGAGGAGCCATTATGAATACGACAAGCAACAACCTCGATCCGGAAAAACAACCTGCTCTTGTACGAATCGACATGTATGAAGAGTGGCGCAAGCGAGAGGGCGTGCCGCTGGTGGGAGGCGTGTACATCAAGGAGATGAAAGCGGTCGAGTTGGGCCCCTGGCCGCGCAAGGGCGATGGCGTCAAAGGGGCTCTGTGCTACCTGGACGGAGATGACGAGGCCGACGAGCACATCGTCGAACTCTCGCCGGGCAGCTACACCGCGCCCCTGAGACACATGTATACCGAAGCTCTCTACGTCGTCTCGGGACATGGCTCCACTTCCGTCTGGCGCGACGAGCATGCGAAACAGACTTTTGAATGGGGCCCCGGCAGTTACTTTGTGCTGCCTACCAACGCGTGGCATCAGTTTTTCAACGCCAGCCTGTCACAGCCGGCGCGCTGGTTTTCCGTGACCGATCTGCCGCAGTTGCTGCGGCAATGGGCCAGCGAGGATTTCATCTTCAATAACCCCTACAACTTCAAGGACCGCTACGCCGGTGAGCCTGACTATTTCAACGCCGAGGCTAAGCTGTACCGCGGCCGGGTCTGGGAGACCAACTTTATCCCGGATATTAAAAAGCTGCCTCTCTACGAATGGAAAAGCCGAGGAGGCGGCGGTACGAACGCGTTCATGGTCATGGGCGCCGGCATGATGGAGTCCCATGTCTCCCGCTTCGAATCGGGCCACTACAAGAAAGCGCATCGGCACGGCCCTGGAGCGCATCTCTACATCACCCAGGGTGAAGGCTACGTGTTGACCCAGCGGGGCAACGAGCCTCGCATCCGTTGCGATTGGCAAGAAGGCAGTCTCTATCTTTCCGGCGCCGGGGAGGGACTCTGGCTGCATCAGCATTTCAATGTGGGCGCCACCCCGGCCACCTACCTGGTGATGAACCAAGGCCTCTCCCGCAAGTACGCTGCCAATCGCTGGCAGGCACGCGAGTCCACCGTGCTACGCACGGGCGAAGTAAGCGGCAAGGAAGGCGGTCGCCAGGTTGAGTATGAAGACGAGGACCCGGAGATCCATCGC
>Ga0137364_10000013_pt1 | contig 50054 bp, 44 predicted proteins | sample SagtaG_10_FD_104798 | JGI IMG/M metagenome (GOLD analysis project Ga0137364, IMG submission 104798) | Vadose zone soil microbial communities from Sagehorn Ranch, Mendocino, California, USA - Sage1_L_20_16 metaG | ecosystem: Environmental > Terrestrial > Soil > Vadose zone | place: USA... | reverse complement strand
GCTCAGCGCCTCCGGCGGCCGGGGCTATTCCGTTCCGACGCGCCGTGGGTCGCCGTCGCGGCGCGCGCCGGCAGAGAGTTCGGCGACCCACGGATATCGTTTCGCCTCGATCGCCGTGTAGCCAAGGTTGAACACGGTCGCGCTGGGCGGGACACCGGTTGTCCTCTCGTAGAGCGTGCCGAACACGCGGTCCCAGACGACGCTGGTGATCCCGTAATTCCCCCTTTCGTTGTGGAAGTGATGGGCCAGATGGTGTCGCTTGATCCGCTGGAAAAACCGCGATTTCGGCGCGTAGCGCAAATGCTGGACGCAGTGGCAGAACTCATAGAGGGAGATGATGAGCGAGCCCGCGGCGAATGCGGCCGAGGCGCCCGCCCGGCCACCGACGGCCCAGCCCACCGGCACGGTGATCAGCGCGATGGTCGGCACCGTCGTGTAGAGCGCGCCAAACAGGACCCTGAGGTCGTACGGGTCCCGATGGTGATCGAAGTGGATCCGCTTCCAGAGAGAGGCGGTGAGGCGAGCCTTGTAGAGGAACCGGCCGTGCAGCACGCAGCGGTGTAGCCCGTACTCCGCGAGCGGATAGAGGAGCGCGGTCAGCGCCACAGCGACGAGGGGAGGCCAGACGGTTCCTGCCCAACGGACGGCCAGCCCGCCGCCGACCGCCGCCATCACCACGTAGGTGAGCACGGTGGAATCGAGGAAGAACGCCTTCAGCAGATCCGCCCGCGACATCCTCGACAGATCGTGCGTCCGGCCTCTCCGGAAGCTTCTGTCAACGATCACGGGCGGTCCCCGAAGGCCGCACCCGGCCGATGCCGAACTCTCGCCCGAGGCCGCCGGCATGAGATCTCGACGCAGCGCCTGACCGCCGCGCCATACCCTCACGGCGCGCTCAGGGCCTTATCGGGCGCGCCCGATACCTCGGCCGCCCCCGATTGCTCCTTGGTCCACGTCCCATCGGATTCCGTGCGCCGCTTTATGCTCGAGAGCACGCCCGGCAGGTCGTAGCTGATGAGTTGCTCCTCGAGGAACTTCGGCACGATCATGCCACTGTCCACTGTGCTGGTGTACCGGACGACCGTCCCGCCCCGGCGGTAGGGGAGGAACTCCCAGGTTCCGGACGTATCCGCAATGTCGTGTTTCCTGGATTTGTCCAGCGTCCAGGCGACTCTCCCCTGGGTAGGGTAGAACTTCAAGTCGAGCGTGTGGGTGAGCGTGCCGACCGGCATGCTGACGGTCTCGGTGACCTTCATGGTGTCCTTCGTCTTTTCCAGCACCTTCACCTTCGAGAGACGCGGCATGAACTCATGAAACTTTTCATAGTCCAGCATCACCGCCCAGGCGGCGTCCGGCGGCTTGTTGATGACGCAATAGCCCTTGATCGTCACGGCGCGCTTTCCGTCCGCGATGGAATAGACGCGCGTTTTTACGACGACCTCGCCCCGGTTGATCTTGTCCACTTCATCCGGCGTCAGTCCGGCCGTGGCCGGCTCCCGAGCGTGCACGGGCGTCAGCGCGACGAGCAGCAACGCCGCGCTCAGCACGACGGTCCTCACGGCTGTCATACGAGAACCCACGTCGACTTTCCTCCGAACCCACGAGCGTGACGGCGCGGGATGAGGTTCCGAAAACGGCTCAATATATTGTAAGCCGAGCGGGCATTGCCGGCCACGCATTTTCCCCGCGAACACGGCCTCGAGTGCCGCGACCGGCACACGGGGAACCGCGTAGGGGAACCGACGCGGAAAAGATCGTGCTCACAGGAGCCGGTCGAATAACCGGTACGTCTTGTAGCGGTGGCCTTGCCCGAGATCGATTTCGCGGATCGCCGAAGCATTGTCCTCGAGGAGCCAGGACGCTTCGACGCCCGTGAAGCCACGCCGAAGGGCCGCGCGGAGGCCTTCGTTGAACATGACGGCGTTGATGCCGCGCATCCGCCACTCTCGCTTGATCCCGAGCGCGACGACCCGCAGCGTCCTGATCCGTCGCGCGGCGAGCATGAACTTGAGCCACCCCCATGGGAGCAGGCGGCCTCTCGTCGGCGCGATGGCCCGATTGAAGTCGGGGAAGGCCATGAAGAACCCGATCGGCTCGAGCGCGCCGCCCGGGCGGCGGATTTCGGCCAAGTAGACGAAGTCCTTGTCCAGGAGCGGCCTCAAGCGCTGGGCCATGAAGGCGATCTCGTCGCCCGTCATGGGCACGAAGCCCCAGTTCCTCTCCCACGCCGCGTTGTACACCTCGCGGACCTTCGGCAGATCCGCCCCGAGGCTTCTCCGGGTGATCGGCCGGATGAGGACGTCCGTCTCTCGCCGGCGAATCTGGTCCGCCACGCGCTCGAGGCGGTCGAGCGGTATTCCGGAGAGATCGACCCAGTACGCGAAGAGATCCTTGGCCTTCCGAAAGCCTGCCCCCTCGAGGAGCCCGCGGTAGTAGGACGGGTTGTACGTCATCATAAAGACCGGAGGCGCGTCGAATCCGTCGACGAGGAGCCCCGCCTCGTCGTTGAGCGAGGGGTTGGCGGGCCCGCGCAAGACTTTCATCCCGCGTTCGCTCACCCAGGCCGCCGCCGCATCGAAGAGGCCATGAGCCACCTGCTGATCGTGTTCCGACTCGAAATAGCCGAAGAAGCCCGTCTGCTCACCGTGAAACTCATTGTGCGTGCGGTCCAGGATGGCGGCGATCCTGCCGACGTCCGTCCCGCGCCGGTGCGCGACGAAGAGTTGCATCTCGGCGTGGCGGAAGAAGGGGTTCTCTGGGGACAACACTCTCACGAGATCGTTCCGGAGCGGGGCGACCCAATGCGGGTCAGCGGCGTAGATCGTCTCTGCGACGTCGAAGAAGCGGCGAAGCTCGCGCTTTCCCCTCCCGATCCGCTCGATCCGGACGCCGCTCATAGGACCGCCAGCGTGATCAGGGTGAGAACGGCAAGGTCAGACGCTCGCGGCGCGGACGAGGCCCACTTCGCGCCCGGCGAGCTCGATCGCGTCCAGGGCGCGCGAGAGATGCTCGCGCGTGTGGGTGGCCATCAATGAGGTGCGGATCAGCGCCCGGCCCGGAGGCGTGGCGGGCGGGAGGACGCAGTTGACGAACACACCCGCCGCGTGAAGGCGTTGGACCATCTTGAGCGCGACGAGGTCGTCTCCGACGATGATGGGCACGACCGGTGTCTGCGACTGCCCCGTGTCGAGCCCGAGGAGCTTCAGCCCGTCCGAAAAGAAGCGCCGATTCTCCCAGAGCCGTGCCCGACGCTCCGGCTCGCTCTCCATGATCGCGAGCGCGGCCAGAGCGGCTCCGATGGAGGCCGGGGGAGGGCTGGCGGAGAAGATCAGCGTCCGGGCACGGTGCTTGATGTAATCGATCACGGTCGCGTCTCCGGCGACGAATCCACCGATCGAGGCCATCGACTTCGAGAAGGTGCCCATGATGAGGTCCACGTCCGCCTCGAGGCCGAAATGCTCCGCGGTGCCCCGGCCGGTGTCGCCGAGAACCCCGATGCCGTGCGCGTCGTCCACCATCACGCCCGCGGCGAATTCCCTCGCCACGGCCACGATCTCGGGCAGCGGCGTGATGTCTCCCTCCATCGAGAAGACGCCGTCCACCACGACCAGGCGCCCGCTCACCTCATCGTCGGTCATCATCTGGCGCCTGAGGTCTGCGGAGTCGTTATGCTTGAACTTGTGCACGTGCCCGAAGGCGAGCCGCGCCCCGTCGAGGATGCAGGCATGGTCGAGCTTGTCGAGATAGACCGTGTCCCCCTTGCTGACGAGGCAGGCGATGGTCCCGAGATTGACCTGGTACCCGGTCGTGAAGGTCACGACCGCGTCCTGGCGCATGAACTCCGCCAGCCGCTCTTCCAGCCGCGTGTGGAGGTCGAGCGTGCCGTTCAAGAAGCGGCTGCCGGCGCAGCCCGACCCGTACTGGCGGATGGCGCCGATCGCGGCCTCTTTGACTCGAGGATCGTTGGTCAAGCCGAGGTAGTTGTTCGAGCCGAGCATGATCATCCGGCGACCGCCGACGACGACCTCGGGATCCTGCGGGGACTCGACCACCCGGAAGAAGGAGTAGAGCTGCGCTTGACGCGCCCGCTCGGCGTCCTGGTACCGGTAGCACTTGTCGAACACGGGGGACGTGCGGACCGCTTCTGCCTTTGCCGCCGAAGCGACTTTGCTCATCGCGTCTCCATTGGCCGGCAATCGGCCGCAACGATCTTAGCAGACCTTCCTTACGAAGGCAGCCATCCCTCGCGCACATACCAGTCCCACGTGGCGCGCAGGCCGTCTTCCAGCGCCGTCGGCATGGGCAAGCCCAGATCGCGGCGCAGGGGCGCCGGATCGCAAAGCCAGTCGCCCGCGAGAAGGTCGCGCGCCTTGTCGGCGTTGAATCCGTGTGGCCGACGCGTCACGAGCTCGCGGAGGCTCTGGGTCAGCCCTGCGACCCGGACGAGAAGCTCGGGAATCGCGACGAGGCGCGCGGGTCGAGCCGGCAGTCGCGCGAGCGCGCCCGCGAAGTCCCGAATCGCCACCGGCGCCGGATCGCAGAGGAAGCCGGTCCTCCCGGCGAGATCCGGACGACGGGCGGCGCGGGCGATCGCGAGCGCGAGATGCTCGGCGTGGACGACGTGGATTCGGGAACGTCCGGCGGGCACCGGTACGACACCGCGCGCCGCCGCCTTGAACAGCGGGAGCAAGCCGCGATCACGGGGCCCATAGACGACCCCCGGGCGGAGAACGATCCAGGGCCCCTTCCACTCCCGCTCGACCGCCTCCTCTCCTTCTCTCTTGGAGAGGCCGTACCCGGACACCGGCCGAGCGACGTCCCCTTCGCGTACCTGTCTCCCGTCGCGTGCGGGCCCGGCCGCCGCCTGGCTCGACACGAGGACGACGAGGGCGTCGGGCGCCCGCTGGTGCGCGGCTCGGAGCAGGCGTACGGTCGCAAGGACGTTCCCCTCCCGGTAGTCGTCAAGCGTCCGCGCCCTGACGAGGCCAGCGACGTGCACGATGGCGTCGGAGCCGCTCACGGCGTCGGCCAGGTCGGTGTGCGCCGACAGATCGCCGGGCACGATCTCGACGGGGAGATCGCCGATCCCGAGCTGACGAGGGTTCCCGCTTCGTCGGACGAGCGCCTTGACTCTCCACCCGGCGTTGCACAGGGCGCGGGCGACATGGCTCCCCACGAAGCCGGTGGCCCCGGTGAGAAAGGCGCGACCCGTCACGACCCGAATTGTACAGACTGCGCTGTGCCGTGCGGCCTCGATGGAGGGGCGGAGCCGATCTCGTTGGTTGTGGGGGCGTGCTCCTGGGCCTAGGGGGGCCGCGTGAGTTGTGAAGTCTCACAGCGAGTTCGTCTTCGGCGGCCAGGGAATCCCGAGCGTATCCAGTCGCCGCAGCCGGTCCTGACCGAGCGCCGCGTCCCAGACCTGGGCCAGCGTCTCGGGCGTCCAACCCTCGCGGCTCGTGATCGCGCGCAAGGGCGCCGGATGCGACCAGAGCGTCACCTGGGTAGAGCGCACGTGGATGACCTGACCGGTGATGTGTGCAGCGCGGTCGCTCGCGAGAAACGTCACGACCGGCGCCACCGCCTCGGGCGGCGCGGCCGCCTGCGCCCGGCGGTCGTCGGGGAGTCGCTCGGTCATCCGCGTTTCGGCGGACGGCGAGATGCAGTTCACGGTGACGCCGTACCGCGCCATCGCGAGCGCCGTCGAGCGCGTGAGCCCGACGATGCCTTCCTTCGCCGCCGAGTAATTCGGCTGGCCCGCGCTTCCCTCTAACCCGGCCGTTGAGGTGAACGTGATGATCCGTCCGCGGCGCGTCTCGCGCATGTGGCGCGTTGCCGGCCGCATGACGGTGAAGTGGCCCTTGAGGTGCACGGCGACGACCGCGTCCCATTCCTCTTCGGTCATGTTGAAGATCATCCGCTCGCGCAGGATGCCGGCGCAGCAGACGACGATCTGGAGGTCGCCGAACCGCGCGAGCGCCGTGTCGACGATCGACTGGCCGCCGGCGAGCGTCGCGACGCTCTCGGCGTTGGCCACCGCCTCACCGCCGATGGCCTCGATCTCCTTGACCACGGCCTGCGCGGCGGCGCTCGACGGGTCGCGCCCGTCGACGGTCACGCCGTAATCGTTGACGACGACCTTGGCGCCCGCGCGGGCGAGCCCGAGGGCGACACCGCGCCCGATTCCGTTGCCGGCGCCGGTCACGACCGCCACCTTTCCGTCGAGCAGTCCCATGCGTCTCTCCTCAGGGCTACGCGCGGCGGAAGCCCGACGGCGGTGGGCTCTCGAAGACGACCCGCCGTCCCGTCGGGTGGATGAAGCCCAGCCGCGTGGCGTGCAGACAGACACGCCCCAAGGGGTCGCGGCGGCTCCCGTACGCGCGGTCGCCGACGATCGGGTGCCCGCGCGCCGCGAGCTGAGCCCGGATCTGGCCCCGCCGTCCCGTCACGAGCGCGAGCTCGAGCAGCGTCGCCCCCCGCGAGCGCTCCAGCACGCGGTAACGGGTGATCGCCTCCTTGCCGTGGCGTCCATCGCGCGCGGTCCGGACGCGCAGGGCCCGATCCTCCACGAGCGACGAGGTCAGCGTCCCCTGCGGCTCACGGACGACGCCCTCCACGCGGGCCACGTACACCCGCTCCGGCGTGCGCGCGTTGAATTGCGCCTGGAGCGCCCGCTTCACCTCGAGCGACTTGGCGAAGACGAGGAGGCCGGACGTCTCGCGATCGAGGCGGTGGACGACGAAGATCCGCGGGCCTCCCCGCGCTCGCACCCAGTCCCCGAGCAGGCGATAGACGGTCCGCTCGCGCTCGGCCTCGGTCGCGATCGTCAGGAGCCCCGGAGGTTTGTCGACAACGACGAGGTGCTCGTCCTCGTGAACGAGTCGGAGCGGCGCCGGCACGGCGGCCGGTGCCGCCGCGTCCAGGTCGACACGGTCCGCCGGGCCCACCGGAGCGTCGCCGCGGGAGACGACGACGCCGTTGACGCGAACGCGCGCGCCGTCGAGCCACTGTTTGAGCCGGCGGCCCGACGTCTTCGGGTAGAGGGCGCGCAGCCGCTCTCGGAGCCTCAGGTCCTGTCTCACGGCACGGACTGACCCTTACCGCACGATCCGCAGCGTGAAGCGGCGCCCCTCGGCGCTCAGCGCGACGCCGTCTTCATGAATCTCCTCGACGCGTACCCGGTCCTCGATCATGTCGCCCTCGACGTACTTGCGTCCCTTGACGAAGATCATCCGTTCCGCCGGCAGGTCTGAGTAGATCAACGCCTCGAGCGTCAACCCGGCGGACCCCGGAGCAGCCGGCGGCTGGGCAGGTGTCACGGGCCGGCCGACGGCTGGGGGCTGCGGGGGCGTCATCGTCGGCGCGCGGTCTGGCGTTGCGGGCGGGGGCTCGGCTCCGACCCGCGGCGGCCGCGCGGGGCCCGTCGCCGCGACCCCATCGGGCTCCCGTTGTGGCGCCTTGCCCCGGCGCATCTCTCGCGTCGGCCGAGGCTCAGGTGCCAAAGACGGCTCAGGCGGCGAGGTGGAAGAAACAGCGCTGCTGACCGACTCGGGCGGTGGCGCGATTGCGACGGGCGAGAGCCAGACCACCAGCAGCACGGCCAGCAGACCCGCGTTGAGCAACAGCAGCGCGACGAGGCCGCCGCGCGTGCGACTCCACACCGATCTCGGCGACGACGCGGGGGCGAGCAGCCGTTGCAACACCGGCGCCTGTCGATCGCGCTGCTTGGCAGCCTTCGTGAGCGCGTCGAGGATATACGACATGGCTATGGCCGGACCTGCGACAGCGACGGTGCGCCCGGGCTCGGCGTCGCGGCGGCGAGACGGACGAGCGTTTCCTCGCCCACGATTCCATCAGGGGTCAACGACTCGATCCGCTGGAAGGCCACGACCCGCCGCTGGAGCTCATCGTCGTACACCTCGTCGCCATTCGGCGACGCCGCATGACCGTCGACCACGCCGAGTCGCTGGCGGAGCCAACGAACGTCCTTGCCACGCGTTCCGGGCTTGAGCGGTACGGGGCCGACGACCGGCGGCTTCCACATCAGCACGAACGGGCCGTCCCAGAACCGCTCGATCTCGACGGTCGAGAACGTCGCGCGACGCGCGCCGATCTGGAGCGTCGCACGCTCGTCGTCCAAGCCGGTCAGGACCACGTAATGTTTCTGGCCCCCGGGCGCGACGAGCGGGAGAATCGCGGGGAGATCGAAGCGACGCAGCACCGTCCATGTCCCCGTTCGAAACAGGCAGCGAAGGCCGGCCTGGTACCCGTACTCGCACCCGAGATCCGGTGCCTTGGGATCGGCGTCGAGGTGCCAGAGCGCGTAGAGCTTCACGAAGGCGGTCGTCTTGTCGGTGGTCGCCGAAGGGTCTCCCAAGACCTCGGTGAGCGTGGGCGCCCCGAGCGCCGACGCCGGCGTCGAATTGGCGCCACCGCCTCGGGGTGCGCGGAGTCCGATGTACGGGAGTCCCGCGGAGCCGAGCAGGGTGATCGTGCCGCCCACGGCGACAAGCATGGCCGCAATCACCGTGGCGGCGACCCACCGCCGGCGTCGCGCCGGTCGGCCGAGCACTTCCTTCGCTGCTTTCCGGACGATCGCCGCCACGACCCGCGTCCGCCCGGTCGCGTACGCACCGAGCAAGGCACGGTCGCAGATGGTGTTGAGGAGCCGCGGGACGCCGCGTGAGCGGCGATGGGCGACGCGGATCGCGCGCGTGGCAAAGATCGGCTGCCGCTGACCCGCGACCTCCATCCGGTGCTGGACGTATGCGCGCGTTTCCTCCGCCGTGAACGGCCGAAGGTGGTAACGCGCGGTGATCCGCTGGGCCAGCTGACGGAGGTCCGGCCGCGCCAGGATCGCCGACAGCTCGGGTTGGCCGATCAGGACGACCTGGAGAAGCTTGTCCCGCGTCGTCTCCAGATTCGTCAGCAGCCGGATCTCCTCCAGCACCGCTCCACTCAGGCTTTGAGCTTCGTCGATGATCAGAACGGTCCGGCGGCCGCGTCCGTGAGCCTCGAGCAGCGCGTGGGACAGCGTGTCGACCAGGACCTTGAGGCTCGTGGTCCCGGCCGGGTATGCGACCCTGAGCTCGTCGCACGCGGCGGCGAGAAGCTCCACCGATGTGAGGCGCGGATTGAAGATCATGGCGACATCGACGTCGGGTGGCAGCTGCTCGAGCAGGGCGCGACACACGGTGGTCTTCCCTGTGCCGACCTCGCCCGTGAGCAGCACGAAGCTTCCGCCCCCGCCGATCCCGTAGAGCAGATGGGCGAGTGCCTCGCGGTGCGGATCGCTCAGATAGAGGTAGCGTGGATCAGGCGCGAGGGAGAACGGCCGTTCTGCGAGCCCGAAGTATGACGCATACACAGGTAGGTCCCCCGTCGAACCTAGAGAAAGCCGACGCCCCAGTCAAGGGCCCGGCGCGACCCTTGGTCGTTGTCGTGAAGGATGGCGCAAGGAGAGGATGGCGCCCTTGACAACACGTTGAGGGAGGGGTAGGGTCCTGCCTGCTACGTTTTCCTGCGTCTGGTCGTTCGGGAGGGAGTGAAGCCCGTGGATCGGGTTGGCGAACAACCTTTCGGGGCTCCCGCGAGCGACGCGGACGGCTGTCTTCGCGGTCCTCCCTCGGTGTCCGGGAGTGAGGGTCGAGAGCGAGGCCTGTCGTTAACCACCGGGTGGAGGACTCCCATGAAACACTGGACCAAGCAAGGCCTACGGAAGCTGACGCGGATCGCTCTTTTGCTTCTCGTAGCTCTCATGTTTCCCACCCCCGCTGCGTTGGCCGGTTCCTCGGCGGACGAGATCAAGAACTGCGCCGACGGGAACTGGTGCGCCTACCATCGCACGGTGGACACGTCATGGCGGCACAGCCCGCTGACCCAGGTCAACACGACGAATGTGAAGCGGCTGCGCCCTGCCTGGATCTTCCAGCCCGGTGACCCGCGGATGGGTCTGCACAGCACGCCGCTCGTGGTCGACGGCTACATGTACGTGGCGACGAACCCGTCGACGGTCTGGAAGCTCAACGCCACCACCGGTGAGCGGATCTGGGCCTACGTGCCGAAGATGGACGAAGCCATCGTGTCGCGCTCGTTCTTCGCCCACACTCGCGGCCTTTCGATCGGCGACGGGCGCGTGTACATGGGCCTGGTCGACGGCCGCATCGTCGCGCTCGACGAGGCGACCGGCAAGGTCCTGTGGGAGCGGCAGATCGTGAACTCCAAGAAGGACACCGCGGGCTTCAGCGGCGCGGCGACCTTCGTGAACGCGAGCCTGCTCGTGATCGGGCAGAACGGCGGCGAGTATCCGGTTGAGGGAAAGATCTTCGGGCTCAATCCCAGGAACGGCGACATCAAGTGGATCTTCTACACGACGGGCCGGGATGATCAGAAAGCCCTGGCAACCTGGAAGGGCGACTCCTGGAAGTACGGTGGCGGCGGCTCCTGGCAACCCGGGTCCGTCGACTACGCGAACAACCAGATCTTCATCGGGGTCGGGAACCCCAACCCGGACTACGACTATTGTGGCGACAAGTGCCTGGACCCGAACGCCGAGGGCTGGCGCCCCGGCGGAAATCTCTACACCTCGTCGACGATCGCCCTCGACCTCAACACCGGTAAGCTGAACTGGTACTTCCAGGAAGCTCCGGCCGACCCCTACGACTACGACGCCGCCCCGGGCGAGTACGTCCTGTTCGACGATTCGCAGGGCCGGAAGCTCGTGCTGCATCCGGGCAAGAACGGGTTCAATCACGTGCACGACCGGAAGACCGGCAAGCCCATCAACGTCTATCCGGACATGAAGTCGTTCAACTGGACGTCCGGGTTCAACCTGGAAACGAACAAGTGGGAGAAGATGCTCTGGCCGAAGGCCGGGGAGAAGACGCTGGTCTGCCCCGCGATCGACGGGGGGCATAGCTGGAATGCCGGCGCCTACAACCCCCAGACGAAGCTCTTCTACCGCATCGCCAACGAATGGTGCATGGAGTTGACGAACGCTCCGAAGGCCGGCGGAACGACGATCACCGCGGGCTCCGAGACGCGTGTCATCGAGCCCTTCGCGCAGGCGTTCATGAACGCCGAATGGGTCGGTGCGAACCCGCCGGGCGACAAAGCGCACGGCCGACTCACGGCGCGTGATCCCGTGACCGGGAAGCTCGCGTGGGAGAAGCGGTACGAGCTGATCCCGCACTCCGCGCTCCTGTCCACCGCGGGCGGCCTCGTCTTTGTGGGAACGACCGACGGCTTCGTCGAGGCCCTCGACGCGAAGACGGGCGACGTGCTGTGGCGGTTCAACAATGGTTCCGCCCACAACGGGGGGATCGTCTCGTACGCGGTCGGCGGAAAGCAGTACATCGCCGTGGCGACCGGCCACGGCTCCTACGTTGGCCGGGCACTCGCCGACCATTACCACAAGGACAAGATCATCAACATGAAGGAGAGCGCGGCCGTCGTGGTCTTCTCGCTCGACTGACATGCACGCGCGAGGTGGGACAAGAGTGCGCACTCTTGTCCCACCTTATGTTTCCCGCGCGGTCGTCCTCGCGATTCTGTGCGTGGTCGTCTCCGCCGGAGCCCTTGACGTCGTGGCCGCGGACGCGCAGATGAGCAGCCCGCCCTCGGAGGACAAGCAGCCCCCCAAGCCTCGCACGTCGGCTGCCAACCCGGTCTCAGGCAACCCGGAGGCGATCGCCGCCGGCCGTAAGCTCTACTCGATGTGGTGCATACAGTGCCACGGTCCCAAGGCAGATGGCGTGTCGCGATTCGGCAAATACGCGGCCGACCTGCGCGAGTTCTGGCGTGGCTACCGCGAATTCGTCACGATCGTGAAGAACGGACGGCCCGACCGCCAGATGCCGCCGTGGAAGGAGGTTCTCGACGACGCGAAGATCGCGGAGGTCGGCGCGTTCCTGGAGACGCTCGCGATCGAAGGGGCGAACTGGAAATAGCATGAAGACCGCTGTCGCGATCCTGGCGCTCGGCGTCGTCGCGCTCGGCATGGTCGCGGGGTTCGCGGACGCCACCGACTATCTGCAGACGCTGAAGGAGGGCTCCTGGGTGTGTACCACGCCGGAGGCCTACGACCTCGCGATTGCGGAGCAGCGAAAGCCCAATAGCGATCTGGGGGACATGAAAAAGCGCTTCCTCGCGGAGAAGCTGTGCATCTACGCCGACGCCGAGTTCGTCGAGAAGATGATGGTCCCGTTCGCCAAGGTCCTCGAGCGTCAAGGCAACAAGGTGAAGGTGACGTTCATCGTGCAGTACCGCAAGAGCATCGAGTTCCTGCACCGCCAGATCTCGCGGGTCACGTTCGTCGGGTGGACGGACGCGGGAAACTTACTGGACAAGGAGATCCTCTGAAGTAGAAAGGTCCGCGAAGTCACCCTCCTTGCTAATCCGGACGGTTATCGTCAGTGTTTTCTGCGCTTTTCCTGACGCAGCCCTTTGGTCATCATGATGAAAGCTCAGAACGAAGATTCCGTGGATCTCCGTTCGATCCATTCTGCCCGGCGCATCGACGCCTGCCCGGCGCCGAGACCCTAAGTGCAGCGATGGAGGCGCCCGACGGCGTCGTCGCCGACGAGCCGCGGGGCCGCGTTGACGATGGGCGCCGTCGTGACGCCGTGGCGGTCGAGCCGCCGTAGAATCCGATTCACGTACTGGCGCGTCTCCGGATAGGGCGGGACGCCCCGGTAATAGATCACCGCTCGCTCGCCGGCGTTATAGGCGGCTAGGGCGAGCGGCAGATTGTTCTTGAATCGATCCATCATGGCGCGAAGGTGCCGGATGCCTGCCTCGATGTTCTCGCGTGGATCGAAGGGATTATCCACGCCAAGGGTGGCCGCCGTCGCGGGCATGAGCTGCATCAGTCCTCGCGCCCCTCGGCACGATACGGCGCCCGGGTTGAAGCGCGACTCGGCTTCGATGACTGCCGCGATCAGGTCCTCCGAAAGACGGTATCGGGTCGCCAACTCCCTGATGTCGGATTCGACCCTGATGTGGAAGTCGCTCCTGATGTAAAAGTCGATTCGCGTGCTGGTCGGCGTGCTGTCCTGCCCGGCGCTCACGCTACCGTACGCGCTCTTGATGCCCTCATACGCGCCGGTCACGCGAGACACCAAGTAGCCCGAGCTCATCGTCACAAGAAGAGCCACGAGGCCGAGCAGGAGGTGACGAGGGTCTCCTGACGCCATCATCGGCTGCCGTCCCGGTGAAGCATTTTTTCGCCTCCATCAGGCCTCGGTCGGCGATCCCACAACCCTGGGCGCCTTCGTCGGAGTGAGGCCTGCCAGGGGAACATCGCAACGATCGGACCAAAGCGCCCGGAAGCGGTAAGTTCCGGATTTTACTAGGCTCGCTAGACGGGGAGTTCGTGGAGGACTGATCAAAAGCTTACCGAGGGGGTAGACTTTTCCCTACCCCAAGGGTGTTTAGTTACAACATCAAGGGCCCCGCGATCTCGCGGGGCCCTTGGCTCGTGTGCGACCGGTCGCGGCCCGACGTTACGCCAGTGGGCCGAACTCGACGTCGACCGGCGTTGGAGTGTGGACGACCTCGCCGGTGAACCTGAGCCTGCCATTCGACGGACTGATCCTGAAAACCACGATCGTGTCGGAGTTCTGATTGGCCGCGTAGAGGAATGTCCCCGAGGGGTCGATGTTCATCCCGCGCGGCCAGTCCCCGCGCGTCGATTCCCAGCCGATCACGCTGAGCTGGCCCGTGTCCGAGTCGATGCTGAACATCGCGACGCTGTTGTGGCCGCGGTTCGTGTTGTAGAGAAAGCGTCCGTTCGGGTGGATGCGAATCTCCGCGGTGGTGTTGAAGCCGGCGAAGTCCGCCGGCAGCGTGGGGATGGTCTGCAGCCAGATGAACGCGCCTCGCGCCGGATCGTAGCGGAAGGCGGTGATGGACGAGACCAGCTCGTCGAGGACGTACGCGAACCGCCGGCTTTGGTGAAAGGCCATGTGGCGGCACCCGGAGCCCGAGGCGACCGGCGCCGATGGCACAGTGTTAGGGCTCAGCTTGCCCGTGACAACGTCCAGGTTCCACGCCATGACCTTGTCAGCGCCCAGGTCGACGCCGAACACGTGCCGCGCGTCGAGATCGGTGAGGATCTGGTGGGCGTGGGGCCCTTCCTGACGGTCTGGGTTGGGTCCGGCGCCGTTCCCCGTGTCTTGGAAAGCGTCGGTCATCGGGCCGATCGAGCCGTCGGCCAGGATTTGGTAGATCGGGAAGTCGCCCTTCCCGTAGTTGGAAGCCAGGAGGTACCGTCCCGACGGATGCACGCTGAGGTGAGCCGGGAAGGTGCCGTTGGTCGGTCGAGTGTTGATGAAGGTGAGGTTGCCGTTCGCCTGGTCGATGGCATAGGCGCTCACGCGTCCGAGGGGGACGTTGTTGCTGGTGGCGCCGTTCTCGTTGGTGGAGTAGAGGTGCGTCAGCGATGGATCGAGCGCCAGGAACGAGGGGTTGTCGGTCGTCACCACCTGGACGGGCGTTAACCCGCCGTCGTCCGCGTCCATCCTGAAGACATAGATGCCGACGGCCGTGCTCGGCCGATGCCCGCCGGGCGCGGTGCCTGGAGCCGTGTAGGTGCCGACGTAGACGAACCGGCCCTCGGCCCGGTCCTCGCCGTCGTTCGACGGCCTTTCCCGGGATGGCGCAGCGGCGAGCGTGCGAGGCGCGACGGTGGCGAGGGCGGTTGCGCCGAGGAAGGGAAGAAACTCACGACGATTGAGGCCAGAGCGGGGCGATGTCTCATCGCTGCCGCGGTCGTCTGACGTAGCCATCAGGCTCTCCTTTCAAACGGGGGCACGTCACGCCTCAGGTGCAGCCATGGCCGATCCCGTCGGCCACCGCGTGATTCTGAATCCTGCGTGTCGGCATGGGCACAGGCGGAGCCGGGAGTGAGCATCGTGCAGGCGTCGATAAAGGAAAGGCGCCAGAGAAGGCCTGTAAGCCGGGCTATCTGTCCCCGTCGAGTTTTCTCAAATTAGTCGGGGACATCGTACGAAGTTGAGTGGATCGTATCAAGAGGATATGTAATCTGGAGCGCTTCAGACATGTCTGCCCGCGGATCCCAGGGGGACCCTGGGAGAGTGGCAGCGAAGGCGTTCCCATAGATCAACGCCAAGCCTCCGAAGACGCCGCGTCTCGCCGTGTTCCGGTCTCGTCCCTGAGACGCCGAGGGGAACCAGGCGCAGGACTTGCTCCTGGCGCGGTAGACAAGCTACCCTCTATCCCCAATCTCTCACCGACGAGTCGATCGGAGGCACACGATGAACGAACATCGGATCCTCTCCCGCCGTGTCCTGCTCAAGACCATGGCTGCCGCCGGCGCCATCACCGCCGCCCAGCTCAAGTGGTGGGAGGAGCCGCTGCTCCGCCCGCGCCGCGCCTGGGGTGCCGCGCCGGTCCGCTTCCAGTTCAGCGTACCCGAGCCCAAGCGCAACGCGCTGGTCGACTCCCTGGTGCAGCGATTCAACCAGATCCAGAATGACTTCGAGGTGAAGGTGGAGTTCGTGCCGCAGGCCCAGGCCCGGCAAAAGCTCATCACCTCCGTGGCGGCGGGCAGCCCACCGGACTGCTGCCAGATCTGGGACAACTGGGTGGGCGAGTTTGAAGGGATGGGTGCACTCGAGGACCTCACGACCAAGGCGAAGGACTGGAAGCACTATAAGGACGTGCTGCCGCTCGCCTGGCAGACCGTGACGGTGAAGAACAAGATCGCGTCGCTCCCGTGGGTGGTCACCAACGACGCGCTCTACTACCGGACCGACCGGCTGAAGGAATACGGCATCGCTCCGCCCAAGGACGACTGGGGCTTCGACCAGTTCCTCGCGTTCACCAAGGCGTTCACCAAGACAGACAAGAACCAGTACGGCTTCGGCATGCGCGGGCAGGGGACATGGGCGGTGCTCTACGCAACCGAGTTCATGTACGCCAACGGCGCGCAGGTCCTGAAGGACGGCAAGGTCGTCATCAACTCCAGGGAGGCCGCGGAGGCGCTCGACTGGTATCTCGACCTGTTCCGCAAGCACAAGGTCTGTCCGCCGTCGGTGCCCACCGACGGCTGGCGAGGCATCGTCGAGGGTTTCGGCCGCGGGGTCACCAACACCTACATCCACAACTCGGGATCGGCGGAAGAGCAGAAGGGCTTCGTGGGCGAGCAGAACTTCTCGACGGTGCCGCTGCCGCTCGGGCCCGCCAAGAAGCGCAACTCGTTCTACTTCTCGGAGACGCTCACCGCGTTCAACAAGGGCAAGAGCCGCGAGGGCGCCTGGCGCTTCATGGCCTGGCTGATGGAAGACGAGCCGAACCTCATGTACACGAAGGGACTCGGGCTCTTGCCTTCCCGGAAGACGTTGTTCGAGCGCCCGGAGTTCATGCAGGATCCGGCGTATCAGGGCTTCATCAAGTCCTTCCCGTTCTCCATCGTGAGCCCCTATCTGGCCTATGCGGGCTGGGGTGGCAAGATCGACTCCGAGGGCGTGCCGCTCTTCCAGCAGGCCCTGGTGGGCAAGCTCTCGTCGAAGGAGTTCCTCGACAAGTTCGCCGAGGTCCTCACCAAGAACATGTCGTAAGCGCCATGGCCCGCGAAGCCACCCTCGTCGCTCCCGCGGCGCGCCCCCTGCTCTCGCGACGCGCCAGGGAGCTCCTGACCGGCTATCTCTATCTGATTCCGGTCATCCTCGCCCTCGGCTGCACTGTGCTCTTTCCGATCCTCAAGGCGATGCACATGAGCCTCTACAACCATGTGCTCATCAGGCCGCAGGAGTACGGCTACGTGGGACTCGCCAACTACGCGCGCCTGCTCCACGACGAGACGTTCTGGCTGAGCTTGTGGAACTCGTTCCTGTGGGTGTTCGGCTCGGTGAGCTTCCAGTTTCTCGGCGGCTTCGCGGCGGCGCTCCTGCTGCACCAGTCCTTCCGCGGGCGCGCCCTGGTGCGCACCATCACCCTGCTGCCGTGGATCATCCCGGGGGTGGTGGTGGCGCTGATCTGGGAGTTCATCTACCAGCCCAACTACGGTCTGCTCAACGACATCCTGAGCCGGACCGGCGTGATGACCGAGCGGGTGGCGTGGCTTGCGAACCCGGCCCTGGCCATGCCCGCGGTGATCGTCACCAACATCTGGCGGGGGATGCCCTTCTTCGCGATCATGCTGCTGGCGGGGCTGCAGGCCATTCCGGGCGAGCTCTACGAGGCCGCACGGGTGGATGGCGCCTCCGTCTTCCAGCGCTTCTGCTTCATCACACTGCCGATGCTCAAGCCCATCATCGTAGTCGCCACCGCCACCCGCATCGTGTGGACGTTCAACTACGCCGATCTGATCTTCGTCATGACCAGCGGCGGCCCGGCCAACGCGACCCAGATCACATCGACCTATACCCTGCTTCAGGCCTACTCGAACCTCGACTTCGGCTATGCGGCGACTCTATCGGTGGCGCTGCTGCTGATCATGCTCGTGTTCACGGTCTTCTACCTGCGGATCACCCGCGGGCTCGAGGGCGTGGCGTGATGCGAACGCCGGGGCGTGGCCTGGCGGAGCGCGTGCTCGGCGGGCCCGTGCTCTGGACGGGGCTCGGCGCGCTGACCCTGTTCGCGATGGCCCCCTTCGTCTGGGTGCTGCTGGCCTCGTTCAAAACGCGGGCGGAACTCTACGCGACCCCCATTGTCTACCTGCCGACCGCCCTCAGCTTCGCCAACTACGTGGAGGCCTGGACCTCGCGCCTCACGCCGTTCAGCCGCTTCTTCGTCAACAGCCTGTGGGTGTCGTCTGTGACCATGGTGGCGACCACCGTGGTGTCCATCCTGGCCGGCTACGCGCTGGCCCGCTTCCGCTTCGCAGGCCGTCAGACCTTCCTGCTTGTCTTCCTCGCCACCCAGATGTTCCCGGCCGTGCTGCTCATCGCCCCGCTGCTATCGCAATGGTACGCCCTGGGGCTGATCGACACCTACCAGGCCCTGATTTACTCCAACTTCTCCTTCACGGTGCCGTTCACGGTGTGGATGCTGGTGGGCTACTTCGAGTCCATCCCGCGCGAGCTCGAAGAGAGTGCGATGCTCGACGGCTGCACGAACTTCGGTGCGCTCTGTCGCATCATCCTGCCGCTCGCCGCCCCCGGGGTGGCCGCGACCGCCATTTTCGCCTTCGTGGCCTCGTGGAGCGAGTTGCTTTTCGCCATCACGTTCACGTCTCAGACCGAGATGCGCACGCTCTCCGCTGGGCTCCTGTTCATGGTCGGCCAATACGAGATCCAGTGGGGGCAGCTCTCGGCCGGCGTCATCATCAGCACGATCCCGGTGGCGATCCTTTTCACCTATCTCCAGCGTCACCTGATCCAGGGGCTGTCGGCGGGTGCCGTGAAGGGCTAGTGTAGGCCAGCCAGGCGAGTGCAACTCCACAGGCCAAGAACGGGCATCGCTGAAGACTTGATACAATACGGCTCGGAGGACAGGCCATTGAAGAGAGCGGTTGCGCTCCTGGCAGTGCTGGTTCTGCTCCTTGGGATGGCCGCGCCGACCCATGCCTGGGGGCGGGGAGGCGGAGGCGGACACTTCCACGGCGGCTTCCATCACGGCGGATGCTGCTGGTGGGGGCCGGGTGCCTTCATCGGTGGCCTCGCCCTCGGCGCAGCGCTGGCCTATCCCTACTACCAGTATCCGTACTACGCCTATCCGAGCTACGCTTATCCGCCGTATCAGGTCTATGCCCCGCCGGTGGCGCAGCCAGCGGTGGCCTATCAGCAGGTCCTTGTCCAGCGCGAGGTGGTCTACCCGAATGGCAAGTACGTCCTCTATGGCGATGGCGTGAGCCAGCCTTGGCAGTGGGTCTGGGTGCCCGTGGCTCCGGCTGTTCCACCGCCCCCGCCTCCGCCTCGATAATTTCTGCAGCTTGAGTTCGGAGTCAACGTAGGGTTGGGTAGCCGTCGTCCCCCAAGCTCCAGTTCAACGCGGCCTTTGGACCATCCGTGTCGCCCAAACGCAGGCCTCTAACCCCCGGGGCCGATGGGTCAGGTTCATAGTCGACGCAACTCGATGAAGATGACGATCGCGGGCAGGTGGCCAAAGAGAACGGAGGCATAGGCGATGTCAGAGGCGGACGTTGGGATGGAAGGAGTAGCTTGGCTTGAGAAGTGAGGATTACAGGGCGGGTGTTCTATATCCCGGGGTTATCTTCCCCGGGTGAGCGTCGTGCAAGCGGCTAGAAGAAAGAAGAAAGGCGCCAGAGAAGGCCTGTAAGCCGGGTTCTGTTCCCCGAGCGGATCAGCCCAGGGTGCCGGTCATTTCTCTAGGGCGCCGGTTGCCCGGCGCCTCCAGCGGCCTAACCCGAGAGCACGGGCGGGCAACCCGATAGCTCTCCTATTCGGCCTTGCTCCGGGTGGGGTTTGCCGAGCCGACGCGGTCACCCGCGCCGCTGGTGAGCTCTTACCTCACCGTTTCACCCTTACCGCCCTCGCGGACGGCGGTTTGCTTTCTGTGGCACTGATCCGTGGGGTTTCCCCCCCTGGGCGTTACCCAGCACCCTGCCCTGTGGAGCCCGGACTTTCCTCCCGCCGCGTTGCCGCGACCGGCGACCGTCCAGCCTTCTCTGGCGCAGGGGAGAGTATACCGCGCGGGGCGCCTTTTCGCGCCTTCGACGAGGATGTCGCGCCAGACGAGCACGTCGCCCGCGAGGCCGGTCCGGGCGGAGACGCCGGCGGTGGCGTCGCCGTTCAGGATGTGCAGCCCGGCGCGCCGATCAGCGCGCCTGGATGGCGTCGCGCGCGAGCTGGTCCACGCGGTCGTTCAGGGGGTCCCCGCTGTGGCCGCGCACCTTGTGCCAGACGACGTCGTGGCGCCGGGCGAGGGCGAGCAGTCGCTCCCAGAGGTCGCGGTTGGCGACGGGCCGCTTCTGGGTGTTCTTCCAGCCGCTCTTCTCCCAGCGCTCCCACCAGCGCTCGCGGAAGCAGTTGACGATGTACGCGCTGTCCGAGTAGAGGTGCACCCGTCGCCGGCCCGGGATCGCGGCCAGCCCCTCGATGGCGGCGGTGAGCTCCATGCGCTGATTCGTCGTGTGCGGCGCGGCGCCGCTGACGACACGCTCCTCGCCGCCGTCGAGGATGATCGCCGCCCAGCCGCCGGGTCCCGGGTTCCCGGTGCAGGCGCCGTCGGTGTAGAGGGTGATGCCGTCGGGAGGGGACGACCGCTTGGCCGGCGGAGCGGTCAGGCCGAGTCCTGCCAGTAGAGGTAGCGGCCGCAGCTCTCACACACCATCAGGACGCTCGCGGCCTTCAGCTCCTGGATCGCCTGCGGACGGATCGCGACGCGGCAGCCGCCGCAGATGGCAGAGGTCGTCACCGCGACGACGGCGACGCCGCCACGCGCCCGGAGGATCTTCTCGTAGTCGCCGAGGAGCCCCTTCGGGAGCTCGCGGGCGCGCGACTCGCGCTCGCCGCGTAGGCCGGCCAGCTCCTCTTCGACCGTCGCCAGCTTCTTCCGGAGGACGGCCTCGTTTTGCTGCGCCTCGGCCTCGCGCCGCTTGAACTGCGTCTCGGCATCGCGGATGTCCACGGCGAGGCGCTCCTGGAGGTCCATGAGCGCGAGGATCTCCTCCTCGGCCTTCGCCTTTTCCTGCTTGATCGCCTCGATCTCGGCGAGCACCGCAGAATACTCGGTGTTGTTCTTCACTTCCCAGAGCCGCGCCTCGGCCTTCGTCCGCTTGGCCGTGATGACCTCGAGGTCCTTCTCCTTCGTCCGTAGATCCTTCTTCGCAGCGTCGGCCTTTGCCCGCAACGCGTCGACAGTCCTCTTCGCCTCGGCGAGGGCGGCGTGGAGAGCGTCGATCTGTTTCGGTAGGCGGGCGGCTTCGGCCTCGCGCGCGGCGATCCGCGTGTCGAGGGACTGCAGGTCGATCAGCGCGAGAAGCTGTGAATCCACGACACCTCCGTCGGTCCAGCCGGCCTCGCGGCCCCCGCGACAATACTGGGCCCACCTGGACTCGAACCAAGATCTAACCGGTTATGAGCCGGCTGCTCTGCCATTGAGCTATGGGCCCTCTGCGCCATCATACCCGGTCAGGTCTCCAGGAAGCTCCGGAGCTTCTTCGAGCGCGATGGGTGGCGGAGCTTGCGCAGGGCCTTGGCCTCGATCTGTCTGATGCGCTCGCGGGTGACCGCGAAGTCCTGTCCGACCTCCTCCAGCGTGTGCTCGCAGCCGTCGGAGAGGCCGAAGCGGAGCCGCAACACCTTCTCCTCGCGCGGGGTGAGCGTGTTGAGGACTTTGTTCGTCTGCTCCCGAAGCGAGAGGCCGATGATCGACTCGACGGGCGAGACGACCTGCTTGTCCTCTATGAAATCGCCCAGGTGGCTGTCTTCTTCTTCTCCGATCGGTGTTTCGAGTGAAATCGGCTCTTGCGCGATCTTCAGGACTTTTCGCACCTTGTCCACGGGGACGTCCATCTTCGTCGCGATCTCCTCCGGGGTGGGCTCGCGGCCGAGCTCCTGCACGAGTTGGCGCGAGGTCCGGATGAGCTTGTTGATCGTCTCGATCATGTGCACGGGGATGCGGATCGTGCGCGCCTGGTCGGCGATGGCGCGCGTGATCGCCTGCCGGATCCACCAGGTCGCGTAGGTTGAGAACTTGTAGCCACGCCGATATTCGAACTTGTCGACCGCCTTCATCAGGCCGATGTTGCCTTCCTGGATCAGGTCGAGAAACTGGAGCCCGCGGTTCGTGTATTTCTTGGCGATCGAGATCACGAGGCGCAGGTTGGCCTCGACCATCTCCTTCTTGGCCTGCGCCGCCTTGATCTGGCCCTGCCTGATGATGGTCATGACCCGCTTGATCTCGTCGGCCTTGCTGTTGGCGCGCTGCTCGGCGAGCTTGATCTCCTGCTGCGCGACCCAGATCTGCTGCGCCTTCGGCGACTGGAACTTCTTGGCGGCCTTGAGGTGGAGGTCGCCGACCTGGCCGTTGACGGCGCCCGTGCCCGGGTCGCGGAACGAGACGTAGATGAGGTTCTGGACCTCTTCGGGCGAGGGGCGGCGGCCGTTGGTCCAGAGCTTGATCACGCGCTCGGCGCGGTCGATGTCGTCGAGGAGATCGCGCAGCCGCTGGACGAGCCCGCGGCGGACGGGGTCGCCGTCCTCGCGATCGATGATCTGGTTGCCGATGTTGAGCTTGCGGAGGTTGTCGAGCACCTTCTCCTGATACTTGTGCGCCTGGGCCTCGAGCCGCTTCCATGCGGGCTCCTTGCCCTTCTTCGTCTTCTTCCGGCCGCCGGCCTTGAGCCGGAGCTTCCTCGCCTGGCCGACGAGCTTGTCCCGATCGCGGAGAAGCCGGTCGACCGTGCCGAAGGCCGCGACGACCTGACGCCGGAGCTCCTCCTCCTTCTCCTCGGTGAACTCCTCCTCGTTGACGTCCACGACCTCCTTGACGGAGATGTCGCTGCGCCTGAGCTGCTCGCGCAGCTCGCGGAAGCGCTCGAGGGCGAGGTCGGTCGAGAGGATCGCAGCGGTGACCTGGTTCTTCCCCTCCTCGATCCGCTTGGCGAGGGCGATCTCGCCCTCGCGCGTCAGGAGGGCGACGCGACCCATTTCGCGCAGATAGAGCCGCACCGGATCTTCGGTGCGGCCGACGGGCCCCGGCGTCAAGTCGATCGGCTCGGCCGGGCCGTCGTCGTCGGCCTCCTCGGCCCGCGCCGCCTGGCGCTCACGTCCGACCTCCGAGGGGAGGCGCCCAGCCTTTGCGGAGTCGACGACCTCGATGTCCATCGCGCCGAACATCATCATGATGTCGTCGAGCTGGTCGAGCGAGACGATGTCTGACGGCAGCGCGTCGTTGACCTCGTCGTAGGTGAGGAAGCCCTTCTGCTTCCCCATCGTGATCAGCCGGTCCAGCTCCTCCAGTTTGGGCTCTTCACTCATCCGTCTGCGCTCCTTCGGACCCTGGAGTCCTCGGTTCGAGAGACTGAGCGACACCCCCGGTGATCTCGTAGACCACGGCGGTCTCCTGGTGGAGCACGCGTAGCTCTTCAGGCGGCAGCGGCGCCGCCGCGCCGGTTTTGGCTTGGACGTCCGCGATAGATTGGCTCATCTCGCGCGCCCGCCGGAGCCGCTGGCTGCGCTCGAGACGCCTCCTGAACTGTTCAATGCTAACCCGGACGTCAAGCTCCGCGCGCTCTTCGACGAGGAGGGCGGCCAGGACGCCTCGCGCCTCGGCAGCAGCCAGGTCGGTCATCAGGCTCTCCGCGGGGTCGGAGGGCCGGAGCCGGAGGGCCGCGACGATCGTGCGGAACGGGACATACGCGAAGTCCTCCACCTCCACGACCAGGGGCAGAAGGGCGTCTCGGGCCTCGATCGAGTGGAGCAGGAGCGCGACCAGGTCGCGCTCGACGGGGGGAGGCGTCGCGGCCGGTGTCGCGGCAGGCGCGGACGGCACCGGGCGGCGCAGCGCGGTCTGCAAGCGCTGGGCCTCGATCCAGAGCTGCGTCGCGTCCACGCCGAGCTTCTGGGCCGCCTCGCGCGAGAGCTGCGCCGCCTCCTGGGCATCGCCGACCTTGGCAAGCATCAGTGCCGCGCGGGCGAACGCGTTGGTCCGCGCGCGCGGCCCCGTGGCACCGTCCGGGTCGGCGATCGCGCGGTCGAGGGCGTAGGCGAGGAGGCTCCGCGCCGCCCCGATCCGCTCCTCGAAGGCGGCGGCGCCGCTCTCTCGGAGGAACGTGTCGGGATCGTGGCCCGCCGGCAGGAGCGCGACGCGCAGGCGCAGCGCGCCCGAGGCCTCGATGGTGCCGGTGCGGTTGACGGCCCATGCCATGCTCGAGCGCGTGGGCTCGAGCAGCTCCTCCGCGCGCTCGGCCGCCCGGCTCCCGGCCGCGTCGGCGTCGAAGAACAGGACCGCCTCGTCGCAGTAGCGATTAAGGAGCCCGAGCTGTGCGGGGGTGAAGGCGGTGCCCAGCGCGGCGACTGTCTCCGTGAAACCGTGCTGGTGCGCCATGAGGCAGTCCACGTAACCTTCGACCAGGAGCGCGCGGTTCTTCGCCTGGATCGCGGGCCGGGCGAGGTCGGCGGCGTAGAGCAGGTTACCCTTCGTGTAGAGCGGCGTCTCGGGCGAGTTGAGATACTTGGGCTGCTCGTCGCCGAAGGCGCGGCCGCCGAAGGCGACGACGCGGCCCTGGAGATCGCGGATGGCGAAGAGGAGCCGGCCGCGGAAGCGATCGTACACGCCCGCCCGGCCCTCGCGGGGGATCGCGAGGCCCGCCGCGACGAGGACGTCCTCCGTGACCTTCTCGGATTTCATGAAGCCCGAGAGCGTGTCCCAGCCCTCGGGCGCCAGCCCGAGACCAAAGCGCCGCGCTACCTCAGAGTCGATTCCGCGCTGGGCCAGGTACTGCCGCGCGCGCTCGCCCGCGGGCTTCGCGAGCTGCTCGACGTAGAAGCGCCAGGCCAGCTCCATCGCGCGGAGGAGGTCTTCACGGCCGCGCTCGCCTGCCTGGCCGCCGCGCTCCTCCGGGAGGGCCACGCCTGCCTGCGTAGCCAGCGCGCGCACCGCCTCGGGAAACGAGAGCTTGTCCTGGCGCATCAGGAAGCCGAACGCATCGCCGCCCACGCCGCAGCCGAAGCAATGGAAGATCCCCTTCCTGGGATTGACCATGAAGGAAGGCGTCTTCTCCATGTGGAACGGGCAGAGGCCCTTCCAGTTCTGACCGGCCTTCCTCAGATTCACGAACCGGCTGACGAAGTCGACGATATCGGTGGCCGCGCGGATCTCGTCGAGCACCGTTTGAGAATAGGACGCCATGCTCAGCTCACCTTCAGCGCGGCTACGGTGGCCCCGGCGCCGCCCTCCCGGGGCTCGCCGTCCCGAAAGGAATCGACGAGGGGGTGGCCGGCGAGGAGGTCACGCACCGCCTTGCGGAGGGCGCCCGAGCCCTTGCCATGGACCAGTCGGACGCTCGGCAAGCCCGCGACGAACGCGTCGTCCAGGTACTTCTCGACGGCGTCGCGGGCCTCGTCCGTCGTGCGCCCGAGCAGGAGCAGTTCGGGGGAAATCGAGCGGGGGGCGGGGGCACCCTCCTTTGCTCGGTACCCCACTCGCACAGAGCCTGCCCCGCCCCCCCGCGCACTCGCGCCCGGGCTTTCATCGACTGGGTGGAGCGCTTGAAGAGGGACGCGGACCGTGAGGCTCCCTGATCGCACGGTCGCGGTGCTGCCGGTGATGGTCAAGAGCTCTCCCCGAATCCCCAGGTGTTCTGCCGCCACCGTCTGACCCGGCGTGAGCGTCATCCCGTCCCCGGCGCGCGGCGGTAAAAGAGCCGCCCCCGCCGCGTCCACGCGGCCAGCGGCGTCGTGCAGGCGCTGGCGACCGTCCTCGAGGGTGCGCCGCGAGCGCTCGGCGCGCTTGAGCCGGTCCCACTCGGCGGCGATCGCGCGGCGAATGTCGACCAGGAGCGCCGCCGCCTCCGCCTTCGCCCGCTCGATGATCGTCTTCGCCTTCGCCTCGGCCTCCTGTACGGTCGCGTGCGCCTTCGCGAGCTGCACCGCGGCGTCGGTCCGGGTCTGCTCGATCTCGCGCGCGCGCTCGGCCTCGGTGCGCGCGCGGGCGTCGAGCGCCGTCAGGAGCTCCGACAACCGCGCGGCGTGGCCGGAGCGGTGCGCCTGGGCTCGGGCGATCAGCTCGGGTGAGAGGCCCAGCCGCGCCCCGATGGTCAGCGCGTAGCTCTGGCCTGGCTGGTCGTAGCGGAGGCGAAAGGTCGGAGCGAGCGTCGCCGTGTCGAACTCGACCGAGGCGTTGCGGGCACGGGGATGCGTGGAGGCAAAGGCCTTGAGCGGCTCGAGGTGGGTCGTCGCGATCACAAGCGCGCCCCGCTCGGCGAGCTCCTCGAGGATCGCCTGGGCGAGCGCGGCCCCCTCGTCGGGGTCGGTCCCGGCGCCCAGCTCGTCGAGGAGCACGAGCGAGCGCTCGCCGGCCTGGTCGAGCACCTCGCGGATCCGCTTCACGAACGCTGAGAAAGTCGAGAGGTTCTCCGTGACCGACTGGTCGTCGCCGACGATCGCGTGAAGGTCCGTGACGACCGGCAGCCGCGAGCCTTCCGCGGCCGGGATGTGGCAGCCCGTCTGGGCCATCAACACCAGGAGCGCCGCCGTCTTGAGCGCGATCGTCTTGCCGCCCGCGTTCGGGCCGGTGATCAGGAGCAGTGGGCGCAGAGCCGTGAGCTCGATGTCCATTGGAACGACGGGACGCTCGGGGTCCGTCCAGCTCTGGGCCAGGAGCAGTGGGTGGCGGGCATTCTTGAGCGACAGGGCGCGCCCCGTGTCGATCAGCGGCTCGATCGCCCCCATCCGGTCCGCGGCCTCCCCGCGGGCGAAGATCCAGTCGAGGCGCCCGACGGTCGCGGCGAGCCGCCCGAGCTCGTCGATCCGCCCGCGGACCGCGTCCGTCAGCTCGGCCAGAACTCGGGCAGTCTCATGCGCTTCCTCGTGCGTCGCCTGGACCAGGTCGTTGTTGGCCTCGACGACGTGCTCCGGCTCGACGAAGAGGGTCTGGCCGCTCTGCGAACGATCGTGGACGATGCAACGCACTCGGCTCCGAGCCTCCGCCCTCAGAGGGAGAACGTAGCGCCCGTGGCGGATCGTGACGTACCGGTCGGCGAAGAGCCGCTCGGCATCCGGATCCTGGAAGGCGCGCTCGAGCTCGGCGGTGAGCCGGCGCCGTCGCTCGCGGATCTCGCGACGCAGGTGGCGGAGCCGGGCGCTCGCGTCGTCCGTGACCGTGCCGTCCGTGTCGAGCGACCGGCCGAGTCGGTCGGCGAGTTCGGGGAAGCGGGGCAGGGAGTCAGTGATCGCGGCCACCTCGGAAGCGACGGTCCTGACCGACTGACCGTACGCGGCGAGCGTGGGGACCGCCTGGAGGGCCGGCACCAGCCGGACCAGCTCGACGCCGTCGAGGACGCTCCCGGCCGCCCGGGAGCGTCCGAGCGTCGGTCGGATGTCGGGGAAGCCGTTGACCGGAAGGGCGCCGGACGTCGCGCGCGCGACCCGAGCCTGGCGCGTCAGTTCGAGCTCGGTGTGGATTCGGAGAGGGTCCGAGAGTGGCTCTGCGGCCGCCGCCAGCTCGCGACCCATATCGGTTCGTGCTTCGTGAGCCAAGAGCGCGCGCACCGCGTTCCATTCGGTGGGTCGCTCCCAGGTGCGGCCTGCCGCCACGCGCCGCCTCATCTGCTCCCGCTCGGGACCACGGGAGTGTCGGCGTCACGTCCAGGCGTGTTCCAGCTAATCGGCCATCCGCTCCCGGCGCTTGGCTTTCTTGCGGGCGGCGAGCGCCTTCCGCTTGCGCCGGACGCTGGGTTTCTCGTAGTGCTGGCGCTTCTTGAACTCTGACAGGAGCCCGGCCTTCTCGCACTGCTTCTTGAATCGCTTGAGCGCGCTCTCGAAGGACTCGTCGGGCTCGATGATGACCTTGGTCACTTCGCTCCCCCCTCGGGAACCCCGCACCGCGGGACAAACACCAACTATATAACACGCGCCCCACCCCCCGGCAATCGAGCACGGGCTGCTACACTAGGCGCGCCGACATCCCCTCCCGGGAGACGCCAAGCCGTGACGACCGCCGCCCTGTTGCCCGTCTACACCGTGCTCCCGTTCGGGGTCATGCTCCTCGCCATCGCGGTCCTTCCCCTCGCGGCGCCTCACTGGTGGGAGGCGAATCGCAACAAACTCGTCGTCTCGATCGCGCTCGGGCTGCCGGTGCTCGCGCTCTACCTCGTCCGCGAGCCGCGGGCGCTCCTCCACATGGCGTACGAGTACGTCTCGTTCATCGTCCTGCTGGCCGCCCTCTACGCGATCGCCGGCGGGATCTGTATGCGCGGTGACCTCGTCGCGACGCCGCTGGTGAACACCGCGTTCCTCGCGACGGGCTCCGTGCTCGCGTCGTTCATCGGCACGACCGGCGCCTCGATGCTGTTGATCCGCGCGCTGCTCCAGACCAACCGCGAGCGTACGCGCGTCAGACATACCGTCATCTTCTTCATCTTCCTCGTCTCGAACATCGGCGGCATGCTGACGCCGCTCGGCGATCCGCCGCTGTTCCTCGGATACCTGCAGGGCGTCCCCTTTACCTGGACCTTCCGGCTCTGGCCGCACTGGCTCCTGATGGTCGGCGCGCTGCTCGCGACGTACTTCGTGTGGGACACGATCCACTACACGCGCGAGCCGCTGGGGGCGATCCGGCGTGACCGGGCTCAGCTCGAGCCACTCCAGATCCGCGGCACGCTGAACGGCCTCGGGCTCGCCGGCGTGCTGCTCGCGGTCGCGCTCCTCCGCGGACCCTGGCGGGAAGGTGTCATGGCGGCCCTGGCGACCGTCTCGCTCTGGCGGACGCCGCGCGAGATCCGCCGCGCGAACCGCTTCACCTCCTACCCAATCGTGGAGGTGGCGATCCTCTTCTTCGGTCTCTTCCTCACGATGGTCCCCGCGCTCGAGCTCCTGCGGCTCCGGGGCGGTGAGCTCGGCGTGCGCGCGCCGTGGCAGTTCTTCTGGGTGGCCGGCGCGCTCTCGTCATTTCTCGACAACGCGCCGACCTATCTGACGTTCCTCGCGCTGGCGCAGAGCCTGGGCCTCGCGCGCGAGGTGGTGGGCGTCCCCCACACGATCCTGGCGGCGATCAGCGTGGGCGCGGTCGCGATGGGGGCCAACTCGTACATCGGCAACGCGCCCAACTTCATGGTGAAGTCGATCGCGGAGGAGCAGGGCGTGAAGATGCCGAGCTTCGTCGGCTACATGCTCTACAGCGGCCTGGTCCTGCTGCCGCTCTTCGCCGTGATGACGGTCGTCTTCTTCCGCTAAGTCAGCCCGCCCGGGCGCGCTCGGCGAGGAGTCCCAGCACGCGCTCCGCCGCCTCGGCGACCGCGGCGTCGACCACGGGCAGCTCGTCTCGCGCGAAGGTGGTGAGCACGTGGTCGGCGACGTCCTCCTTTCGGTCGGGGCGCCCGATGCCCACCTTGACGCGCCGGACGTCCGATGTGCCGAGCGTCCCGATGACCGAGCGCACACCGTTGTGGCCGCCGTGGCTGCCCTTCATCCGCATGCGGACCGCGCCGAGCGGAAGGTCGATGTCGTCGTAGACCAGGATGAGATCGGACGGCGTGGCGCCGATCCGATGGAGCGACCGGGCGACGACGGGGCCGCTCACGTTCATGAACGCGAGCGGCTTGATGAGGTGGATCCGCTCGCCCCGCCACTGACCCTGAGCCACGAGGGTCTGACCCTCGCGGTGCCACGGACGCTTGAGCATCTGCGCGAGCAGGTCGAGAACGCGCTGGCCCACGTTGTGGCGGGTGTCCCGGTACTCCGCTCCGGGATTCCCGAGCCCCACCACGACGTGGGCCACGCGGGTCTGGCTCCGCTACTTCTCCTTTTCCGTCTTCTCGGGCCTCTTGGCCTTCTTGCCCTCTTCGGGCGCGGCCTCCTCTTCCTTCGGCTTGCGCTCCGTGAGCACCTCTGGCTCGGTGACCGCCGCCGCCGCGGGCGCCGCCGCCACGGGCGCCTCCTCGGCCATCGGTGGCACCACCGTGGCGACCGCCTGCCCCGGCGGGGTGAGGATCCGAACGCCCTCGGGTGCCCGGAGCTGGGCCACGGTCAGCACGTCGCCGATCATCAGGGCCGTCACGTCGGCCTCGATGCGTTCGGGGATCGCGGTCGGCAAGCATGAGACCTCGAGCTCGTGGACGACGATGTTGAGGATGCCCTTCTGCTCCTTGACGCCCGCGGGCTCACCCACCGGGCGGACCGCGACGCGCACCGTGATCGTGCGGTCGGCGGACACCTCCTGCAGATCCACGTGGAGGAGATCCTCCGTCACGGGATCGAACTGGAGGTCGCGGATGATCGCCATGCGACGGCCGCCGCCCGCCTCACCGTCGAACTTGAGCGTGAGCAGCTGGGTCGTGCCCTCGTGGCCGTGGATCATCTTGAGGACGGCCTTCGGGTCGAGCAGAACCGGCTCGGGCTTGGCGCCGCCGTAGAGGATCGCGGGCACGTGGCCCGCGCGGCGCAACCGCTTGGCGACCTCTTTGCCGGTCGCCTCTCGCCGCGTGATCGTCAGCTCCCGCATCTCCATCGTCAGACTCCCTCTGCGAAGGTCATACGAACAGCGTCGAGACGGATTCTTCGTCGTGGATGCGGCGGATGGCCTCGCCGAGCAGCGGCGCCACGGTCAGCACGGTGACGCGCCCCGTGCGCTTGCCGGCTGGGACGGGGATCGAGTTGGTGACGACGACCTCTTCGAGAGGCGACGTGGTGATCCGGTCCACCGCGGGGCCCGACAGGACCGGGTGGACGCCGCACGCGAGGATGCGCCGCGCGCCCTCGCGCGCCAGCGCGCCCACGGCCTGGATGAGGGTGCCCGCGGTGTCGATCATGTCGTCGATCACGACGGTGTCCCTTCCGCGGACGTCGCCGATCAGGTGCATCGCCACCGCCGAGTTCGGCCCCTCGCGCCGCTTGTCGATGATCGCGAGGCTCGCATTGAGCCGCTTGGCGATCGCGCGCGCCCGCTCGACGCCGCCGGCGTCGGGCGCGACGATGACGGGTTCGCGCAGGTCCTTCTTGCCGAGGTAGTCGATGATGATCGGGTTCGCGAAGAGGTGGTCCACCGGGACCTTGAAGAACCCCTGGATCTGCCCGGCGTGCAGGTCGAGCGCCAGCAGCCGGTCGATGCCCGCGGCTTCGAGCAGGTCGGCGACGAGCTTCGCCGAGATCGGCACGCGTGGCTGGACCTTACGGTCCTGGCGCGCGTAGCCGTAGTAGGGCAGAACCGCCGTGATGCGGCGCGCGGACGCGCGTTTCAGCGCGTCGATCATGATGAGCAGCTCCATGAGCGTGTCGTTCACCGGCGGGCACGTCGGTTGGATCACGAACACGTCCGCGCCGCGGACGTTCTCGTTGATCTGCACGTACACCTCACCGTCCGAGAAGCGCGTGACCTCCGCGTCTGACAGCGGCAGGTGCAGGTACTGCCCGATCTCCTCGGCCAGTGACCGGTTCGCGTTTCCCGTCAAGAGCTTCATCTCGTAGGCCATCGGCGCCTCACTCACGGTGTGGTTGGGGCGGGAGGATTCGAACCTCCGAATACGGGATCCAAAGTCCCGCGCCTTGCCGCTTGGCCACGCCCCATCGTTGGCTTCTCCTCAGCGTTCCCGCCGCATCCGGATCGCCGGACCTCGAATCGCGCGCACCGCCCAGCACGACCAGGAGCCCCGCGCGACCCGCGCCCGGATCTGCCGGGCGTGGTCGAACGAGCGTGCGACGCCGAACACGGTGAGCCCGCTCCCCGACATCCCCGCGCCGAGCGCCCCCGCTGCCAGGAGCGCGGCTTTCATCTGCGTCACCTGCCTGTACGCCGCGGCGGCAACGCCCTCGAGAGCGTTGTGGAGGCTCTCGGCGACCCGGGCCGGGCGGCGGCTCCGGAGCGCCGCGACCATCTGATCGACGCGGCTGCCGTCAGAATACATCGCGGGGGTCACGCTCCCATAGATCGTCGGCGTGCTGGTACCGACGCCGGGGTTGACCAGCACGAACGCGAGCGCTGCGCCGGCGACCGGCTCGACGCGCTCGCCCCGCCCCGTCCCGAGCGCGGCGCCGCCGCGCAGGAAGAACGGGACGTCCGTTCCCAGCGTCGCGGCCAGCTCCGCGAGCCGGGCCCTCGGCCAGCCGAGCCGCCAGAGGCGGCTCAGGCCCATGAGCGTCGCCGCGGCGTCCGCCGAGCCGCCCCCGAGCCCCGCCGCCACCGGGATCCGCTTGACGAGCGTGATGCGGGCCCCGCGGCTGACCGCCGCCGTCTCCCGCAACGCGCGCGCGGCCCGCGCGACGAGATTGCTCCCGTCGCTCGGAACATCGGGAGCGCTGACGCGCAGTTCCAGGACCTCGGCGTCCTCGATCACCAGCCGGTCGGAGAGGTCCACGGCCTGCATGACCGTGGCCACTTCGTGATACCCGTCCTCCCGCCTTCCCAGAACCTCCAGGGCCAGGTTGATCTTGGCCGCGGCGCTGAGCACTAGGCGACGGGCGCCCCCCGACCTCTTCAACAAGACATGAGAGCCTAGCATGCGGCCCGGCCGATTTCAACGGATGCTCTGTGTTTTCGCCCCTTTCGGCAGCGCCAACGTGAACCGTTCGGGTTCGATCCCGCCTCCGACGACGAGGTTCCGGTACGTCACCGATCCGGCCACATCGGCGGGTTCGGATCGGAGGTCGAAGCCCGACAGAGCCTCGCCGTCGCGCCGGAAGGTGATCGTAACCGGGAAGGGTCCGCCGTCGATCTCCAGCTGCCGGACCGCGCCCGTCTCGAAGTCCATCCAGACGCGCTGGCGCCGGTCGGCGCCGACGAGGGTCAGCGAAGGGCCGAGACGGTCGTCGGGCACGAGCTCAGCGACGCGCAGGTCCTTCGGCGGCACGGCGTGCCCGGCGAGCACCGCGACGAGCGCGTCGGCGTCGAGCGGCAGGCCGAGCACGCGGGCGATCGTCTCCGCGGTGGCCGGCCCTACGCGCGCCGCGTTCTTCGTCGCGTCGTACGCGGTGAGTTGGCCCTCGTGAACGGTGACGAGGAAATAGGGCTGGCCGAGCGGCGAGAGCGCCTCGAGGCGCACCGAATCTGGGCCCTTCACGAGCAGGGCGCCGGTGAATCGCAGCGTTTCCCGGTCGCGCGTGAGCACGATGTCGGCGAGGGTGCGGAGGTCGGTGAACTCCTGCCGGCGCGCGTCGAGGAGCGCGAGGGCGCGGCGAGCGTCGTCGGCGACAGGCCGGCGCGGGGGCGCCGTGGCGCACCCGCCACAGAGCACCAGCACCCAGAGGAGGCTACTGAGGCGCCTTCGAGCCACTCTTCACCCGGCGCGCGCGATCCTTGAGGTCTTCGATCTTCTTCTTGACCCCCTCGGCGGCCGGGTCGAGCTGCAGGGACTTCTGCCACGCGGCGAGCGCCTCGGCCTCGAGTGCATTCTTCAGATAGGCGTCGCCGAGGTGCTCGTAGATGATCGGGTCGGGTTCCTTCGTCTTCTCGGCCGCGCGCTTGAGCTCCGTCAGCGCTTCGGGGTAGCGACCCTTCTGGTAGTACGCCCAGCCGAGGCTGTCGATGAAGTACCCGTTGTCCGGCTCGATCGCGAGCGCCTGGGTGATGAGCTGGATCGCCTCGTCGAGATTCTGTCCGCGCTCGGCGTACATGTAGCCGACGTAGTTGTACGCCTCGGCGTGCTTGGGATCGAGCGTGATGACCTGCCGGAACGCGCGGACGGCATCGTCGAACTTCGCCTGCTTCTCGTAGACGACGCCGAGCTGGAAGTGGAGGTCCTTGTTCTGCTCGTCGAGGCTCAGCCCCTCCTGGAGGGTCTCCAGCGCGCGGTCGTACTGCTTGGCGCGGAAGTACGCGGTGCCAAGGTAGAGGAAGAGCTCGGACCGCTTCGGCTCGAGATTGACGGCCTCGCGGAGGACCGCGACCGCCTCGTCATAGCGCTTGGCCCGCCCGTGGAGGAACCCGAGCTGGACGCGCGCGTCGATCGAGCGCGGGTCGACGCGGAGGATGCGCTCGAGCTCGGAGCGCGCCTCGGCGTCCTTGCCGGCGTCCATATACGTGGTGGCGAGGAAGTACCGCGCACGGAGGTTCGTCGGCTCGAGCGTGACCGCCCGCCGGAAGGCGTCGGCCGCGCGGTCCCACTGCTTCTGCTCGTAGAAGACCGCACCGAGCTTCATCCACACGCGCGCGTCACGCGGCGCGACCTCGGCGAGGGCCTCGATCTCCGCTTGCGCCTCCTGGAACCGGCCGAGCCGGATCAAGAGGTCGCCGAGCCGCTCGACGAACGCCGGGTTGTCCGGGTTCAGCTTCGCGGCGCGCCGGTAGACCTCGACGGCCTCGTCGGGCCGGCGGCGCGTCTCGTAGACGTAGCCGAGGGCAGTCCATGCGCCGTCGTGGTCGGGGTCGAGCTCGACGGCCTTCTTGAGTTCGACGACGGCCTCGTCCCACGACTCGGTCTCGACGGCGAGGCGTCCGAGCAGGAAGTGCGCCTGCGCCAGCCGCGGGCTTTTCTCGATGAGGCGGAGCAGCACGCCATGCGCCCGGTCGTACGCCTTCTGCTCGACCTGGTAGCGCGCGAGCGTGAGGTAGGGCTCCTCCGCGTCCGGGTTCAGCGCGATGACCTTCTCCAGCTCCGCCTCGGCCTCAGCCCACTTCTTCTGCGCGCGCAGCAGCTCGGCGAGCGTCGTGTGGGTCGCGGCGTCGTCCGGCGAGAGCTCGACCGCGCGTCGCGCGGCGTTGAGGGCCTCGTCGGCCGCGTCGAGCCGCACGAGCCATTGCGCGAGCGTCATCCAGAGATGCGCCGAGTTTGGATCGCGCTTGAGGGCGTCCCGGAGGGCGGGGACCGCATCGTTGAGCCGACCCGCCTGCGCCGCCATCTGGGCGACGGTGTAGCCGTAATACGCCTCGGCGCGCCGGTCCGAAGCCTGCGCGGAACGCCGCAACGCCGCGCCGGCCGACGTCGTGACCGTCCCGGCGGCGCACCCGGCGAGCATCGCGCCGACCAGGAGGAGACCGATTCGAGCGAGCAGGCGCTGGATCATCGCCCGGCGCCTCGTGCCGCGGCGGAGCGCCACGCCTTCGTGAGCAGGCGCCGCGCGGCGGCCGCGAGGGTCGGATCGGAGATCGTGGAGGTCGCCTCGTCGACCGCGCGCAGGTCAGCGGCGCCGAGCGGCGCCGACGAGCGTGGGTCCCTCCGCGGCGACGCCGCGGGCGGAACCGCCTCGAGCGTGCCGAGGGTGAACCGGAGCGCGCGAAGGGAGGGGAATCGCTCGCGGAGCCGCGCGGTCAACTCGTCGGCACGAAGCGTCATCTCGTGCAGCCACGGGGAGTTGTCGACGACAACAGTGAGGCAGCCGTCGACCAGCGCCTGGGGCTGGGCCCGCCGCGCCACGTCGGCGCCGACGAGGGCGCTCCACGCGCGCCTGATGTGGTGCTCGGCGAGTCGGTCGCCGAGTTGCGGAATCGCGCTCACCAGCAAGTCGGCGACGGGGCGCGGCGCTCCGACTCTCATGTATCTGTATCATACTCCGTCGGCGCGAGGGCCGCGAGGTCGGGGTGCTATAGTGGCGTCGGTCATGGCGAAACCGCGGCGCGGCGACAGTCTGGAGCTCGTCATCGACGACCTCGCGTTCGGGGGCGAGGGCGTGGGGCGTGTGAATGGCTACGTCGTGTTCGTGCGCGGCGCGGTGCCGGGCGACCGCGTCCGCGCGAAGCTGGTGGACGCCCGTTCGCGGTTCGGCCGCGCCGTCATCGAGTCGATCGAGGCGCCGTCCCCCGACCGGGTCGAGCCGCCCTGCCCGTACTTCGGCCGCTGTGGGGGGTGTCGGCTCCAGCACGTCGCCTACCCTGCGCAGCTCGCGTCCAAGGAGAAGCAGGTGCGCGACTGCCTCGAGCGGATCGGCGGCCTCGGCGCATTCGAGCTCCGGCCGATCCTTCCAGCCCCCGAACCGTACGGGTACCGCAACAAGATGGAGTTCACGATCGCGCGTCTCCCTCCGGCCACCCACGATGGTCGCGGGCTCGCGGACCCCGCTCGAATAATCGTCGGCCTGCACCAAGCCGACCGGTACGACGTGGTCCTCGACATCGAGCGGTGCCTGCTCGAGTCGGAGACCCTGAACGGGCTGCTCGACGAGTTCCGGCGAGAGGTCCGGCAGCGCGCGCTCTCCGTCTACGACGCGGACGCCGGCGCGGGGCTCCTGCGCTTCGTGTCGCTGCGCGAGGGCCGGCGCACCGGCGAGGTGATGGTGAACATCGTCGCGAGCACGCCGGACGTGGAGGCGCTCGGCTCCGTCGCCGAGCGGCTCGCGGCCCGGGTGCCTGCGACGGCGAGCGTCGTGCTGAACGTGAACGCCAACAAGGCGAGCGTCGCGGTCGGGACGGAGGAGCACGTGCTCGTCGGCCGGGATCACATCCGGGAGTCGCTCGGCGGGCTCACCTTCCAGGTCTCGGCAAACTCGTTCTTCCAGACCAACACCCTCCAGGCCGAGCGGCTCTTTGGCGTCGTCGAGGGGGCGTGCGGCCTCTCGGGCGGCGAGACCGTCATGGACCTCTACTCCGGCACGGGCGCGATCAGCCTGCTGCTCGCGCGCCGGGCGCGGTGGGTGTACGGCATCGAGGTGGCGGCCGCGGCGGTCACCGACGCCGTCCGGAACGCTCGCGCGAACGGGATCGAGAACTGCACGTTCCTGGCGGGCGAGGTCCGCCACGTGCTCCCGGCGCTGATGCGCGAGGGCGTCAAGGCGGAGGTCGTCGTCGCCGACCCGCCGCGCGCAGGATTCCATCCAAAGGCCCTTCATGCGCTCGCCGCACTCGGGCCCGACCGGCTCGTCTACGTCTCCTGCAACCCCGCGACGCTCGCGCGCGACCTCGGCGACCTCGTGCGCGAGGGGTATCGCCTCGAGTGGGTGCAGCCGGTGGACATGTTCCCGCAGACGCCGCACATCGAGGCCGTGGCCCGTCTTCGACGGGCCCCATGAGGACGTACCTCACCCGTCGGCTGCTCCAGTCGCTGCTCGTCCTTTTCGGCGTCTCGTTCGTCGTCTTCTTCATCCTCCACCTCACGGGCGACCCGGCCCTCGTCCTGCTGCCGCCGGATGCGTCGGCCGAGGACGTGCAACGCTTCCGCGAGGCGATGGGATTCAACGATCCGTTCTTCGTCCAGTACGCGCGCTTCCTCGCGGGCGCGCTGCGCGGCGACTTCGGCCAGTCGGTGCGCCACGGCGAGCCCGCGTTCGATCTCGTTGTCGAGCGGATGCCGGCCACGTTCGAGCTGGCGGGCGCCGCCCTTGGCGTCGCGCTGGCCCTCGCGATCCCTGCGGGCATCGTCTCGGCGGTCCGGCGCAACACGCTGCTCGACTACGTCTCCACGATCGTCGCCCTGCTCGGCCAGTCGATGCCGACCTTCTGGCTGGGAATCATGCTCATCCTCATCTGCTCGGTGCAGTTCAACCTGCTCCCGTCGTCCGGGCGCGGCGGGCTCGAGCACCTGATCCTGCCCGCGGTGACCCTCGGCCTGTTCACGACCGCGCGCATCACGCGGCTCACGCGGTCGGGGATGCTCGAGGTCCTGAACCAGGACTACATCCGGACGGCGCGCGCGAAGGGCGTGAGCGACCCGCCGGTCATCTGGAAGCACGCGCTCAAGAACGCGGCGATCCCGATCGTGACGATCGTCGGCATTGAGCTGGGGACGCTGCTCGGCGGCTCGGTGATCACCGAGACGATCTTCGCGTGGCCGGGTGTCGGGCGCCTGTCGGTGCAGGCGATCTACAACCGCGACTACCCTGTGGTCCAGGCGGCAGTGTTCCTGCTCTCCAGCACCTTCGTGCTCGTGAACCTGGTCGTGGATATGCTCTACACGTACCTCGACCCCCGGATCCGTCTGCGATGAAGCCGCCGTGCTCTGCCGGTGGAATGAGAAGCGCCATGCCGACCGCAGTCGGGTCGCACCTGGTTCGGGCCACCCCCCGATGACCCCGGCCTCGGCTGCCGATGGAATGAAAGACGCCAGGCGGAACGCAGCCGGGTCGTACCTGTCTCAGGCCACCCCGCGATGACAGCGGCCTCGGCTGCCGATGGAATGAAAGACGCCAGGCGGAACGCAGCCGGGTCGTACCTGTCTCAGGCCACCCCCCGATGACACCGGGCTCGCGGCACCCGATCCAATGACCGCCACGACGATCGCGATCCCCGCCGATCGGTTCGTCGCGCGGCGCCAGTGGCTGACGTTCCTCGGACGTCTGGCCCGTCGGCGGACGGCGCTGTTCGGTCTCGTCGTCGTCGCGCTCGTGTTGGTCGCCGCGCTCGGAGCCCCGTGGCTCAGCGCCTGGGACGCCGTCGAGCAGGACATCACCAACCGACTCACGCCGCCTGGCTCGCGAGATCCGTCGGGTCGCTTGCATATGCTCGGCACCGACCACCTCGGTCGGGACCTCCTAGCACGCGTGATCTTCGGCGCGCGCCCGGCACTGATGGTCGGCTTCGCGGCGGTGGCGATCTCGGGGATCATCGGGATGGTCGTCGGGCTCGTCTCGGGCTACTTTGGCCGCCGCGTCGACGATGTCTTCATGCGGCTCGCGGACATCCAGCTCGCCTTCCCGTTCATCCTGCTCGCCATCGCCGTGATCGGTGTCCTTGGGCCGAGCCTGCCCGTCATCATCGTCGTCATCGGAGTCTCGAGCTGGGTCGTGTATGCGCGCGTCGTGCGTGGCGCGGTGCTCTCGCTACGCGAGCGGGAGTTCGTGCAGGCGGCACTCGCGCTGGGAAGTCGCGATGGTCGGATCCTGCTGCGCCACATCCTGCCAAACGCGTTCACGCCGTGGCTCGTCGTCGCGACGCTCGACATGGCGCGCGTCATCGTGATCGAGTCGGCGCTCTCGTTCCTCGGGCTGGGAGTGCAGCCGCCGACCCCGACGTGGGGCAGCATGCTGGCGGACGGTCGTGTCTACATCTCGACGGCCTGGTGGCTCGCGACCTTTCCGGGGCTCGCCATTCTCGTGACGGTCCTCGGGATCAACCTGTTCGGCGACGGATTGCGCGACACGCTCGACCCACGCCTCAAAGTCTGACACGAGTCGCGGGCGAGGCCGGCCCGGGGCGGGGGGCCCTCCTCGACCACGCTCGCACTCGTTGCGCGAGCCCAGCCATCCGCTCGGCGGCGAGACGGCGCCCAGAAGCTACGGGTCTCGGACGGCCCCCCGCCTCCGGCCGTTCCCGCTTTCGCCCGCGCCGGGCTTGCGCCGGCGACGTCGAGCGCGCGCGAGCAGCATCAGGCCGGCGGCGGGCGTCGTGATCCAGAGCAGGCCGGAGGGCACGCCGGCCCACGCGTTGATGGCGATCACGACCGCGCCGCCCACGGCCGCGAGCCACAAGAGGATGGGAGTCGCGCCGTCGAGCACCGCGCGCCAGCCCCTGTAGGCCACGAGGAGGGCGACCGCGGCGCCCGCGCCGTCGATCGCGACGTCCACTGCGCTGCTGGTCCGGGCCGGCATGAACGACTGATGCCACTCGTCGAGGATCGCCCACGTGACGCTGATCACGAGCGTGCCCAGACCGGCCGCCCGCGGGCCGAGAGTGGGCCCGCGCCTGAACGCGCGGTACCAGAGCGCGGCGAGGATTGCGTACTCGGTGAGATGCGCGCCCTTGCGCACGAGCCCGTGGATGGTGTCGACCTGGCCGGGCGTGGCCCACGGCAGGAGCCAGCGGAGCACCGGCAGGAGGAGCCGGCCCGTGTGCTCCGCGCTGGCGGTGTCCGTCGAGAGCCCCACGATCACTCCCATCCACAGCACCGGGGGGAGCCAGTCGGTGGGACGCATCGCCTGCTATGATACCGGGCATGGCCAGGGCGGACTGGACCTATCACCGCAAAGGGTGAAACGCCTGCGCCCGCGCGCGAGAGTTTCTTGCGAAGAGGAAGATCAGCATCGTCGAGCAAGTGGACACGCGGAGGTCGCCGATCACCGGCGAGGCGGCGCTCGCCGTGACGAGGGACGTCGACGAGATCTGGGTCGCCAGGGGCAAGACGGCCGTCTACGTGGATCTCAGGACGTCCCGGCCATCCAAGGCGGAGCTGCTCGAGCTCCTCCTGGGGCCCACCGGGGGGCTCCGGGCGCCGACGCTCCGGGCCGGCCGGACCCTCGTCGTCGGGTTCAACGAGGAGGCCTACGCGAAAACCTTAACGTAGAGGTCGGTCGGGGTCTGCCCGGCGTGGTAGAGTTGGCGCGATGCTCGGCGAGATCCTCGACGATCTGCTGACCTCACCGTCGACGGGGCCGTGCATCACGGCGACCCGGCACTTCGCCGCCAAGCCTCCCGTGCTCGTTCCGTTCCCGCCCTCGCTCGACCCGCGGATCGCCGACGGACTGCGCGCGCGGGGGATCCACGAGCTGTACTCGCACCAGGCGCGCGCGTGGGAGCTGATCGAGAAGGGTCACCACGTCGTCGTCGTCACGCCGACCGCGTCGGGCAAGACCCTCTGCTACAACCTCCCCGCGCTCCAGTCCTTGCTGCAGCACCCCGACGCGCGCGTCCTGTACCTCTTTCCCACGAAGGCGCTCGCCCAGGACCAGCTCGCGGAGCTCGAGGCGCTGGCGAAGGCCCTACCCGAGATGAGGATGTTCACGTACGACGGCGATACGCCCCAGGATGCGCGGCGCGCCGTCCGCGCGCGGGCGAACCTCGTGCTGACGAACCCCGATATGCTCCACTCCGGGATCCTGCCGCACCATACGAAGTGGGCGACCCTCTTCCAAAATCTCCGGTACGTCGTCATCGATGAGCTCCACGCGTACCGTGGGGTGTTCGGCAGCCATCTCGCCAACGTCCTCCGGCGCCTCCGTCGCATCTGTCGTCACTATGGCTCGGCCCCCCAGTTCATCATGGCCTCCGCCACCATCGCCAACCCGGCGGAGTTGGCCCGGCGGCTCACCGGGGAGCACGTGGAGGAGATCGCCGAGAGCGGCGCGCCGACGGGCGACAAGACGTTCGTCTGCTACAACCCGCCCGTCGTGAACCCCGAGCTCGGCATCCGCGCGCCGTACCTGGGCGAGGCGGCGAAGCTCGCGATTCGGCTCCTCCGGGAGCGGATCCCCACGATCGTCTTCGCCCAGAGCCGCCTCGCGACCGAGGTGTTGTTGGCGTCCGTCAAGACCGGCGTGGCCGACAAGACCGGCGACAGCGGGATCGTTCGCGGCTACCGCGGCGGCTATCTCCCGACGCGCCGGCGGGCGGTCGAGAAGGGCCTGCGCGACGGCGACGTGCTCGGCGTCGTCTCGACGAGCGCGCTCGAACTCGGTGTCGACATCGGCCATCTCGACGTCGCCGTCCTCGCCGGCTACCCGGGAGCGATCGCCTCGCTCTGGCAGCAGGCGGGGCGTGCGGGGCGCCGATCGGGCTCGTCCGCGGCGATCTTCGTCGCGACGAGTGCGCCGCTCGATCAGTTCATGGTCACGCACCCCGACTACCTCTTCGGCACGCCCCCCGAGCACGCGCGGGTGAACCCCGACAACCCCTTCGTCCTGGTGAACCACCTCAAGTGCGCCGCCTTCGAGCTGCCCCTGGGCCCGGGTGTTGCCGGCGACGACGTCGAGAGGTTCGGTGAGCTCGACGTGCGGCGCTTCCTCGCCGCGCTCGAGGACGAGGGCGTTCTCCATCACGCGGGCTCCCACTGGCACTGGGCGGCCGAGACCTACCCCGCCGACCACATTTCGCTCCGGACCGTGACGAGCGACAACTTTCTTGTGATCGACACGGGCGCGCGCGACGCGACGCAGACGAAGCGGCGGCAGATCATCGCCGAAGTGGACTGGGGAAGCGCGTTCGCGACGATTTACCCGAAGGCGATTTACCTCGTGGAGAGCGAGCCGTACGAGGTCCAGGAGCTGCACTGGCGCGAGGACGAGGAGAAGGTCGCCTACGTCAAGCGCGTCCGCGTGGACTACTTCACGGACGCGATCAGCGCCAAAGGCGTGTGGATCATCCAGCGCCTGGCCGACCGGGCCCACACGGCGTATCTCGCCGAGCAGGGCGAGGTCCTCGTTGCCGAGAAGGTCGTCGGCTTCAAGAAGATCAAGATGGGAACGCTCGAGAACGTCGGCTCGGGGGAGGTCGAGCTGCCGCAGCAGGAGATGCAGACGACGGCGGCCTGGCTCACGGTGACGGCCGAGACGCTCGCGGGCGTCGGCGCCTCGCGCGAGGAGCTGATCGACGGGCTGCGCGCGGTGACATACCTCCTCCACCACCTGGCGCCGATCTTCCTCCTCTGTGACATCCGCGACGTGGGCTCGTGGCTCGGCGACACGACGCCCGCCGAGCCCGGCGTGGTCGCGACGCGCGAGTCCGCGAAGCGGCGGCTCATGAGCGCCGAGCGCTTCAACCCGACGATCTACCTCTACGATGCCCACGCGGGTGGCATCGGTCTCGCCGAGCGGCTGTTCGAGGTCTTGCCGGACCTCCTCAGACGCGGCCTCGAGACGCTCCACGCGTGCCCGTGCCGCTTCGGCTGCCCCTCCTGCGTCGGGCCCGTCAACGAGGTTGGCCGAAAGGCCAAGGCGACGGCCCAGGCGCTGCTGCAGGCACTCGCCGGCTGATCCCAGGGCCGATGCCGTCGCTCGACGAGCTCCGCAGCGTGATCCGGCGCATCGAGACGCGCCGGCCGCCGCGTCCCCCCGCATCGCCCGCGCACGAGGTGCTGGGCGGCGAACTCGTCGAGACGGGATCGGGGACGCTCCTCGTTGTGCGGCGCGCATACCCGCTGACGTACACCCACGGCCGTCACCCGCTCGCATCGGCATTCGCGGCGCCGCTCGATCTCCTCTCTGCGGTGGCGCGCGCCGAGACGCCGGCCCGGGATCCGCGCGGGCTCCTCTTCCTCGACACGGAGACGACGGGGCTCGCGGGGGGCACGGGCACCTACGCCTTCCTCGTCGGCGTGGGGCGCCTCGACGGCGACCGGTTCGTCGTGGCGCAGTACTTCATGCGCGACCTCGACGAGGAGCCGGCGCTGCTCGCCGCGCTGGTACCGCTCCTCGAGCGGGCGACGGGGGTCGTCACCTTTAACGGCTCGGGGTTCGATCTGCCGCTCCTGGAGACGCGCTTCGTCCTCGCGCGCCGGCGCTGGCCGGCCCTCTTGCCCCACCTCGACCTCCTCCGGCCGGCCCGCCGCGTTTTCACGGCCCGCTGCGCCGACTGCCGGCTCACGACGCTCGAGCGCGAAGTCATCGGACTCGAGCGCCTGGACGACGTGCCGCGCGCCTCGATCCCGGCCCTCTACTTCGACTTCCTCCGCTCCCGCCGGGCCGCACCGCTGGCGCCGGTCTTCGACCACAACCGCCACGATATCCTGTCGCTCGTCGCGCTCCTCGGCTGGTTCGGCCGTGCCCTCGCGGCGCACGACCACCTGGGCGCGGAGGACCTTGCGGGGCTGGGCCGGCTCTGGGAGCCGGTAGATCTCGAGCAGGCCCTCGCGTGTTACCGGGCGGCGCTCGCCGCCGACCTCGCGGGCTCCGCCGCCCACGGAGTGCGCCTGCGTCTGGCGCGCTGGGAAAAGCGCGCCGCGCGCTGGGAGGCGGCGCGCGCGCTCTGGGAGGTCGCGCGGCAGCGCGCGGGGTTCGATCGGGAGCCCTGGGAGGAGCTCGCGAAGCTCCACGAGCACCGCGCCCGCGACCTCGCCGCGGCGCGGGGAGTCACCGGCGAGGCGCTGGCCCTCGCGCGCGGGGCGGCGGTGCCCGAACGCGTGATCGCCGCGCTCGAGCACCGTCTCGCCCGCCTCGAGCGCAGGCTGGCCCGTCGCGTATAGCCCGCGTGGGGCGGGGGGCGCTACGTTTAAGTTGACCCCCCACCGCCTGTTAGGTATACCTAACCGCACCCCCGGGGATGTGATGCCGTCCCCTCCGGGCGAGGGAGGGTGCCATGCGACGGATTCGCCTCGGCTTCCGCGGTGTCGCGGTCGGCCTGATGCTGACCGGAGGCTTCCTCGCCGCCGGCGCGCTACCGGCGCCGGCCCAGACGGGCGAGGTCGTCATCTACTCCGCGCGTCACTACGGCCAGGAGCCGGCGTTCGAAGCGTTCACGAAGAAGACCGGGATCCAGATCAAGATCCTGAACGGCAGCACCGGTGAGATGTTCGAGCGGCTGCGCGCCGAGGGCGACCGGACGCCGGCCGACGTGCTGCTGACCGTCGACGCCGGCAACCTCTGGAACGCCGCGCGCGCGGGTCTGCTCCAGAAGGTGGACTCGCCGGAGCTTCAGGCCAACCTCCCCGCGCACCTGCGCGATCCCGAGATGCGGTGGGTCGGCCTCACCGTGCGCGCACGCACGATCATGTACAACACGAAGAAGGTCACGCCTGCCGAGCTCTCCACCTACGAGGCGCTCGGCGACCCAAAGTGGAAAGGCCGCCTCTGCCTGCGCACGTCGGGCTACATCTACAACCAGTCGCTGATCGCCACGCTGACCCGCCGCCACGGCGAGGCCCACGCCGAGGCGATCGTGCGCGGCTGGTCCCAGAACCAGCCGACCATCATCAACAGCGACACAAAAATCCTCGAAGCGATCGCCGCCGGGCAGTGTGACGTGGGACTCACGAACCACTATTACCTCGCGCGGTTGGTCGCGAAGGACCCGGCGTTCCCGGTGGCGCCCTTCTGGGCGAACCAGCAGACGACCGGCACCCACGTGAACGTCTCGGGCGCCGGCGTGACCGCCCACGCCAAGAACCGCGCCAACGCACTCAAGCTCCTCGAGTTCCTGTCGAGTCCCGAGGCGCAGCAGATGTTCGCGGACGTGGGGTTCGAGTACCCGGCGAACCCACAGGCGGCCGTGAACCCGATCGTCGCGCGCTGGGGCCGGTTCAAGCAGGACGATATCAACATCGCGGCGGCCGGCGAGTTCCAGGCGGCGGCGACTCGTCTCGCCGACCGCGCCGGCTACAAGTAAGCGCGGGTGCCACGCGCGCCGCGGCCCGCTCGCGCGGGCTGGTGGACGCCCGCCGCCCTGGCCATCGCCTGCCCCGTCGCGGTGCCGGTGCTCTCCGTCGCGCTGTCGCTCGCGACGCCGCGCGGGGAGATCTGGAGCCACCTCTGGCTGACGCAGCTCCCGGAGCTGGTCGTGAATACGCTCGCCTTGGTGGCGGGGGTCGGGGTCGGCGCGGTCGTGCTCGGCACCGCGCTCGCGTGGCTCTGCGTCCACCACCGCTTCCCCGGGCGCGGCCTGTTCGAGTGGGCGCTCGTTCTGCCGCTCGCCGCGCCCGGCTACGTCTTCGCCTTCACGTTCCTCGGCATGTTCGACTACGCGGGGCCGGTTCAGACGTGGCTCCGCGGTCGGCTCGGCCACGGCTTCCGACTGGCGGATCCGGGCGCGTACGTGTCGGTCGTTGCGGTCATGACGCTGGCGTTCTACCCGTACGTGTATCTGCTCGCGCGCGCGGCGTTCCTCGAGCAGGGCGCTGCGACGCTCGAGACGGCGCGAGCGCTCGGGCGCTCGTCGTGGGAGGCGTTCTACGAGGTCACGCTGCCGCTCGCGCGGCCTTCGATCGTGGCGGGTGGAGCGCTCGCGATGATGGAGGCGCTCGCCGACTTCGGCACCGTGGCGACCTTCGGCTACCGCTCGCTCACCGAGGCCGTCTACCGCGTCTGGCACGGGATGTTCGACCGGGCAGCGGCGACCCAGATCGCGGCGCTGCTGCTCCTGTTCGCGCTCGGTCTCCTCGCGCTGGAGCGGAGCCTGCGCGGCCGCGCTCGCTTCACCCAGAGCCGGCGCCGCGGCCCCGGCGTCGCGCCCGTGGCGCTTGCCGGCGGGCGCGCGCTCGTGGCGACGGTCGCGTGCGCCCTCGTCCTGCTCGTCGCCTTTCTGGTTCCGGTCGGCCAGCTCGTCGTCTGGGCCGTGCAGACCGGGAGACCGGAGCGGATCGGCGTGGCGCTCGTGGAGCACCTCGGCGTGACGATCTTGCTCGGCGGTGTGACCGCGGGGATGACGTGTGCGCTCGGGCTCGCGCTCGCTTACGCGCGGCGACTCTCGCCCTCGCGGCCGGTGCGGCTCGCGACACGGCTGGCGGCGATGGGCTACGCCGTGCCCGGCGCGGTGATCGCGGTCGGCGTGCTCCTGCCACTCGCGTGGATCGATCACGCGCTCGACGCGCTGGCGTGGGCGATGCTCGCGCGGCCGCTGCCGCTGCTGCTCACCGGCACCGCCGCCGGCCTGCTCTTCGCCTACGTCGTGCGATTCCTGGCCGTGGGCTTCCAGACGCTGGACGCGAGCCTCGGCACGGTGTCGCCGCACCTGGACGAGGCGTCGCGCTCCCTCGGCGCCTCGAGCGGCGCCGTTCTGCGGCGCGTGCACCTGCCACTGCTGCGCCGCGGCCTCCTGACCGCGCTCGCGCTCGTGTTCGTGGAGACGATCAAAGAGCTGCCCGCGACGCTGCTGCTCCGGCCGCTCGGCGTCACGACGCTCGCCGTGGACATCTGGACACGCACCTCGGAGTCGCTCTGGGCCGAGGCCGCGCTGCCGGGGCTCGCGATCGTGATCACCGGGCTCCTGCCCGTCGTCATCACGATGCGCGCGAGCGGGTTGGCTACGCCGCCGGGAACGTGACGACGTGCAGGAGCTCGGCTTCGGCGCGCACGCGGGTGCCGGGCTCGAAGATCGCCGTCGAGGGTTGCGAGGCATGCACGCGCTGCCCGGAGGGCAACCGCAGGCAGTAGACGTTCACCGGGCCGCGGAAGTCGCGGCGGACGATCAGCGCGTGGCCTCCGGGCTCCGGCGCGAACCCGATGTCATCGGGGCGGATCATCAGCCGCACGCGCGTCCCGGCGCGCAGTCCGTCGGGGTTCGGGAACGCGCCCAACTCGGTGGCGATCCCGGCCTCGGTCACGGTGCCCGCCAGGAAGTCCGCGTCGCCGACGAACTCGGCGACGAACGGCGTCGCGGGCCGATGGTAGACGACCTCGGGCGTGTCGAGCTGCTCGAGGCGCCCCGCGTTGAGCACGCCCACGCGGTCCGCGAGCGTGAAGGCCTCCTCGTGATCGTGGGTGACGAAGACCGCCGTCGTGCCGGTCGCGCGCAGCACCTCGCGTACCTGCTCGCGGAGTTCGGCGCGGAGCTCGGCGTCGACGTTGCTGAAGGGCTCGTCGAGCAGGATGAGCGCGGGCGCCGGGGCGAGCGCCCGTGCGAGCGCCACGCGCTGCTGCTGGCCGCCCGACAGCTCGTGTGGGTACCGCGCGCCGAAGCTTCCCAGGTCGACGAGCTCGAGCACCTCGCGCGTGCGGACGCGGCGGCCGGCCGCCGGGAGGTCGGCGAGGCCGAACGCGACGTTATCCTCGAGCGTGAGATGCGGGAAGAGCGCGTAGTCCTGAAACACGATGCCGACGCCTCGCGCCTCGGGCGGCACGAACTCGCGGCTGCCGGCCTTCGCCACGGTCCGCCCGCCGATGAGGACCTCTCCCTCGTCCGGCGCCTCGAAGCCCGCGATGAGGCGGAGCGTCGTCGTCTTGCCACAGCCGGATGGACCAACGAGCCCGAGGATCTCGCCGCGCGCGGCGGCGAGCGTAAGGCGCTCGATCGCGGGCTCGGGGCCGCTGGCGAAGCGCTTGGTGACCGAATCGAGGACGAGGAGGTCCATCACGCGACCGGCGTGATCGGTGGCTTCCCCTCGAGAACGGCGACGCAGTTGCGGACGGCGAGCGTCGCCATCGCGATGCGCGTGTCGCGTGAGGCGCTCGCGATGTGCGGGGCGAGCACGACGTTCTGGAGCGGGAGCAGGTCGGGGTGAATCTTCGGCTCCTCCTCGAAGACGTCGAGCCCCGCGCCAGCGATCCAGCCCTCTCCGAGTGCCTGCGCCAGCGCGGCCTCGTCCACGATGGGCCCGCGGGCGGCGTTCACGAGGACCGCCGACGGCCGCATCAGGCGGAGCGTGCGCTTGCCGATGAGGTGGCGGGTCTCCGGGGTGAGGTTCGTGTGGAGCGTCACAAAGTCGGCCTCGCGCAGGAGCGTCTCGAGATCGGTCGCGGTCGCGGAGAGCTCCCGCTCGACGGCGGCGTCGGCCTTCACGGCGTCGTGGTAGAGGACGCGCATCCTGAACCCGAGCGCGCGGCGGGCGACGGCGCGCCCGATCCGCCCGAACCCCACGATGCCGAGCGTCTTGCCGTGAATGTCGGCCCCCCAGAGGAGATCCCACTTCCACGCCGTCCACCGGCCGGAACGGGCGTAGTGGTCGGCCTCGACGATGCGGCGGGCCGTCGCCATGAGGAGTGTCCACGCGAAGTCGGCGGTGGTTTCGGTGAGGACGTCCGGCGTGTTCGTGACGGTGACGCCCCGGCGCTTTGCCGCGGCGACGTCGATGTTGTTGTAGCCGACCGCGACGTTCGCGACGACCCTGAGTGTCGGGACGGCGGCCAGCACCTCGTCGTCGATCGTGCTGATGATGTGGCAGACGAGGCCGTCCTTGCCCTTCAGTCGGGAAACCAGCTCCGTCTTCGAGAGGGGGCTGTCCGTGTCGTTGTAGTCAAGCGTAAAGTCCTTTGGGATCAGGCCTACGGCCTCCTGAGGCAAAGCATTTGAAATAAAAATGTTTTTCGCCATCGACACCCCCCGGATTTTTCGCTTGATTGGCCTGCGCGGCGCGGCTATATTAGCACTCGCTTTTACTGAGTGCTAATAGATAGAAATAGAAATAGGCGGCCGGAGCGGCAGCCGGCCGTGGCGAAACACCGGGTCCACGGACAACAAACAACACGGAGGAGGTAGAGAAAGCGATGAAGATTCGTCCGCTGCATGACCGCATCCTCGTCGAGCGACTCGAAGAGAAGGAAGTGAAAAAGGGCGGCATCATCATCCCGGACACCGCGAAGGAGAAGCCCCAAGAGGGTAAGGTCATCGCCGTCGGCAACGGCAAGGTGACCGACGAGGGCAAGAAGATCGCCCTCGACGTCAAGGCCGGCGACAAGATCCTCTTCGGGAAGTACTCCGGCTCCGAGGTGAAGCTCGACGACAAGGAGTACCTGATCCTGCGCGAGGAGGACGTCCTCGCCATCCTCGAATAACCCCACTACACAGCTCATCGCGAAGGAGGAAATCGATCCATGCCGAAGCAGTTAAAGTTCAACGAGGAAGCCCGGGCGAGCCTGCTCAAGGGCATCAATATCATGGCCGAGGCCGTCAAGGCGACGCTGGGTCCGAAGGGCCGGAACGTCGTCATCGACAAGAAGTTCGGCAGCCCGACGATCACCAAAGACGGCGTCACGGTCGCCAAGGAAATCGAGCTGAAGGATCCCTACGAGGACATGGGCGCCCAGATGCTGAAGGAGGTCGCCTCGAAGACATCGGACATCGCGGGCGACGGCACGACCACCGCGACCGTGCTCGCGCAGGCGATCTTCCGTGAGGGGCTCCGCAACGTGACCGCCGGCGCGAACCCGATGGGGCTCAAGCGCGGCATCGAGGCGGCCGTGGGCGCGGTGACCGAGGAGCTGAAGAAGCTCTCGAAGTCCACGAAGGACAAGAAGGAAATCGCCCAGGTCGCCACGATCGCCTCGAACAACGACAAGACGATCGGCAACCTGATCGCCGAGGCGATGGAGAAGGTCGGCAAGGACGGGGTCATCACGGTCGAGGAGTCCAAGTCGGCCGACACGGTCCTGGACGTGGTCGAGGGCATGCAGTTCGATCGCGGCTACCTCTCGCCCTACTTCGTCACCGACGCCGAGCGGATGGAATGCGTTCTGGAAGACGCGCTCATCCTCATTCACGAGAAGAAGATCAGCGTGATGAAGGACATGCTGCCGCTGCTCGAGCAGGTGGCGCGCGCGGGCAAGCCGCTCCTGATCATCGCGGAGGACGTCGAAGGCGAGGCGCTGGCCACGCTCGTGGTCAACAAGCTCCGCGGCACGCTGCACACCTGCGCCGTCAAGGCGCCGGGCTTCGGCGACCGCCGCAAGGCCATGCTCGAGGACATCGCGATCCTCACGGGTGGCAAGGCGATCACCGAGGATCTCGGGATCAAGCTGGAGAACATCAAGCTCGAGGACCTCGGCCGGGCCAAGAAGGTGGTCGTGGACAAGGACAACACCACGATCGTCGAGGGGGCGGGCAAGGCCTCCACGATCGAGGGGCGCATCAAGCAGATCCGGGCGCAGATCGAGGAGACCACCTCGGACTACGACCGCGAGAAGCTGCAAGAGCGCCTGGCCAAGCTCGCGGGCGGCGTGGCCGTGATCAAGGTCGGCGCCGCGACCGAGACGGCGATGAAGGAAAAGAAGGCGCGGGTCGAGGACGCGCTGAACGCGACCCGCGCGGCGGTGGAGGAAGGCATCGTGCCGGGCGGCGGCGTGGCGCTGCTGCGCGCGTCCAAGGCCATCGACAAGCTGAAGGTCGAGGGCGACGAGAAGGTGGGCGCCAACATCGTCAAGCGGGCGCTCGAGGAGCCCATCAGACAGATCGTCGAGAACGCGGGCCTCGAGGGCAGCGTCATCGTCGAGAAGGTCAAGGCCGAGACGGTGGTCACCCGGGGCTTCGACGCCGAG
>Ga0137364_10000010_pt1 | contig 51593 bp, 51 predicted proteins | sample SagtaG_10_FD_104798 | JGI IMG/M metagenome (GOLD analysis project Ga0137364, IMG submission 104798) | Vadose zone soil microbial communities from Sagehorn Ranch, Mendocino, California, USA - Sage1_L_20_16 metaG | ecosystem: Environmental > Terrestrial > Soil > Vadose zone | place: USA... | reverse complement strand
GGTGAGTATGCACTCGAATCGGCTGCCTTGTTCAACCCTTCGATTGTGCCGCATCCTGACCAGACTGCTCTAGGTCCGGGCGATCTTCGTTTTATCTTGAGTCTGCGCTCGACCGGTGAAGGACATATCTCTTCGATTCAGTTTCGAACAGGAGTTATCCGTCGTGATCATTCCATAGAGATCAAGAAGGCGACGCCTTTTGTAACACTGCCTGAGCTTAATCCCAATCCCACCTATCATAAACGCGCCTTTCTGGACAAACTAAATGAGATGGGACTTGAGAATGACTGGGCCGCCTCGGTCATGGGACGATTAGGTAAGACCTTCCTTTTTGATGAATTGGATAAGTCCATTCAGCGAGCCACCTCCGACGAAGCTTCTGCACACACGCGCGACGTGCCGCGAACTTTGGAGTGCATGCACTGGCTGGCGGAATCCAATTACGAAATTCATTTCGCTCCTTCTTCGGAAATGTCGGAACGCATTATCTTTCCCGTCTCGCCTAACGAGAGCAACGGCATTGAGGACGCTCGCTTCGTTCGTTTTGTCGACGACGATGGGAGCGTTCTCTACTACGCGACTTACACGGCCTACAATGGTCGAGTCATTCTACCTCAGCTGCTCGAGACTACAGACTTCTTTGATTTCCGTGTCCTGACTCTTAATGGGCCCGCGGTGCAAAACAAGGGCATGGCTCTCTTCCCTCGTCGGGTCGATGGACGCTATGTCATGCTCACACGACAGGATGATGAGAACCTTTACCTCACATTCTCCGATAATCCACATTTTTGGAGCGACCCTGTACTACTCGAAGAGCCTCAACAGCCCTGGGAGTTTGTGAAGCTCGGTAACTGTGGCTCGCCCATTGAAACCGAAGCTGGCTGGTTAGTTCTTACTCACGGTGTCGGTCCGATGCGAAAATACTGTATTGGAGCGACCTTGCTCGACTTACACGACCCTGCAAGAATCGTTGGCCAGCTGAAAGAACCGCTCTTAAGACCGGAGGGGAACGAAAGGGAAGGCTACGTTCCCAATGTCGTTTATTCCTGTGGGTCGCTCGTCCATAACGGGCAACTCATCCTGCCTTATGGAGTTAGCGATACGGCTTCCAGCATTGTCAGAATCGAATTAGGCGAGCTTTTGGCTGCCCTTACCTAAGATATCACAGTCCAGACGTTGTCATTTACTAGTTAACTTATTTCCTTAACGCTAGTGGAGTCTGTTTTCTCTAGGTGTGTAACTAACGAAACTGACAGCTGTTATGAGCGGTACATACAGTTGATCAGAGTGTCACAGAGATATCCTGCAGGGATTTGGGTAAACTGTGCGATATTAGTTGTATGAGGAACATTAGAAGAGCGTTCCAACGCGAGCAATTTCATCTTTGGAATCCCGAGACAGCAATCGCCCGAGACAAACGCCGCAAGCGGTTTCTGCGGCTGTGGAAGGGAGCCTCTCAGGCCGAGCGAACGACTGCCCGAAACAAGGTGGGATGTTAGAACGTCTGAGAGGTTGTTAAGTGAAGGTCGCTTTGTATAACAGCGTGGTTGAGTTTTATCGTTCAAGGCGACACGACGAATTTTTGAAAGCGCCCGCCACGGCGGGTAAACTCCTTTGCGGCTAGGGGAACCTCGTCGGATTCAAGGTCGCGCGTTCACCAGTTTTTGGAAGCGCGGATCATTCCGAAGCGGATCGAACATTGGATCGAACCAGAGCAGGGCAGGAGTAAGTGGCGCGTTGCCCACAGGTAGCGCGCCCTCATACGGTATCGAGAGCAGTTTCTGTAAGGCGTCCACGGCGCGATCCCGCTCTCCCGTCTGGGCCGCGACCCGGGCGAGAATCTCGATCGATGCTGGCCCATCCACGACATCTTTCTCGATTGGGTTTGTGGCTATGGCTCGGTCCGCCATCGACAAAGCCGCCGCTTTGTTGCCGAGGCCCATCTCCACCAGCGCGAGGTCGTGCATGAGATTGTAATTTTCGGGCTGCTCCTGCAGAAAGCTTTCCAGTTCGCTCTGAGCACGTCGCCAGCTTTCCTGTGCGGCGGCATCATCGCCGCCGACTTGCTGCGCCCAGCCCAACCAAAACCGCAGTTCGCCATTGAAATAACCCATTGCTGGATCAGGCCTGGCAAGTATTTCTTTGAGACGAGAAACGACTTGATCCGGCTTTCGCTCCAGAATCGCCTGGTAAATTTGGGTTTCAAGCGCGGCGGTGTTATCGGCGGCAGGATGAAGGGGGCTGAGAATGGCGGATGCGCGTGGCAAATCGCCTTCGGCCTGCGCAATTGACGCTTTCAGAGCTAGCGTGTCCACGTCGTCAGGCGTGATATTGAGAACCTGGTCAAGCTTCCTTAGCGCTTCGGGAAAACGACGAAGAAGAATGTAAGAAAGCGCGTGCTGGCTAAACAGGTTTACATTGCGAGGGTCGAGCTGCTCGGCTTGGCTGAAGAATGATTCGCTTTGCTCCCATTGGCCTCCTCTGCGCGCGACGTAGGCCAGCGATTCGGGAATCCGGCTGCTATTGGGCAGCAGTGGACGCGCTTTCTCGAAGTAACGCACCGCGCTGGGGTAATCCTTGAGGTAGGCGTAGTAGTAATAACCTTTAGCTACCAATCCCTCGCCTAGGTTTGGCTGGAGTCTAAGCGCGGTGTCGGCCCCTTGCCGCGCCTCTTCCCGGAGCGACTCCGTGGCTTGAAGGGTAATTCCGATGTAGCCGACTGAATCAACATAAGACAGGAGCGCCCAAGAAAGAGCGAATTTCGGATCGAGCCGCACAGCTTCTCTCAAATGTTTCTGTGCTCCGAGGGAATTGGCGGGCGAATTTTGCGCTTTAAGACTATAAGCCAGACCGCGCAGGTAAGCATCATAAGCTTCGGGATTATCTGTCGGTTTCGCGGTGATTTCTTGCTCTTCTAGACCGGTTAGTTTCACGCGTAATTGATCGGCGATGGCTTTGGCTACTTCACTTTCCACCGAAAAGATATCGGTCAATTTGCGATCGAAGCTATCGGCCCAAAGATGCGAATCATTCGCTGCCTTAATTAACTGCACGGTGACGCGCACAGCGTCGCCGCTCTTCTGTACGCTGCCTTCCAGGATGTGGGCGACGCCGAGTTGCCTGGCAACCTCAGGCAGGTTTTCCGGCGTGCTTTTGTAATGTTGTGTCGATGTGCGCGAGATCACCTTCAGATCGGCAATTTTGGATAAGCGTGTCAGAATCTCGTCCTGAATGCCCTCGGCAAAGTAGGCGTTCGCTTTGTCTTCGCTACGATTTTCAAACGGCAGCACCGCGATACTTTTCTGAGAAATCGACTCGCCTGTCTGCCTGTAAAACGGGAGTCGTCCAACGATCAGCATTGCAATAACCAGCAGCAGCACCCCGATAATGGTAAAATTGAGGATTCGCCCCGTGGCCCGCTGAACCGACCTCGCCTGTACCGGATCGACATCTTCTGTCCGTATGATTCCATAGGGGGTAAATTCGTAGAGCCAGGAGAGGAGCATCGCGATTGGAAATCCAGCCGCCAGCGCAATGACAACAAAACGCACTGCGGAATTCGGAATTTCAAAAAACGGGAAGACCTGCGTTGTGAGCTGGGTAAGGAACCAAGCGACGACTCCGTAGGCGACCGCTGCCCGGTAAACGTTGCGCCGCTTCAGCTCTGTGAAGATGTTCTTTGGGTTCACTCTGCGTGCGTGGATGAAGCCCTCGTCACCTGAAGTGCTCTCCTGTTTGTCGGCAATGACTTCCCATTACTTCGTTTGACGCGCAAACGAGGTTCTCGGAGAGTGCGATAGTGCCAGTCGAAAAAATCCTTCTTAAGTGCGTACGGAGCTCAATTACACGCTGAGCATGGAAGCCGCCAGCGCGTCGTTAAAATCCGCAGGCAACGGCGCCTCGAAGTTTTTCCATTCCTCCGTGCCAGGATGGCGAAATCCAAGCTTCCACGCGTGCAACATTTGGCGCGAGAAATCCTTCGCCAGGCGGGGCCCGTAGACTTTATCGCCAAGCACTGGATGACCGAGATGATGAAGATGCACACGAATCTGATGGGTTCGTCCACTGTGTAACCGGCACTCGACAAGACTGGCCCGCTCGCTCGACCGAACGAGCCGATACTCGGTTTTGGCCGCCCGTCCGCGCAGAGGAGTCGCGCTCATTCGTTGTCGATGAACCGGGTGTCGTCCGATTTTCTCTTCGATTACACCAGCTGACTTGCGTAATTTTCCGGCGACCAACGCAAGATAAGTTTTTTCCACCGTGCGCGCGGCGAACTGCCTGGATAATTCCCGATGCGTCGTGTCATTTTTGGCTATGACAATGCAACCACTCGTGTCTTTGTCGAGACGATGAACGATGCCGGGGCGCTCCTTTCCGCCGATTCCCGACAAAGTCGCGCAGTGGTTCAGGAGCGCGTTCACCAGAGTATGTTCGCGATGACCAGCGCCCGGGTGAACGACAAGGCCCGCCGGCTTATTAATGACGATCAGGTCGTTATCTTCGAAGAGAATCTCAAGCGGGATCTGCTCTGGCAGGGCCTCAATCTTTTCCAGCGGTGGCTCGGTGAGCTCGATCTTGTCGCCATTTCGAACAATTTGGCGTGGCCTGCTGGTGGAGTTGTTGAGACGAACAAACCCGTCGCGGATCAATTGCTGAAGTCGTGACCGGGAGAACTCTGGAAGCCGTTTTGCTAGAAATTGATCAAGGCGAATCTTTGCTTCATTCGCTGGTACGACAAGCTCGATCCGAGTCGAATTTTCGGCTTTAACTTGCCTCATAGACAGATGAACGCGTGCCACGAGTTCTGAATTCGGCGTGACGAACGGTTGAACGGACAATAGCAGCTTGTGAATCGGCAGGCGAGGCGCTCGCAAGCTCCACAGCTGGGATGAGTGTGCTACGTTTTGATCTGGAGGTTCTGAGTGTTAGAATTGCTGCCCAATGGCGAGTGAGCCCACCGCCCAAACATGCCCCGGTTGCGGGACGACTGTCGATACGACAGAGGCAGAGCCATTGGCGCGCATCGCTTGTCCGACGTGTGGCAAGAAACTGCGCGTAGAGCGAACCTTCGATCATTTCATTGTGGTCGAGACGCTTGGCGTTGGTGGAATGGGTACCGTTTATAAGGCGCGCGATATGCAATTGGATCGGTTCGTAGCGCTGAAGCTGTTGCGTAGAGATCTCGGCAGCGAAGAAGAGCATAAGGCTCGATTACAACAGGAAGCACGCATTGCTGCCGCCGTGAACCATCCTTACGTGATACAGGTCTTCGATTCTGGAACAGATCACGGCCAGTTCTATGTGGTAATGGAGCTGGTAGATCAGGGAAGCCTCGACGACCTCATGGCGCTACAACCGCGGCTACCGGAAAAGCGGGTGCTCGAGATTGGCATTCAGGTTGCAAAGGGACTGCGTGCCGCGCATCGGCGGGGTCTGATTCACCGCGATGTGAAGCCGGCGAATATTTTGTTTGTCGATGAACACGCAGCAAAAATCGGCGATTTCGGTCTTGCCAGCAGCGCAACACAGCGTTGGGCAATTGAGGGCGTCGTTTGGGGAACCCCCGAGTATGTCTCGCCGGAGAGACTAAACAATGATCCGGAGGATTTCCGCAGCGACATTTACAGCTTGGGCGCAACACTCTTTCATGCGATTGCTGGCAAACCGCCAATCGAAGCCAGCACCAATTCTGCGACGGCACTTCTCGAATCAAAACAGCGGCCGCTCGATTTGCAGGCAACCGTGCCGGACATTTCTGCGGCGACTGCGGAGGTTTTACAGCGAATGATTGCAGCTGATCCAGCGGAGCGTTTTTCTTCCTATGACGATTTGGTGGCGGAGCTTGAGCGAGCATGGCGTGCGCTGGCCTTGGAGGATGCAACCAGAGGCGGTGAGACGCGTCGGCGACGCTGGCGTTCGACTGGGTCTGGTTTTACTCAGCGCAGCTTTGAAGCGGTAAGGAGGGTCTGGCGTTGGCCTCGGAGACTGCCACTTCTCATTCGCGTGGCGTTGCCAGCTATATTGGCCGCTGGGGTTTTATTTTTCGTCGCGCGCAGCTTTTTTTCTTCGTGGACGGACGTGGCGGCGTTTGCGACGAGCTGGCTGGATCGCGGTCCGTGGAACAAAGCGCTTGCCAATTATAAGGAGCAAGTCGCGCTGTATCACTTTGCTCAGGCGGGCGAGGGGATCAGGAATGTGAAACTGATCGGCGCGTACTATGAGCCTGCAAAAAAAGTCGCAGAGAAAAGAGCGCAACTCATGTTCGATTGGAAGAGCACTCTGATTGACGATCTCAACCGTGCGCGTTTCTCGCGTCCACTCTCCGATACCAGCGGCGGGCAATATACGGGCGTAGTGAGCGCCACATATGAAGGCCTCACCATGAAACTTCCGTATGGCATTGCATGGATTACCTGGGACAAGCTTTCGCCAAAGGAAATACTGACCGTATCCAAATCGTTTATCGATCCAGGGGCGCGGGACGCAGCCGATCGACAATGGCGTTGCGCTGTCTTTGCGAGCGAAACCGGGCAAACCGAAGCGGAGAGAGAATTAGCTGAAGCTGCTGCGAGAACCAAGCCTGAATATCGGGACGAGATTCCTATCCTGTTTCCTGATATCTCAAAGACGCGCTAGCGCCCATCTTAGTCTTACTCATGCTCCTACTCTCGCCCTCCTGAATTCATGTCCGAGCATGAGCAAGAGTAATTGCAGGGATCGGAAGCAGCGCGAAGATGAACGAATCCCTGTCCCGAGAGTCAGATTTTAGACGAATCATTGCCATAACCGGTTTTTGACGCGACGTTTTCTGGATCGCGATATGGAGCAAAACCCACCACCGCAGTTTCCTTCGCCCGAAGAATTGAAGACCAAGATCACGGAATTCATGAAACAGAACTTCGGCGACCGAGTCTCAGTGGCGACTTTTGCCGAGCCGGAGCCCGCGCCAGCGGAAGAGGAAGAAAAACCGGACAAGACCGATCAGGAGAAATTCGAGTTCAACCTTCTGCCGCGGGACATTAAAGCGCATCTCGACCGGTTCGTGATCAAGCAGGATGAAGCGAAGAAGGTGCTGGCGATCGCAGTTTGCGATCATTACAACCATGCCAATTATCTACGCCGTCTTGAGAAGGAAGACGCCACGCGTGCGCAGGAGGTTGAATATATCAAACAAAACGTGATTTTGGTCGGACCGACCGGGGTCGGCAAAACTTATCTAATCAAACACATTGCCGACCTGATCAAAGTGCCGTTTGTGAAAGCGGACGCCACGAAATTCAGCGAGACAGGGTACGTGGGCGGAGATGTGGAAGATTTGGTGCGCGAGCTGGTGCACAAGGCCGACGGAGATGTAAACCTGGCGCAGTTCGGAATCATTTACATCGATGAGATCGACAAAATCGCGGCAGCCGGAAACTTGATCGGGCGGGACGTAAGCGGGCGCGGTGTGCAGACCACGCTGCTGAAGTTAATGGAGGAAACAGAAGTGCCGGTCCGCAGCATGAACGATTTGCAGGCGCAATTGCAGGCGGCGTTCGAGTTTCAACGGCGTGGCAAGGCCAAACGTGAGACGATCAACACCCGGCACATTCTGTTCGTAGTCAGCGGCGCGTTTGAGAAATTAAAGGAACAGGTGGCGCGTCGCGTCCGGCACAGTCAGATTGGATTTAGCGCCGAACCGATTCAGGTGATGGACAACGAGCTGTTTGGGCATGTGACGACGCACGATTTTATCGAATACGGGTTCGAGCCGGAATTCATCGGCCGATTGCCGGTGCGCGTCGTGTGTGAAGAACTGGATGCCGATGACCTTTTCAACATCATGAAATATTCCGAGGGCAGTTTGCTCCGGCAATACGAGCGCGCATTTCGAGCTTATGGAATTGAAATCAGTTTCGAGGATGAAGCGTTGCGCCTTCTGGCTGAATCTGCCGCGAAGGAAAAAACCGGGGCACGAGGATTGCTGACGGTTTTCGAAAAATTGTTCCGTGATTACAAATACTATCTGGCAGGATCAGGCCTGAGCCAGCTGCGTGTCACTGCTGCGCTTGTGCGCGAACCGCGGCGCGTGCTCGACCGGTTAATGGCGGAGGGACACAAGCTGGAGGCGCAAATGCTCGAAGCTGGCGCGCGGCAATTTGCGGAGAAATTCAGCAGTGACCATGCGTTGGAATTTGTTTTCGACGACGGCGCCGTTCGGCGGCTGGTCGAGCGCGCTCAAGCTGAACGCATGACCATGGGCGATCTTTGCGCCCATTTGTTTAAGGATTACCAGTTTGGATTAGATCTGATCAAAAAGAATACCGGCCAGACAAGATTTATTATCAATGCCGAAGCCGTTAATGCGCCCGACAAATTCCTGAGCGAACTGGTAGTCCAATCCTATTATCCGGCTGCAGCTGCTCAAAAAGCTTGATTGTTCATGAAGCGCTCGTTGATCACAACGTTCGTAATTGGAGCTGTCGTTGCCATTTTTGTGGGAGTCTTGCATGCAACGAAGGCGATAGCCGGTTTTGAGACTGGCGTAGCGCGCCTCGTTGCCGATTATGCCGGAGCGACGAGGGTCGTTGGCGAAAAATGGCAATACGTTTTTGTCTTGCTGATAGCTGCTGGGGTTGCCTGGCTCAGCCTCAGAAATAACGCGGCTGCGGGACGGTCGAGAAACTATCTACTGTTCGGCTCTCTGATGGTCGAGCTGCTTGTGCTTTCGTGGGTCTGCTCGCTTTACCGGGTTTTTTTCCAACCGGTTCCCTGCATTTTTGCGGTCGCGCTGGCGGTCGCCGGCGCGGAAGGTTGGATCGCATTCTTGCGGAAGGACCGTTCGTATTTAGTGCGCGCAATTTTTGCCAATCGCCTCTCGAAAAAAGAATTTCGTCGTGTTAGCAACGGGACAATTCCATTCGATGGCCAGCCAAAAGCGTACGAAGCGACCGTTGTGGTCTGCGATATTGCCAACAGGCATGGATTCACGACTGACTCTGATCCCGCCGGTTTTGCTGAAACCATGGCGAAATTTATTCGCGAGACCGCCGACGACCTGATCGAAAGAGGAGCATTTCTACAGGCTGCTGACGGGGAGGGTGTGGTTGCGATTTTTGGTTTTCCGAATGCCGCCGGTCAACATGCCGAGGACGCAGCGCGCGCCACGCTCGATTTAACGAAAAAGTTTCTGGAGCGGCGGAAGGACAACGAAGAAACTTTTGGCGATTGGGATATGCATGGGGGTATCAGCTCGGGCGCGATCGTTGCCGGCGCGCTCAAGGACAGCGCGCGTCCGGCGCTCCTGGCGAGTGGGGAACCGATTGAACTTGCGCGCCGATTCTGCGCCCTGAATCACCGCTATGGGTCAAAGATTTTAATCGATACGGTTACGTTTGATCGAGTGAGCGAGGCGATTGTCGCTCGCCCAATTGATTTTGTGAGCGGAATGAATTCCCACGATCGGATCGAAATCTACGAGCCGCTCTGGCTTGCGGCCGAAGCGAGGCCCGAGCATGTCGCGCGCAGAGATTCTTTCTGGAGCGGCGTGGTTCTGTATCGTGAAAAACGTTGGGCGGAAGCTTATTCTCAATTCCAGAAGGCGCGCGGACCCGAGGGGGAAGATGATCCTGCCTTGCAATTCTATTTGCGCCGGCTCGAGCCGCTCGTTCTGCAGTTGACGGAATCGTCTTTGGAAGAAAGCTGAGCCCGCTTTGAGAAGGACGGAATATCCGGTCGCGATCCGGAATTTGATTGCGCAATTACGACAAATGCCCGGAGTGGGTCCTCGCTCTGCCGAGCGGATTGCGCTCTGGATGGTGCGGGCAAGGGACGATCAGCCGGAGCAAATCTCGCGCGCTATCGCCGACACGCGCCAGGCCATTCGTTCATGTAAGTTATGCGGATTTTTTGCTGCCGGCGAAATCTGCGACATATGCGTCGATTCCTCGCGTTCCACAGAGCTGCTCTGCGTTGTAGAACAACCGACGGACATTCTTCCTCTGGAAAAAACCAACGCCTTTCGCGGGCGTTACCATTCTCTTGGAGGGAAGATTTCTCCGCTCGATCATATTGGTCCCGAAGATTTGCGCATCAAAGAGTTACTGGAGCGCGTCGATCAGGAAAAAATCACCGAAATCATTTTCGCATTGCCTGCCGATGTGGAAGGCGAATCCACCACAAGCTACATTGCCGATCTTTTGAAGAACAAACCGGTCAACCTCACGCGCATCGCCCGTGGCATTCCGGCCGGCGGCGGCCTGGAATCCGCCGATGAATTGACACTCTCAGCCGCGCTTTCAGGCAGAACGAAGTTATAATCGTTGAAGGGTTGAAGCGATGAAGCGGCCGCAGCAGCGCTGTCCTGTCATGTCGAGCCAAGCGAAACATCCCTGATTCTAATCTCAGCGAGATCGATGGTATTGATCTGAGATTCTTCGCTCCGCTCAGAATGACAATGCCGCTTTAACGCTTCAACTTTTCAAAGTTTCAACGTTGCGCTAGTTTCGGTTAACATGTCCTGCGCAAAGATGGATCCAGCCCTACACCAGGCACAGAAGCCGTCTTGGATCAAAGTGCGGTTGCCGTCCAATCCGGTTTTCTTTTCAACCAAGGCGCTCATTTCCGATCTGCGCTTACATACGGTTTGCGAGAGCGCGCAATGCCCAAACCGATGGGAATGCTGGAGCCAGGGCACAGCAACCTTCATGATCGCTGGTGATCGTTGCACGCGCGCGTGCGGGTTTTGCGCCGTGATGACGGCAAAGCCTTTCGCGCTGGAAGAAGACGAACCGCAGCGCGTGGCCGAGGCGGTGTGCCGAATGAAGTTAAAACACGTCGTGATCACCGCGGTCGCTCGCGACGATCTGAAGGACGGCGGCGCCGGGCATTTTGCGCAGACGATTGCGGCAATTCGAGAGATGGATCCTTCGGTGATTATCGAAGTGCTCGTTCCCGATTTTCACGCACAGGATTGGTGCATCCAGATCGTTCTCGACGCTAGTCCCGACATTTACAATCACAACATGGAAACCGTCGAACGTCTCACACCGCAGGTGCGTTCGCGCGCAAAGTATCGTACCTCGTTGCAAGTTTTACATCGCGCAAAGGAACTTTCTTCAGAAGTCGTGACCAAGAGCGGTGTCATGCTCGGACTTGGCGAGAAGGAGACGGAACTTTTTCAGACCATGGACGATCTGCGCGAGGTCGGGTGCGAAGTCCTTACCATGGGTCAGTACTTACGGCCCACTCCGAAGCATTTGCCGGTCGTTGAATACATCACGCCGGATCAATTCAGCTATTACGGTGACATTGCGCGGAAGAAAGGGTTTCTCCATGTCGCCTCTGGTCCGCTGGTTCGCAGCTCTTATCACGCGGCCGACTTTCATCCGGTACGCAGATGACGAAGGCGATGCGAGTCGCTATGCATGGGCTTGCAATCGTTGTTATTCCGAGCGAAGCGAAGCGCGGCCGAGAATGGAGCGGCTGGGGAAGCCGCGACATAGACGGGAAGACCGGAGGTTGAACGAACGGGAAGTGAGCGAATCAAATCTCTGGAATTAATACCGAGATGTCTCGACGGAGCTTGTACTGGGCGAAGTCGAAAGACTCGACATGACAATAGCGGACATAAGGTCGCAAACCGCCGCAATCATTCCTGCGTACCAGGATGAGAAACATATCGGGGACATTGTTCGCCGAACCCGGGAACGACTCGATCACGTTCTCGTCGTCGACGATGGCTCGAGCGATCGGACCGCGCAGCGCGCGCGCGAAGCTGGCGCTGAAGTGATCGTTCATGATGAAAACCGCGGCAAAGGCGAAGCGATCAAGACGGGACTAGGGTATTGGCTCGCCGTAGCCCCGAAAGCTTTCGGGGGCGGCGAACTATGTCGAGAAATCACGTGGATGAGCCTCCTCGATTCCGATGGCCAACATCTTCCGGAAGAGATCGATCGGTTTCTGGGGGCGGCAGCTTCAGCAACGCAGCCGACGTTTTTAATCGGCAACCGTATGGCCAACGTCACCGGAATGCCATTCATCCGGCGCGTAGTGAATCGTTATATGAGCATTCAAATCAGCCATCTTTGCAGACAGGAGATTCCCGATACGCAGTGCGGTTTCCGAATGCTAGATCGACAATTGGTTCCAGAGTTATTGAGCGGCGGAACCCGGTTCGAGTACGAAACTGAAGTACTTATTATTGCTAGCCGTAGAGGCTACCGGATCGAATCAGTGCCGATCACGACGGTTTACTCGGACCAGGTGAGCAAGATTCATCCCATGCGTGATGCGCTTCGCTTCTTAAAATTGATGTGGCGGTATCGAAAAACGTAACGCCGGCTCTGTGAGCCGTTCACGGAGCTATTTTTTGTTTTCGCCGTTTTCCGGTGAGCCGGCGGGCAGCGCGCTGTTCGCGTTGTTTCCGAATGTAATACGCGTACCAGTAATGGGCAGCGCGCCATTCGCGCTGTTTCCGAGTGTAATACGCGCGCCAGTACGCGGCCGAGCGTATTCGGGGACGCCCACGTTTTTTCATGCCGGCCTTTACGAAGTTCTACGGAAACGAGAGAAGGAAAGTCCCAAATATTTTGCCCAAATGGATTGTATTTCTCGGTAGATGCTAAATGCCTGCTCGCCATGGCAGCGCGATCATGCGCAGAACCGCCCATGCTTTGGCGCCGATGAGATTTGGCTGGAGGCGCGAAATGGATCGTGTCGCGCAAACAAACGCTACTTAATGGTGAATAGAATGCTGGCGGTCTTGCCTTCGCTCACCACGCTCATCACATAATTTCCCGGAGAAAGCTTCTTTCCATCCATTGTCTTGTCGATGGTCGTCTTGGTTTTGCCTTGGAGCAAAATGACAGCTGGGGTTGAACCTGGGATCGGCTCGTTCTTCGCATTCACCATATTCACATTCACAATGATCATATCGCTCTTCGAGTCGACCGACAGTTCCGCATCAGCCGCAACCGGATTTGCGATCTTCGCGAAAGGCGTGCCGTCCTTTGCAGCCTGACCGCCAAGACCGACGGGAAATGGAAGTGAATCACTTGCGAAAAGACCGCACGAAAAAGCTGCGGAGATGGCGAAAAATAAGAGAAGACCTTTCATAACGAACAGTTGATGCCGGATTAGGCACCGGAACGCAAGGCTGGAGTCAGCCTTTCGGCTCGACTGCAGCTATGGTTTTCTCGCAGGCACGGGCTTTGAGCTTTTGAGGATTTCTGACTCGGGGGTAAGTGTTGCCGGTTTGCCGCTGAAAATGACGCGGTTTGGCTTCTCAGCCAGCGTCCCAACGAGTTCCTTGGCGTAGGTTGTCACCACTTTCAGATTCAACAGGGTCACATTCAGTTGTTTCAAGTCATCTTGAAGCTGTTTGTCGGTCCTTTTGATGAAAGTATCTGCTGAGCCGAGAAACGTATCGGCACCCTTCTCCACGCCCTCAAGATTTGTGATCATGTTCTGCAGGTTGTCTACGTCCATTTTTAAGGAATCGGCCAGAGGGCCGAGCTTCGGCGTGAAGTCACCAAGGTCTTTCTTCAAGCCTGTGACAGTCACATCGAGATTATCGAGCAGCTTGTTTGCGTTCTCGAACAATGGCCCCGCTGCCGCGGTAATTTGTTCGAGACCGTACGCCGGATGGCCTTCGATTGACGCGTTGTTTGCCAGCGTCTGACCTCCTGGCGTACCCGCGGACAGCGCCACAAATTTCGGCGAAAGCATCGTGTCGGAGCTGAGCGTGGCGCTTATATCACTAGGCAGCGGCGGAATTCCGTCATCGAGGCTGATGGTGACTCGCACCGCGTCTTTCTTGTTCGCGCTGGCATCGCGTTCTTTGGCGGTAAGATGACGCATCGCGATCACGCGCCCTGCCGGCGCGCCTGCGTACCGGACTTCGGAATTCACCTTGATGCCGGTCACGTCTTCGTAATTGATTTGCAAAGTTCGTGTTGGTTTTCTGAGCCGATAACCCGAAAGGGCGAAAGTCAGCGCGCCAAGCAGAATGATACTGCACGCGATCACCGATAGCGCGACGAAGTAGTCTGACAGATTGCGCTTTACCAAGCTCATGGAGTTTTCCAAACGGTCGGTCTGCAATGACGAATGACCCGCCTTTGCCAAGCTTCGGCGTGGCAGGCGAATGACGAATGGCTTCGCCACGTCGAAGCGTTGAGACGTTGAAACGTGAAAACGGTTATCATTCCTTCGTCCTTCGACACGCGTGCTTCGTCATACTTTTCACGCTGTTTTGCGGTGGAACCTGCTGCGCGCCGCGACGAATGGCCGCGGTTTCACACACGGATGATCCTCGTGTGTTTCCTGTAAAAGATTCAACGGGACCGGACCGTCAGCCTCGCCGTGGATAAATTGTTGCACTTCTGGATTTGAACTTGCGCGAATTTCATCCGGCGTACCCTGCGCGACAATGCCGCCATGGCCAAGCATAATCATGCGCGACGCAATGCGAAATGCGCTGGTCATATCGTGGGACACCACGACCGCAGTCATGTGAGTCCCATGCGTCAGCTTCAAAGTGAGTTCGTCCACGACTGCGGTCATAATTGGATCTAGCCCTGAGGTCGGTTCATCGCTAAATAATAATTCCGGGTCAAGCGCGAGGGCGCGGGCGAGTCCCACACGCTTCTTCATCCCGCCGCTGATCTCGTCCGGCTTTAGGTCTTCAAAACCGGTTAAGCCGACCATCTGAAGTTTTTGTTTCACGATCTCCTCAATTTCGTCAACGGATTTGTCCGTATGCTGCAGAAGCGGCAACGCCACGTTCTCGCCCACGGTCTGCGAGGCGAGCAACGCGCCGGATTGAAACAGCATCCCGAATCGCAGCCGCACACGTTCAAGGTCGCGCTCCTTCATGTTTGTGATGTCTTCGCCGAAAAGCTTCACCGATCCTGAGGTCGGTTGCATCGACCCGATCATATGCCGAAGGAGAGTACTCTTTCCACAGCCACTACCGCCCATGATAACAAGCGTATCGCCCCGGTGAACATTAAAAGAAATGCTATCGAGCACCGTGCGGTCTCCGAATTTTCGGACAAGGTTGTTAACCTCGATGATGATAGAGTCAGTGGGCATGGGGAAAATGACGAATGACGAATGACGAATGACGAATGAATGACGAAGCCCGAATGACGAACGTCATTCCTTGATTATTTGTCAGTGGGGTTTCACGATTCATTTTTTCCGCTCTTCCATATTAATGATACGATTTGTTACCGCGTTTTGTGGAATCGCTTTAGCAAAATCGATGACTTCTTCCCCAAACCGCGCGATCCGTTCTTCCAAATCGTAAACGGGTGTTGTCTCTGGCTCTTCGCGAATCTTTAGTGCAGTGACGTCATTCCAGACCGCTTCGTTGACCTCTTCGCGCGGCCTTGGGGATTTCGTCATTCCTTCGTCATTCATATCATGCGCCGAAGAAAAAGATTCCAGTCAGCACCGCGTTCATTACTAACATTGCCAGCAACGCTTGCACCACCGAAGCAGTTGTTGCCTGACCAACGCCTTCGGCACCGCCTTCAACCGTCAACCCTGCGTTGCATGCGATTGTGATGACAATCCATGCAAAAACTACGCTTTTAATCATCCCAGAATACAAATCCCAGCTATCGGCACTTTGCAGTGCTTCCATTACGTATCCAGCGGTGTTGAAATTGAGCGCGAAACGGCAGACTGCCCAGCCGCCCAGGATGCCAATGTAATTTCCAAAGATGGTAAGCGCCGGTAGCATTACCATCATTGCCAGAAAACGCGGCACTACCAAATATTGGATCGGGTTGATTGCCATCACCTCGAGCGCCTCGATTTCCTCGGACACCTTCATTGTCCCAAGTTCCGCTGCCACGGCGGAGCAGCTGCGGCCGATTACGATTACTGCTATCAGGACCGGTCCCATTTCGCGCAAAAGGGTGAGCATGACCAGATCGGGAATGTACATTTCTGCGCCGAGACTTTCGAGAGAATGAGCGGCTTGCATGGCGAGGGTCACACCGACACTGAACGCTGTTAGTGCCACCATCGGTGTCGCGCGCACGCCGATGGCCACCATTTGTCTGAAGATCGGCCCGATTTTGAAAAATTGGCCGGTAAATGGCGCAATCAAAATCCAGTAGAGCAGACTTAGATTAAGCTGGAGGTAGTTTTTCACTTGCCGTTCGAGCGCGCAGAATGACAAGGTCTGAGCGCCGACAAAAGCCGAAAGTTCGTACCCTGACTGAGTTGTTGGCTAACAATTGTGCAAAACGCGATGGCTCAAAGTGAAATCGAGGCGGTCCGCGCGTTGCTGGGTTCCAAGCCGCGACCTGTTGATTGGCCGGAGCGACGGAAACGCCTCGATGAGGTCGGTTCTGTTTGGTCTGTAGCTGACGACATCAAACTCGCGGCTGTCAATGTCAACGGATTACCAGGCGAATGGTCTATCGTTCCCGGCAGCGATCCCTCCCGTGTCCTGATGTTTTTTCACGGCGGCGGTTATTGTTCCGGTTCTATTCTCAGTCATCGTCGTTTGGTGACTGAGGCGGGTCGGGCCGCTGGAGCGCGGACCCTCGCTATTGGCTATCGACTGGCACCGGAGCATCCATTCCCCGCGGCGTATGACGACGCGCTGACAGCATGGCGCTTCCTTCGGGACGAGAATATTTCGGCTGCGCACATTGCAATTGGTGGCGACAGCGCTGGAGCCGGCCTGACCGTTGCGTTGATCACTCGGTTGCGCGATGCACACGAAGAGTTGCCGTCTTGTGCGTGGCTGATTTCGCCTTGGACGGATCTGACGATGTCCGGTTCGACGCTCTTGAGCAAGGAGGCAGTCGATCCTCTTATTCATAAACACTATCTGAATGAATTGGCCGACGGATATCTCCCTGCGGGAATTGATAGAAAGGATCCACGAGTTTCTCCTCTATTCGCGGATCTCAAGGGCTTTCCGCCAACGCTAATTCAAGTGGGTTCTGCTGAGACGTTGCTCGATGATGCTGCTCGTTTTGCGGCTGTTGCTGGTGCAGCGGATGTCCGCGTAACTCTGGAAATCTGGCCGCAGATGATTCATGCATGGCCTTTATGGAACGCTCACCTTGAACCCGGCCGCCGCGCGCTCGCAAGTGCCGGCACCTTTATCCGGGAATCTCTCGAACGGAAACGAGTAGCCAGCTCAAAGCGCTAAAGCAACCCGCGCTTGCGAAAATCTCCCAGATTGCCGCCAGAAGAGCGCTCGACCATATCGATAGTGAATTTCAGCAGGCACACCTCCCACGCGTCATCGACACCTTGGATGACTGCGCTAAGTGGCTCATTCGCGCTTTCGACACGATGTCTGGTGCGGTTGATCACCGAATCGATTGAATCGCGCAATGTTTGCTCGCTCAGATCAGTTTTGCGGAACTGAAAGCCGTAACGAAGCACCGCGACGTTTCGAGCATGCTCGCGCAGTTGATCTACGTACCGCTCCGCTTTTTCCCCGAAACCTTCCAGTAACAACCGGTAATAATGTTCCGGCGCAAGGATCTGCGGGCGCTCCGCGTGAATCTTTCCATTGCGAACCCGGACCTGATCGACTCGATCCATCAACTCCGAGATGAGATAAAAATTGAAGCTGGTGCTCCCGAAGGTCGCGATCTGTCGCTCGGGAGCAACGATCACACGGGTGTTTTCGATGGCGTAATCAAAATCGTCCCGGGTCATGGTGAAACAAATTAAGTTAGCGTGCCGGGCTCCTGTTTCAAAAACGGCCCTCGAGAGTCAAGCACGCAGATCAAATGACGAAGTCCAAATATCGAATGACGAAGGAATGACGGAATCCGAGTAACACGGCACGGAGAAATGATAACCGTTTTAACGTTTCACCGGGGCGAAGCCATTCGGCATTCGAACTTCGCCGTTCTTAATTAGTCGCGTTGAGCTTGCTGTTGCTGGCCCTGAGGCGTTTGAAAGAGTGAAAGATATTGACCGTAGCCTTCTTCCTTTAGTTTCTCCACGGGAATAAAGCGCAACGCCGCGGAGTTCACGCAGTAACGTTGGCCAGTTGGCGTCGGCCCATCATCAAAGACGTGACCGAGGTGCGAATCGCTTGTTTTCCCTCGAACCTCAGTGCGCTCCATTCCATGCGAGGAATCTCTTTTCTCTACAACGTTATCGTTTGAGATAGGTTTTGTGAAACTGGGCCATCCGGTGCCGCTATCGAATTTGTCGAGCGAACTAAACAACGGTTCGCCAGTAACAATATCGACATAGATTCCCGCCCTGTGATTGTCCCAGTAAGCGTTCTGAAACGGAGTTTCCGTTCCGCATTCGCGCGTGACGTGATACTGGTCCTTAGTCAATTGTCGTTGCAAGTCAGCATTGCTGGGCACTGGTTTGGTTGGATTCATTTTCTCAGCTTCTTTCTTCTGCGTTTGAGCATAAGCGAGCAAAATCGAGCCGACAATCACAACGATAGTGCCAAACAAACCAAACCAAAGCGTCTTATGCGACCCATGATGCGGGCGTAATAGATGTGTAGTGTTCATACCCTGAAGTCCGAAGTGTCGATCGATCCCTTAGCCGTCCCTGACTTCCCCGAGAGTGCCAGACAATCTACACGCGGCCGGTTTCTCTCGCAAATCATGCAGGCGCGAGATTGATCTCCTTTAATTAAATTCGCAAACAAGCTGAAAATTGGTCTTCTCACCCTTTTCTACGGGAAAATAGCGGCGGAGTTTCCGATCCCATCGGCCAAATTTCCGATCAATCCGGCCGACCGGCTTCTGGGACGCGAATGTAGCGACGCAGACCAATCAAGCCGATCGGCGCAATCGACGCTGCCAGAGCAAAGATAAGCCACATTATTTCAGGGCGTCGCGGACCGTGCTCCGGAACGAATGCAGCCAGCAAAAATCCCCCAGTTCCAACGAGCAGTTTCCCGATGAGAAACGGAATATACGATAGCGCGCCATACGACGCCTCCTGACCCCTTGGAGCAATCGCGGCAGCATACTCATAGACCCGCGGTGAGTAGAACGCTTCGCCGATTGAAAAGATCGATATGTATAGCGCGATCATCACGTAGTAGGGGTGAATCGTTCCTTGTACTCCCAGATAACCGCGACCGATCCATTGCCCGATGAAGCCTTCGGCCGATCCCAGAAACCACGAAGTTGGCAAGGCCATAACGAAAACAGATGCGGCGCAAATCGCTCCGCCTACGATCACCATTTTGTACGCTGAGTATTTCTGCGTGAGAGCGCCGACAATTGGCACCAGAATGATGATGAGAATATAATTGATGTTCGATAGGTGACCGATGGGAGCCCCGTTCCCCAGTTCGCGGATACCGAACTTTGGAAATACGTAGTCCATTTGCAGGAAGATCAGCTTCAAAAATCCGATTAAGAGAAGAAAAGCGAGGAGGCGATAAAAACCGGATTGACTCAGCAACCGCTTAAACAACACGACAGTATCGACAGCGCTGTCGTGAACGGTTAACCAGACGCGTTTCCAGAACGCGCCTGTCGCGTGCCTCATTGGCTCGGCGTTGAACCGGACGCCTTCGTCTGTTACTTCAGCTCCTCTGCGCAGAAAATAAATTGTCGGAAAGAGCAGTAGCTCGAAGCCGAGGCTTACTAGAAAGAGCGTGCGGTAAGTCGTTATGTGCAATCCGAAAAGATTCAGATAGCCATATTCGCCTAACGAGTGCCGGACGTAATCAAAAATGCTTCCAGCAACCAGATAGCCAACGTTCATGACCATGTAGATGATCGAGAAAGCGATCGATCGTTGTCGCACAGTTGAATAGCGGCGGGTCGCAGCAATCAGCACGGGTGTGCCTAACGCTTCGCCGATCACTAATGGGAACAAGCCTCCAGCTAATGCCAGCCATGGTATGGTCGTAAATACCATAACAGAGCGCGCGACCGCGCAAACGGCGACGCCGACGAAGAAAGTTCGCCGAAGACCGAGTGCATCGGTGACTGATCCGGCTAATAACGTGCACACGGTCATCGCCGGTGCCCAAACCCAACCGACCAAAGCCCCTGCCGTTTGATCGTTGAACCCAAGATCTGACGAAAGCCACAAGATCAGAGTCTTATTCGTGATCGAGTACGCCGAGATGATGAACAATTTGATCAGGAACGTGAGCCACAGCTCGCGTTCCGCTCCCTTGAGCACCGTAAACTTCGCGATAAAACCACCCAGTCCTCTCGCGATAACCGGAGGGGCGGATTCTTCGGGGAGGATTGCTTCGTTGACTGCTTTGTTCACAGCGATGGAACTTAAGCCGTCATTCCGAGCGAAGTCGAGGAATCCCGCGGTGCAGCCTTTAAGCTAACTCCACGAGCTCTTTTCGGTCTCGCTTTACTCCATTCAAGGTGACGACGCTTTCAGTGCGCCTTAATTAATTACAACAAATTCTCGATGTACGTCCGCCGATCAAATGCCGCGAAATCATCCAACTGTTCGCCGGTGCCGACAAATCGCGTTGGGATTCCAAGTTCGTCCTGGATGGCCACGACGATGCCGCCTTTCCCGCTGCCGTCGAGCTTGGTGACAATAACACCAGTTAGTCCAATGGTGCTTTGGAATTCGCGCGCCTGGCTGAGCGCGTTGCCGCCTGTTGTTGCGTCAACCACCAGCAGCGTTTCATGCGGCGCGTCGGGGTCGTGCTTGGCGAGACTGCGTTTCACTTTTTCAAGTTCCGCCATCAGATTCTTTTTCGTGTGCAGTCGCCCAGCTGTATCGCAAAGCAGAAATTCAGCCTGGCGTTTTGCAGCTGCCTGATACGCTTCATAACAAAGCGCAGCTGGATCGGCGTTGTAGTGTCCTTTGATCATTTCGACACCCAACCTTGTCGCCCAAATGCCAAGCTGCTCGATCGCCGCAGCGCGAAAGGTGTCTGCTGCCGCCAGCAAGACGCTGTGTCCATCTTTCTGAAGATAACGAGTCAGTTTCGCTGTCGATGTGGTCTTGCCAGTGCCATTGACACCCAGAAGCAGGACGACATTTGGTTTGCCAGCCAGAGGCTTGATGGCAGCCGTGTTTGTGGGTAAGACACGCGCAATTTCCTGACGCACAACTTTCACAACGTCATTTATTCCCATTACCGACCAGGCCTCGCGTTCCTGGAGTGTTTTAATGATGCGAGTCGTCATCGCCACGCCGAGATCCGCCCGGATAAGCGATTCCTCGAGCTCATCCCAGTCGATCGGTTTCCCGGCGAAATGTTCGGCCAGAGTCTTAAGGAATTTCATGGGTTACTGTAGCCGCTTCGCCCTGCGAAGCGCCGCACTCAGGTCGTTAACACATTACGCGTCGCGTCGCCCAGAGGTCGACGGCTACAACGTTTTTTTTATCGCTTCGCGCGCCGGCCGATCCAAATCCTTTCTTACGCGATCAAGAATACCGTTGACGAAACGACCCGATTCGCCGCCACCATACATTTTTGCCAGTTCAATTGCTTCGTTAATCGACACGACTGGCGGTATGTCGTCTCGATAAAGCATTTCGTAGATTGCCAGGCGAAGGACGTTGCGATCAACCGCTGAGATCCGCCGAAATTCATAATTCTCGCAATAACGGCGAATTCGTTCGTCGATTTCCGGCAAATACGCGACCATTCCTTCGATGAGCGGCTGCGCGAATTCGCGAACCCTGGTTGTTGCCGGGCAAAATTCCCAAAAATCGTCAATTTTCTCCGGTCCTTCGCCACGTTGAAGGTCGCGCCAGAAGTGATACTGAATCGCCGCTTCGCGTGCTCGCCGTCTTTTTCCCATAAATTACTTCCCGGCAAGGTTCGACATGACGCCTGCGATTTCCACTGCTGCTCGCGCGGCCTCGGTGCCGCGATTAATTCTATTTTCGAGGCAGCGTTCGCGCGCCTGATCCTCGTTATTGAAGCTAAGCACTACGTTGATCACCGGAATACCATAATCGACTGCAATTCGCTGAAGCGCATCAGTCACGGAGTGGCTGAGATTTTTGGCGTGATTTGTTTCTCCCTGCATGATCACACCACACGCGATAATCGCGTCGGCTTTTTTCTTTCGTGCTAACTCGCGTACGACCACAGGGATCTCGAACGAACCCGGCACGCGGTAAATCGAAATTGCCGCGCTTGATGCAAGACTGCGCAACTCCTTCTCCACGTGATCGACCAAGCCTTGAACATATTGCGAATTAAACTGGCTGGCTACGATCTGGAATGTGCGTTTGCCCGTTTTAGCTCGCGGGCGGCGCGGCGCGTTGGTCGACATTCTTTCTCAGAACTACGATTTGCCTTCGCTGCAATCCGCAATCACAACAAGTGCCCCAGCTTCGTCTTTTTGGTCTCGAGATATTTTGCGTTGTGCGGATTGGCTTCGCTGCGGATTGGCACCTGTTCCACCATCTCAAGGCCGTAGCCTTCGAGGCCGACTACCTTCTTCGGGTTGTTAGTCAGAAAACGGAACTGACGCACTCCAAGGTCGAAAAGGATTTGCGCACCAAGCCCGTAGTCTCGCAGGTCGCTTGGATACCCGAGCCTCGCGTTTGCCTCCACGGTGTCGAGCCCTTCCTCCTGTAATTTGTAAGCGTGAATTTTTGCCGCCAGTCCGATGCCGCGTCCCTCTTGGCGCATATAAACCAGGACACCACTGCCTTCCTCCTGAATTTGGCGAAGTGCCGCGTGCAATTGATTTCCGCAATCGCACCGACGCGAACCGAACACGTCGCCTGTCAGGCATTGGCTGTGCACGCGAACCAGCGTCGGTTTGTTCTTATCAATTTTGCCTTTGACCAGGGCCAGATGATGCTGGCCGTCGAGTTTCGAACGATACAAATGCAAATCAAAATCGCCGTAGTCGGTCGGCATTTTAACGATTTGCTCCGGCTCGACGAGTTTTTCGCGAACGCGCCGATGCGCGATCAAACTCTGGATCGTACAAATGCGCAGGCCATGCTTTTTGCGGAATTCCATCAACTCCGGCAACCGCGCCATGGTACCGTCGTCGTGCAAAATTTCGCAGAGCACTCCCGCCGGTTGGAGTCCGGCCATTCCTGCCAGATCGACGGCGGCCTCGGTGTGCCCGGCGCGTCGCAAGACGCCTCCGTCCTTCGCGCGCAATGGAAAGACATGCCCGGGCTGGTTGAGATCGTCGGGAGACGATTTCGGATTCGCGATTGCCAGGATAGTAGTGGCCCGATCGTAAGCGCTGATACCCGTGGTTACACCACGTGCCGCATCTACCGAAACAGTAAAGTCTGTCTTATGTTTCTCCCGGTTTTGCGCCACCATGCGCTGCAAGCCGAGCTGTTCAGCGCGTTCGTTTGAAATCGGCGCGCAAATCAAGCCGCGCCCATGCGTAGCCATGAAATTAATCGCTTCCGGGGTTACTTTTTCGGCTGCCATCACCAGGTCGCCTTCGTTCTCGCGATCGGCATCGTCCGTTACAATGACAATGCGGCCCTTGGCGATGTCGCTTACTACATCGTCGATTGCATCAAACTGAAGTGTCTCATTGGTCTTGGCGATCATTGGATTAATACCATTACGTCCTCAGTCGGCCTGAGCAACTCTTACTCTTACTCTAATTCTTACTCACGCTTGTGCTCCTGATCGTAATCAAAGTTTGCCGGTCGGGAGCATGATTATGAGCATGATCAGGAGTTAAGTTATTTCGCACTACTCGCCACAATCGACTCAGGCCGGTACATGTCGCGATTACTTCCCTGGAATTCCGCCTTGAGTCTCACCTTGAACTGCGCGAGATCGACCAGGTCCCAGCGCGTGAATTTCCAAATGCCGCCTTTCTCGCGCGGCTGATGTTCGAATCCAACGACCAGGTGCACGGCGTCGTCGCGTACCTTATTGGTCGCCACTTTTGGCTCGAAATAGAAAGCGCGGAAACTACTGTCACGGCTTCCAACGACATAAAGCTTTGGATCGAGATAAAAAACGCGCTTGCTTGCAACGTCGACAATTCGCAAGTCGGGATATCCGGACCGTTGAACGCGGCCTTCGGCCGTCCGCGGAAAGTCGCAATTCAATCCCGGCGCTGCATTCAACACCAGGCGCAAGTTGTCTTCAAAATGACTACTCGCTTCGTTGATGCGGAAGACACTTTGGATCGCGCTGTCAGGCGCATTGAATTGCTTGATCGTCTCGTCGCACGCCGCGGCGATCTGCTTGATTACTCGTTGATCGATTTCGTCTTTCGGGTTTACCGACAGGACGCGTTTGCCCGTTGTATCGAAAATCACTTCAGCGAACGGAATCCCAAGCATTGGTCGATGTTCGTTCAGCAACCACGAGATCAATTGATCAACCGGAGAATTGGCTTGCGATCTTTGTAAGGCAGGCGCTTCGCCTGCCAAACACAGCGGGGCAACCAGAGCGGTCGCGCTAAAGGCTAAAATTGCGCCTGGGAAAACCATCAATGAGCGAAACATTGGCCGATTCAAAATCGCCATCCGCGAATGAACAAGAGCAAAACAATGAGAATGTGATCGAGGAAACTTTGACGCGTCACGGCATTGTGACTACAGTGACTACATGACAGCGACCCTGCGTGAAGCCAAAGCTAAGTTGTCCGAAATGGTAAAACGAGCGAGCCGCGGCGAAGAAGTGGTGATCACCGTGCATGGCAAGGAAACAGCCAAGATCGTACCTGTGCCCAAGCGCAGGAAAAAACGCGACACGGAGAAGTGGCTGGCAGAACTGGATGAACTTCGTCGCAAATACAGTACGGGAAAAATCGGCATTAGCGCGCAAGAGATCCAGGATTCGGATCGCGAAGATCGTTTCTAAGTCAATGCGCTTCTGGGACAGCTCTGCGCTGGTCAAGCTTTACGTCAAGGAACCAGACTCCACTGCATTTAAGCGGCTCGCCAATGACCCCGAAGTGCCTCTGATTTCTAGCTTTACCATCCATGAAGTGCACTGCGCATTTTGGCGAAAGGAACTCTCGGGAGCTGTGGCGCGCAACGCTGCAGAGATCCTGTTTCAAAAATTTCTGCGCCAAATTCACGCCGAAGATTTTAAGCTGATTCTTTACGACTCTGGAATGAAGAACCGCGCGGTTGGCGTGGTGCGGCGCTGCCATGGTGCACCAAATCCAGTCATGATTCGTAGCCTCGACGCCCTCCAAATCGCCAGCGCACTCGAAGGCGGAGCAACCGAGATAGTGTCGGCCGATTTGCGCATGCGAAACGGTGGAATTCTTTTCGGACTGCGAGTTCTGCCCGAGTAAAGGCCATGGATAAGTCAGAGAAAATTTTTGTTGCCGGTCATCGAGGCATGGTAGGCAGTGCATTGGTTTGCCAACTCGAGTCGAAAGGCTTTTTGAATTTGCTCGTTCGGGACAGATCGGAATTGGATCTTCGAGATGAGTCCGCAGTCGCGAAATTGTTTGCAGAAGAAAAACCAGCGGTGGTGATTCTCGCGGCGTCAAAAGTCGGTGGCATTAAGGCAAACATTGACCATCCCGTCGCATTTCTGCTCGAGAATTTGCAGATTCAGAACAATGTAATGGACGCGGCTTATGAGAATGGTGTACGCAAGCTTCTCTTTCTTGGGAGCTCGTGCATTTACCCGAAGTTTGCGCCCCAGCCGATCCCAGAAACAGCATTGCTAAGCGGGCCGCTGGAGCCGACTAATGAAGCTTACGCAATTGCGAAGATTGCCGGGATTAAGCTTTGCCAGGCATATGTTCGCGAGCACGGCGCGAATTTCATTTCGATGATGCCCACGAACCTTTACGGTCCTAACGACAATTTCGATCTGGAAACATCACACGTTCTGCCTGCGCTCTTGCGTAAAGCGCATGAAGCCAAGACACGAAAAGATCGAGAACTGATCGTGTGGGGCTCCGGAAAGCCGCGTCGTGAATTTTTGCACGTGGACGACCTCGCGTCGGCGTGTCTTTTGCTCCTGGAGAAATACGATTCGCCGGAAATCATCAATGTCGGCTGCGGCGAGGACATCTCCATCCGCGAACTGGCTGAGTTAGTTTGCGACATCGTTGGTTTCGATGGCCAGCTTAGCTGGGACGCAACCAAGCCGGATGGCACACCAAGAAAACTTTTGGATGTCACGAAGCTACGCGCTCTGGGTTGGAAGCCGTCGATCCCTTTGCGTGAAGGCATCGCGCGAACATACGAATGGTTTCTCGCCAACTACGTTAGATGAATCGACCCCATAAAATCGACTAGATGGTTTTACCCCTGATAGCTTTCCGCGTTGACCCCGAAAGCTTTCGGGGTTGACTGCGAGCCGTGATGAAAAACCTACGCATCGGAGTTGTTGGGGTTGGTCATATTGGGAGTAATCATGCGCGGTTGTATGCGGAGATCCCATCGGCCGAGTTTACCGCCGTGTATGATGTGGATCCTTTCAGGAGCCGTACCATCGGCGGAAAATTCGGCGCGACACCTGCCAAGTCGCTCGATGAATTTATGGATATGGTAGATGCCGCTTCGGTAGCGACGCCTACTAACACACACTACGCGATTGCGCGCTCGCTGCTTGCGAAGGGCAAGCATGTACTTGTCGAAAAGCCGATCACCGATAATACCGCACACGCTACCGAGTTGGCAGATTTAGCCACAAGTAGTGGCCTCATTTTGCAAGTCGGCCACGTGGAACGTTTCAATCCGATTTTAGGTGCGCTGGAAACACATCTGACCCATCCTCGCTTCATCGAAGCACATCGGCTCTCTCCTTACTCCGAACGCAGTACCGATATCGGTGTCGTCCTCGATTTAATGATCCACGATTTGGAAGTCATTTTGCATTTTGTGCGGTCTCCGCTTTGGAGTATCGACGCGGTAGGCGTACCGGTTCTCAGTAAGAGTGAAGACATCGCCAATGCGCGGCTGCATTTTGAAGATGGTTGCGTGGCAAATGTTACCTCGAGTCGCATCAGTCCCGAGCGGCTCCGCAAGATCCGCATTTTTCAGGAAGACGCCTATCTCTCGCTCGACTACCAAAATCAAAGCGGCGAAATCTATCGGCGGGTTGGGGGACGTATCACGCGCGACAGGGTCGAGATCGAGCGCGAGGAACCACTTAAGCTTCAGCTTGCTTCGTTTATCGAATGTGCCAGCACAGGACGCGAGCCGCGCGTTTCGGGTTCTCAAGCGACAGCGGCATTGAAGTTGGCGGTTGAGATAACAAAGCGAATCGCGCCGGGTGAGTAAGACGATCTCAGCTTATTCCGGCATCGTAGCCACGGCAAAGCTTCGCCGCCGCGGCGGGTGTCGCCGTTTCCGGGGAACCAATGCCATCGAAGCGCCTCGACTCAGCGAGGCGGCTACATGAAAATTCAGACGATCTATTTCGTCGCCGGTGAAGTGAGCGCAGACAATCACGGCGCTGCATTGATGCGTTGCTTGCGCGAGCTGAACGGCGAACTCAAGTTTATCGGGCGCGGCGGCCCGCAAATGCGAGAAATGGCCGGCGAGTTTGCCAAGGGGCGGATTCCCGATGGCCAAGAATTCAAAAACTGGATAGGCGATGCGGCGGTCCTCGGTTTATGGGAAGTGCTGTGGAAATATGGCTATTTCCGAGAACAGTTTCACGAAACGATCCACGAAATTCGGCAGTGTAAACCGGACGCTGTCGTCCTGATCGATTACCCAGGTTTCAATTTGCGTCTTGCACGGGCACTGCGAAGGGAAGCACCACGGCAAAAGATCATTTATTACATCAGTCCCCAGGTATGGGCCTGGAACCGCGGACGCATCACGAGAATGGCGCATTTCATCGATCTGGTCCTCTGCATCTTTCCATTTGAAGTCGATCTCTACACCCAGGCTGGTTTGCGCGCCTTGTTTGTCGGTCATCCCATGATCGAACGATTGCGGGATCGAAAAATCGAAACTCAGCGCGATCCTAATCTGATCGGCCTTTTCCCTGGTAGTCGTTCACGCGAGGTGCGAAAGATTTTTCCGGTACTGCTGGAAACGGCGCGTTCGCTTCTGAAGCGCAACGCAAATCTGCGTTTTGAAGTCGCAGCCACATCTCATGAACTCGCGAGAGAAATGAGCAAAATGTTGACCCCTCGCCTTAGTCCTCTCCCCTCGCCGAAGGGAGAGGCAAAAACGCAAGCACCGCCTAACCAGTCGGATCGTACTGTGGCAAGACAAAACGCGATAGGGACGCCTCGTCCCTCAACGAGGGGAGAGGCGACGGTGAGGGGTGCATTACAAGACGATTCTCAAATCATTCGAATTGAAATTGGCCAGACGGCAGAAATTATGCAGCGCGCATGGGCCGGGATCGTCGCCTCGGGGAGCGCCACGCTGGAAGCTGCTTATTTTCGATTGCCGTTCGTACTGATTTATAAGGTTGCGTGGCCGACTTACCTGGCAGCGCGACTCGTGGTGAATGTAAAATATCTTGGTATGCCTAACCTGCTTGCGGACAAGGAAGTGGTTCCCGAATTCATTCAGCACCGTGCCGAACCGAATGCTGTCGTCAAAGCCGTGCAACCGCTGATTGACAATACAAGCGCGCGCGAGCGGATGGTTTCTCAGTTCGATGCGATCGTTTCTAAACTGGGCGACAGCGGAGCCAGTCGAAGAGCCGCGCGAGCAATTATTGAAGAGATTGGAAGCGCGCCTTAACTAATCACGTCATGAAAATTTGGGATGTTTCACGAACCCTTTCGAATGATTTGGCAGAATGGCCAGGTGACGAGCCCTGTCGTTTCCGATTGACGAGAGAAAAGACGAAAGGCGAAAGCGTGAATCTCGGCGCGATCAGCATGAGCGTTCACAATGGAACGCACGCGGATGCCCAATTTCATTTCGACACGAATGGCGGGTCAATTGAGAAAGTGTCGCTCGAAACTTATTTGGGCCGCGCAGCGGTGGTTGATCTTACGCAAGCTTTCCTGGAGTCGAAGGAAAAACGGCTGATCACAATCGTAGACCTCCGGCCGGCCGCTGAATCTATAGCGGCGACCTCTCGGTTGCTTGTAAAGACTGGTTGCTGGACTGACTCCACAGTTTTCCCAAACCAGATCCCCGTGATCGCAGCCGATGTGCCGGCGTGGCTGCAGAAAAATGGCGTCAAGTTGCTGGGGTTGGATCTGCCCTCCGTAGACGAAATCGATTCGAAATCGTTGCAGAACCATCACGCGCTGGCGCGCGCCGGAGTCGCGATCGTTGAATCACTCGATCTGAGTGATGTCGGCGCCGGGATTTATCAATTCGCAGCGTTGCCGCTAAAAATTGCCGGTGGTGATGGTGCACCGATGCGCGCAATTCTCTGGCGCGACTGAATGAGCTGTTCGACCCGTACGCGCTGTAGTGTTCGCTGTCCTCAGCGGAGCGGGATTTCCCGTGCTGGACGGCGACGCGCTGAGGACGGCGCACACTACAGCTAAGCCACATGACAGGAAGCCTGCTTGAAGACCGGCGTACCATTTGGGTCGTTGCTGGCATAACCTTTCTCCTGTTTCTCGTCGGGAATTTGCCCTGGCAGCTCGATGACTACGATCAGGCGAAACAAGCATTCACTTCCTTCGAGATGATCAAGGAAGGTCACTGGTTTTACCAGCAGACGCCGCATGAACGCGTGGCAACCAAACCGCCATTGGTAGGATGGATTTCCGCGGGTCTCTTCGCTATCACCAGGTCATGGGAGGTATCATGGCGGCTGCCATCGCTTCTTGCTGCCATGGCGTTGGCGGTCTTGTTGTTTCGTACCGCCTGCTCCGCGTATGGAACAATTGCCGGTCTCGTTGCATTAGGTGCGTTTGGATTGAATCTGTTGAGTCCACGCCTGGCGACACTCGTACGCACGGACATGCCGCTGGCATTAGTGATCTTTCTAATCGGCCTGCTGATTTGGAGAAAAATCGAAGGGCAGGAGGAATGGAAACCGCGCGATCGAATTCGCCTCTTCGCTCTGCTGACAATCTCAATGTTAATCAAAGGCCCGATCGTGTATGCCTTTTTGCTTCCAGGCATCGGAGTGTTTGAGTGGTGGCGCAGGCGACACGTTCATGGGAGTTGTAGCCACGGCGCTGTGTCGCCGTGTCATGGGTCTCACGACGAGCGCCGCGATACAGCGAGGCGGCTACAGAGCGCATGGTCTGGTTGGTGGCCATGGATTGTGTCACTAGCTGTCTTCTTGTTATGGGTCGCCAGCGGCATCTTGTTTCAGCTTGGTTTCTTTGATGAGGTGGTCATGCGCGAATTTTTGGGGCGTTTCGGTGAAACAATTCATCGACCGCAGCCCCTCTATTTTTATCTGCCGCATCTGCTGCATAAGTTTGCTCCGTGGAGCATCCTCCTGATCGCGATAGCAATTTTCGACCTTGCGTCACGTCGATGGAAGATTGGCGCTGCATTTCGCGCGATCTCGCCGGGCATCTTCTGGCTGGTTTGCTGGAGTCTCGGCGGTTTGATCGCGATGTCACTGATTCCATCCAAGCGCGTCGATCGAATCTTTCCCGTTATCCCGCCGCTGTGTTTACTTTTAGCGGCACAAGTTTCGAGTAGGGGCGGCGCGCTGCGCCGGCCGGACGGTCCAAGCCGGACTGGCGCGGCAGCGCGGCGTCCCTACCTCGCTGCCGCATTAATCTTCGCGATCTTTTTTACCGGCGGTTACGCAACTTGGAAGGTCGTTAGCGGCTATCGCGATCATCGGAATGCCCTGGCTATCTTTGGACGCGACATTCGTCGCGAAGCAGCCGCGCGTGCCTGGCGTTACGAAGCGGTTTCTGCGAAAGACGAAGGGTTGTTGCTTTATGTGCGAAAACCGCACTACATCGAGCCAGATCGCGCGGTCACCGAATGGAACACTGGAAATCTCGACGCGCTTGTAGCCTCGACGGAGAAAGCTGCAAATCTTATGCCTCAGCTTCGAGGAGCTACTGTCTCTCAATTGAAACCCAATGAGCGAAAGAAAGGGCAGGGGATGGACTACGTTTTCATTACGCATTGAGCTCTACGTCCGCATCATGATGCTAGCGGTGACGTTATAAGTGGCGATCCAATGCTTTGGTAGGGCGCGACCGCCGGGCGCGCCGAAGGGCCATTCCAGCGGATGATCAGCCCTAGCTACTCTAAGTGGGTAAAGGCAGCTCAACGTAAAGACGCCGCCAGGGCTGATCATCGATGAGTCGCCAGCGATGACCTGTGCCCGTTGTATCGGCGGCCAGCAACACCTCGCCTGGACGCAACACAAATGTTTCGCCGTCGCGAGTCGTGAATTCGAGCGTTCCCGATAGTGTGATGACATACTGGGCGTGCGGCGCTGTATGCCAATCCACACGATTCTTTAGATAACGAGAAGGCGTTCCTGCGACCGATCAAATCATATGTCCAATGCCCAGGATGTGTTAACCAATCTTCTCGCGCTCGCAGACATTAGCATCAACGGCGACCGCCCTTGGGACATACAAGTGCATGACCGGCGTTTCTTTAGCCGGGTTCTGGCTTCCGGAACGCTCGGTTTCGGGGAATCCTATATGGATGGCTGGTGGGACTGCGACGCGCTGGATGAGATGTGTTGTCGCGCCATTCGTGGCGGACTGGAGAAGCGTTTTGCATTTCGACTTCCCAATGTCTGGGCAGTACTCACCGCGCTTCCCGAGAATCAGCAAACTTTACGGCGCTCCAGGAAAGTCGGCCGGGTCCATTACGATCTGAGCACCGATTTCTTCGAAGCGATGCTCGATCCGAATATGCAATATTCCTGTGCGCTCTTCGCCGAAGGCGACGATCTTGGCTCCGCGCAATTGCGGAAACTGGATTGGATTTGTGAAAGAGTGCGTCTACGACCCAGCCTCCGCTTGTTGGACATCGGTTGCGGCTGGGGTGGATTGGCCCGCTATGCGGCTCGCCACTATGGTTGCCAGGTAGTCGGGATAACTATTTCCCGGGAGCAATTCCGTTACGCGCAACGTTGGTGTCGCGGATCGGACGTGGAAATCCAGCTGCGCGATTACCGCGAAGTCACCGGGCGATTTGATCGGGTCGTGAGCGTGGGCATGGTCGAGCACGTCGGGTATAAAAATTATCGTACCTACATGCGAACCGCCGCTCGTTCGCTGGCCGAGGATGGATTGTTTCTTTGCCAGGGAATCTGTGGAAACTTTTCGCGCGTCCACACAGATCCCTGGATCGAGCGCTACATTTTCCCAAATTCCATGCTTCCTTCCCTTGCCCGGCTGACTCGCGCAGCGGAAGGCGTTTTCATAGTCGAAGACGTCAAGAACATCGGACCAAATTACGATCCGACATTGCTCGCCTGGGAGAAAAACTTCCGCAGCGCCTGGCCGCGTTTCGCAGATCGCTACGGTGAACGTTTCCGTCGAATGTGGCGATTTTACCTGCTCAGTTGCGCCGGCGCATTTCGCGCGCGCAGCCTGAATGTCTTTTCGATTGTCTTTTCCAAAGAAGGCAGCGCCATTGGCAGTAGCGTCAGAGATGAGAGACAGGCTGTGCCCTCATCGCGCACGGCAGTTCTCGAGTCGATCGGCAATTGTGCCCCGTGCGAATTACACCGCTGAGAGCGTCAGTCAAAGTAATAACTGCTTAGCAGATCGCAGCTGGAGCGCTATTTCCGCGCGGAAGATGCAACCAGTTTCTGAAACCGTGGATCGTTGCGCAGCGGCTCAAACATTGGATCAAGCCGGAGCAACGCAGGTGTTAGTGGAGGATTTGCAGCCAGCGGCGCCTCGTACGGAATCGAAAGCAGTTTCTCTAAAGTAGAGATGGAGCGGTCCGGGTCGCCTACGCGTGCCGCCACTCGGGCGAGGATGTCGAGTGGCCTGGGGCCAGTCAGCGCGTCCTTATCGATCGGGAACAGGTCGAGAGCGCGCTCTGCCAGAGCTAGTGCCGCGGCGTTATCGCCAAGGCCCATGTTTATAAGGGCTAGGTCTCCCATCAGAACAAAGTTTTCAGGTTGTTCTTTGAGCAACGGTTCCAGTTCGCTGCGAGCCTGGCTCCAAGTTTCACGCGCGGCAGCATGATCGCCGGCAACTTCCTGTGCCCAGCCTAACCAAAAGCGCAGCTCACCATTGTAGTAGCCCAATGCCTGATTAGGATTGGCTAGTATCTCCTTTAGCTGAGCAATGACCCCGAGGGGGCGGGACTCCAGGATTGCCTGGTAAACTTGTGTTTCCAACGCGTTGGCATAGTCGGCCCCCAGCCGGAGCGGAGCCAGAAGCGCGGAGGCACGCGGGAGGTCGCCCTCGGCTTGTGCAATTCGTGCTTTTAACACAAGAGTGTCTATGTCGTCGGGAGTTATATTGAGAATCTGCTCAAGTTTCGCCAAGGCCTCAGGAAACCGCCGCAAACAAATGTAGGAACGCGCGTGTTGCGAGAGCAGGTTAACATTGCGCGGGTCGAGTTTCTCCGCTTCGTTGAAATACGCCTCGCTCTTATCCCAGTTACCTCGCCTCCGTTCGACATAAGCCAGAGACAAAGGAATACGACCATTATTAGGCAAAAGCTGGTGTGCCTGCTCAAGGTATTTCACCGCAGTGTCGTAGTCCTTCAGGCACGCGTAGTAATAAAAGCCCTTTGCGAACACAGCTTCGCCAAGATTGGGCTGTAGAGTTAGAGCCGTTTCAGCGGCCTGTCGCGCCTCCTCACGGAGGGCGACGGTTGGTTGAAGACCTTGCGTAAGGTAGCCACTCGCATCGACGTAAGACAGCAGCGCCCAACCAAGGGCAAACTTCGGGTCTAATCGCACTGCTTCTTTGAGGTATTTCTGTGCGCCGAGAGAGTTCGCCGGTGCGAATCCAGTCTTTAGCGTGTAGGCGAGTCCGCGGAGGTACGCGTCGTAAGCCTGAGGATTGTCGGTCGGCCTGTCGGCGATGACTTCTGCTTCCTGTCCCGTGATCTCAGCTCGTAACTGCTCGGCGATGGTTTTGGCCACTTCGCTTTCGACTGAAAGGATGTCAGTCAGTTTTCGATCAAAGGTATCAGCCCAAAGATGCGAATCATTAGCCGCTTTGATTAGCTGCACGTTCACGCGTACTTCGTCGGCGCTCTTCTGCACGCTTCCTTCCAAGATATGGGCGACGCCCAGTTGCTTTGCGATCTCGCGCAGGTTTTCAGGGGCGCTTTTGTAATGCTGAGTCGATGTGCGCGAGATCACCTTGAGATCGGCGATCTTGGACAACCGGGTAAGTATTTCGTCCTGTATTCCCTCGGCAAAATAAGCGTTCTCCTTGTCGCTGCTGAGGTTTTCGAAAGGAAGCACCGCGATGGATCGCTCGATCGGGGCGGCGGACCGCGTGCGTTGAAACAACCAAATCCCTATTGCTGTGATTGCCAGTACGCCTGCTGCAACTACTAGCATTGCTCGTCTGCGTCTCGCGCGCGCTTCAGGGTTAAACCGTGCGTAGCAGCTATTGACAGCAGAAAGTAACTCGCGCGCCGTTTGTGGCCTATCCTTCGGATCAGGAGCCAGCATGGATTTTAGCAACGCAATGACCTGACCGGGCAGGTGCATGCCCCTGAGATGTTCCAAAGGTAACTCCCCGGTTTGCCTCACCCGGATTTCTTCCATCGTACCTCCTACAAAAGGCGTTCGACCGGTAAGGAGATACCAAAAAGTAACACCCAGGGAGTAGATGTCGGACCGCGTATCAATCGGCAATTGCGCGGAACCGGCGAATTGCTCAGGACTCGCAAAAGCCGGTGTGCCGATAAAGCCCGCGCGAGTTTGTTCGGCGTCGAGTTCTGCCTGAGGACCCATTACTTTGGCTACACCGTAATCGATCAGCTTCACGGTAAGCCCGCCGCTCGCGTCGGATTCGAGCATGATGTTCGATGGCTTGATGTCGCGATGAACCACACTGCACGCTTCGGCGGCAGCCAACGCGCACGCCGCCTGCTCAATTATCTCCAACGCGGATGCCAACGGCATTGGTCCATCACGCCGCACACGGGCTTCTAGTGTTTCGCCCTTGACCAGTTCCATGGCATAGAAACACTCGCCGTCTTGCTCCCCGTAATAGGTGACCCGAGCAATATTTGGGTGATGGATGTTCGCGGCCGCGCGGGCTTCGCGCAAAAAACGTGATCGCGCATCGGGATTCTGAGCGACGCTTCGGTTGATAACCTTCAGAGCTACCGTCGAGTTCAACACTGTGTCGCGAGCACTGTACGTTATGGCCATTCCTCCCGCGCCAAGCTCGACCGGAAAGCCATCCGCACCTACGTCTACCTCGAAGTGGGCGTATTTCAGCGGGCCAGGCGTCAGTCGACCTTGGGCGGCTGGTCTTTCCGGTTCTTCGCCGTCCGCCAGAAAACCAAGGCTAACAAGGCAACGCAAGCATTCACCTTTCGGACCAATTTGGGTCAGGAGTCGTCCACATGTCGCGCAAACGCCTGCAGCTGCAGTTTCGAGATCAATACCTCCGTCGTCCATGCGTGAACTCAACTTCTAATCAGTATTTGATAAAGGTGTTGTAGCTCCGCATCGACGTCTGCCGGATCGGCGACAGTAGTGGCCACTTCCATTCTCAGCGATTCGCGGTAACGCTGACGGAGACGCGAAAGCCAGGTGCGCAGAGTGGCGATTGGCACTCCAAGACGACGTGCGGCTTCCTCCTGATTCAGTGGCGCAACGCTCCCGCCCGCGACGAACGGTCTTAGTTCTTCAAGCCACTCCGCTTTGCCTTCCGCGACAAATGCAGTTTGGAGATTATCCCACGCCCGCGAAACGATAGTCGACGCCCAGACAAGATCGTAACAACCGGCATCACTCAGATGAGCGGTTGCCATCATCGCTGCCTCGGCCTCCGGCAGATGCTCCTCGATCGAGACGATCTGGCGACCACCGCCTCTCTTGAGCGCCCGGGCGCGGTCATACTCGTTGAACAAAAAATTTTGCAAAGATCCCAGCAGGAACGTGCGAAGCCGGCCCTTTTGCTGATCCGCGCGGGTCAAAGTGTTTTGCTCGAGCAGGTGAGCGAAAAAACCCTGCACCAAATCCTGCGCGTCAGCGGATGAATGACCGCGGTGGCGAAGAAAACTGTAAAGCGGTGGCCAATACGCTTCGCAAAATCCGGAGAGCGCCTCCCGCGTGGCGTCCTCTGATTCCGGCTGCCGCGCCCGCAAAACAACCGTCCAATGCGTCGTTTGAAACGAGGCACCGCCCTCCTGCAGTGTTCCCGGAATCGCTTTCGTGGAGGCTGTATTATCGCATATGGCTCCGCCTTGCGATACAAATTACGTGACAATCGAGTAACGCCCGGTTGGGTGCGTTCAAATCGAGTGTCGGCCGCGAGGAGAATGCGGCCACCCCTGGAAAATGCGGGGCGACAGGCCCGTCGCTACGGTCGATTAGTACTGGGCGAGAAGTTGGTTCTCCTCGCTTCCGTTGTGGACCGCCAATGAAATCTCGGCTCCGTTCGGGCTCATTTGGCTCACACCAACGCTTCTATGCTCGCCCTGCTCTTGCGCGATGACGCCGACGCTCAAGGCTGCAAAGGCTACTGCAACGGCTGCCGCCACTTTCGCTTCGACGGACAACTTCATACCGCGAATTCCTCGTTAATGGTTGATTCTGTGGGCATGTGTTTTGACGAAGTTTTCAGCAGGAGTTCTCTCCATCCGCCGTCAAAATTGAACGAAGCCATACTGTTTACCAGGAGTGGATCGTGGTTACGGGTGGGCACGCCAGCGAGCGAGCGCCAAGTATAGCACAACTGTTCAAAAAGCCTGAAGCCGAGGTTTTTCATATTGTTTAGATGTGGGATGCTGACGGGCTGCCTTCGACTGCGTCCGGATTCGGGCAGTTTGCGAAAACGCGAACAAAAGAGGCCCGCAGTTTGGCGGAAACACTGCCGGCGCGTTTCGTCCAGTAATCGAACCAGCTTAACGAGGCATCGGCGAAAAGTTCCGTGCGAACGACTTCAGGGCAGACATTCAATACCTTACACACATTCACAAACGAGTATTGCCAGGAAAAATCGTTTGCGTTGATCCAATCATAGGCATCGACATACAGTTCCCGCTTGACTCCCCTTGTCGCGCCGCTGAACCGGCGCAAATCGTGGGCCGCCTGTTTCAGAACGCCCAGAGCGAGACCTTTTTCCGGCATTGCCGCTGGCGATTGGGTTGGCGGACCAGAGAAATGTGCGCTGCGAGCGTTATCGGATTTGTTGTTTAGAAATGCGTCCATTGCCTCGCGCGATATGCGCGACGTCGGCTCTTTTCCGCTGTTTTCGATCTCCGGAGAGTTCGGAAACAGGACAAATGGACCACTGAAACCGGTCTTACTAAGTGGATCTTCTACGAGGAGGTTCATGTCAGGTTCGGTTGGTTGACTCAATTGCGTTCTCCTTTTCTAAAGATTCTACGGCCGGACATTTCAAAAAATTTCAAATTTTTTTTAAATTTCTTTATCCCCAGCCTCAAAGACCGAGCCGGGAGGTTGAGAAACGGAACTGAAAGTCCGCCGATCGGAGGGACTCGTCCTGTGCCGTGTTTGCGGGCGGGACAAATCGCCACTACGACCTTAAGGGAGAGGCGCGAATCCCTCGATCGAGCGTCTCGTTCCGGGTTGCTTGTCCCCAACCCGGCGTAAACTGTGTGGAATGACTGACGAGCAACAGGACGAACAGTTCTATCGCGATACGGAAAGTGTCGCTTTTCCGAAACTGGACGATCACCAGCTTTCTTTGCTTGAGCCTTTGGGAAAAAGACGTGGGCTAAAACGTGGGGAGCTACTCTTCAAAGCGGGGCAGCGAGATGTCGGCCTGGCCATTGTCCTGCACGGCGAACTCGAGGCCTTTGAACAACGCGATGGTATCGAACAGATTCTCGGCACCGCGCGTGAGCGCGATTTCCTTGGCGATGTCGCGATGCTCCAGGGCACGTCGGTCCTTGCAACAGCGAGGGTAACGTCAGAAGAGGCAGAAATACTCCATGTGCCAGCGACTGAGCTGCGGCGCGCGTTCGCCGAATTGCCCGGCGTAAGCGAGCCGATCGTAAAGGCGTTGATCATGCGTCGCAAGCGACTGCGGCGCGATCGGGAATTTGCCGGGTTGCGCGTTCTCGCGGCAGCGGGCACACGCGAAGGACATCAGCTTGATGATTTCCTCGATAAAAATCGCATTCCACATCGGCTCATCGAATTTGAGAGCGAACAAGGACAGGCGCTAGGCAAGCGTCTTCACCTGACCACTCGCGATTTACCCGCGCTGATTACGCCGGCCGGCGCTCCTTTGCGCAGACCCTCATTGCGTGAAGTCGCGCAAGTGGCCGGTTTGCTGCGTCCACTCGCCTTCGAGGATGAAAGTGAAATTATGTCGGACCTGGCGATCGTTGGTGCGGGGCCGGCAGGTCTTGCCGCGGCTGTGTATGCTGCCTCTGAGGGAATGCGTACCGTCGTTTTGGAAAGTTACGCTCCAGGTGGGCAAGCCGGTTCGTCCTCGTTAATTGAGAACTTCTTTGGTTTTCCAACTGGCATTAGTGGCGGCGATTTGACTTGGCTCGCGCAACTCCAAGCATACCGGTTCGGCGCAAAATTCTCCACGCCAGCCCAAGCTCTCTCACTTGATTACGATGGGGCCAAAGAATATCGCGCTTGTCTTCAAGTCGAAGGTTGCTCAGCTGTGCTCCGAACAAAGGCCGTCCTTATTGCTACTGGGGCGGATTACCGCCGGCTCGATGCGGAGGGGCGCGAACAATTTGAGAATATGGGTGTTTACTACGCGGCAACGGCAATGGAAGGCCAGCTTTGTCGCAACGAGACGGTTGTTGTCGCTGGCAGCGGCAATTCTGCAGGCCAGGCAGCAATGTTTCTTTCTGAAGGCGCCGCCAGGGTGTTACTGGTGATTCGCGGGAAAAGCATCGCCAGCAAAATGTCCGACTATCTTTCGCGCAGGGTGCAATCGCGCGAGAATATTGAGATTCTTTACCAAACAGAGGTCCGTAAAATGTTCGGCGGGAAAAAGCTCGAACAAATCGAGCTGGAAAATACACAGACCGGCGAACGCCGACAGGTTCGGACACCGGCTGTTTTTTCCATGATCGGAGCGAAACCATGCACCGAATGGCTGCCCCCAGAAATCGAGCGGGACGAAAAAGGATTCATCAAAACCGGAACCAGCGTTGCGGGAGCCCCGGCATGGCAGGCTAACAAACATCAACCCGGCCCGCTCGAGACAAGTTTACCGGGAATTTTTGCTGCGGGCGACGTTCGCTCTGGTTCAGTGAAACGTTGTGCCGCTGCAGTTGGCGAAGGCGGCATGGCGGTTGCCGGTGTTCAAATCAGGTTGGCTTCGTCAGCTTGAATCGGGGGCACCGCGAAGCCAACAAACGTGAGTACCTAAGGTCGCACTGACACGTTATACATATTCCACTCCCAGGTTTTGCCGTTGTCAGTAGAAAACGCCTGGCCCCATATCGGACGGTCCTTGTTTCGCGCATCCCAGCGAAACATGACGATTATTGGTTTTCCCTGGAAGGTATCCTTGCAGAAGAAATGACCTACATTGTTTTCAAACGAGCCTACAACGGGCGGGTCCATTACACCGGAGTTACTGGCAACCCAGTACAAGCTCCATAACTTCGTTTTCGGATTAAAGAGCCGTAGCGTTAGGCCTTCGAAATGTTTGCCCTCCTGTCCGGGGAATTCAGTGGTGGAATAAATGTCCGTATCCGCAGTGCCGCCGAGGATTTTCCAATTCTCGTCATAAGAATCGAACTCAGTCCAATCCTTGCAGTTTTCGAGCCTCTTGTTGAGCCGGCGATTGTGCATTTTCCATTTGCCAACCAGGAAATCAAAGTCACTCGGCGCCGATGTCGCCGACGCTGTAATTTTTAAGTCGCCTTTGTCGTCAAAATCTAATTTAGGAATTGGCAAACTGGGATCGGCGGTCAGAACGGTTGTTTGAGCTCCCGCGAAGCTACAAGTCGCAAGGAATAGAATGGCTATTGAGTATTTCAGCTTCATCTGGTTTGTGTGGATTTGCTTTACTCAGTGAGATAGCGGCGGAACTCGGTCGCGCTACGGCGTCAGGTCCAGCATCGCTTTGCCTGTTTGTATTTCAACCGGTACCGAAACGTGATCGTGAAAACCAAGCCATTTGCCGTTTACCTTCCGGTAAAGTGATGTAAACCGAACCCACACGCCGGACTTTTGGCCATGCTTCAGCATGCCGCTGATCATTTGCAATCCGGTCGCGTAACCGAACTCGCCGTTAGCGCCGACATGCAGATCGCGCGTCTCGACATGAAGATCGCTGTCGTACTGGTAGAAGAATTGTTGCCAATCCGCGCGATAGGCAGCCTTCCCAACGTACTGCAACGGCGGCACAACGTCGTAAGCGACGACATCTTCGGTGTACAACTCCATCACGCGATCAACGTCTTTGGCGCTGACCGCTTTTTTCCAATGATCAATCCAGCCACGAATTTCCTGCGCCGCTGCCGGATCGCCCAGCACCGCCGGTGAGCTCTCTGTTTGGCCGTTCGCTGCGATTGATGCCATCGCTGCCACGTTAAGAACAAAAAATCCAAATGCTTTCATAGTTCATTCCTTATCGATGATGCGTGGAAAAGCGGCGGCGTCGGGGCGAATGCTGATCACTCACTCCCTTTGGGTTCGAACGCTTCTTTATTTACAACGTACGGCATCTTGGTCGGGTCGCCGCCGTAGTTGCCTTCCAGCACGTCGATAAGTCCCTGCACAGTGCGGCCCGCCATGCCTTTTTCGGGATCCACTGAGAGCCGGGTGATTTGCGCGCCGCTGGCGAAATGATGGAATACTCGGCAGCGATCGGCGATCTCAGGATCAAGGAGGGGCGAATCTGGCGGCAACGGCTCTTTCTCAAACACGTCGAGCGCGGCGCCCGCGATGATTTTTTCCTTCAGTGCTTTGGCGAGAGATTTCTCATCGACGACTGGACCGCGGGAGCTATTTATTAAGTACGCCGTCGGCTTCATCAGTTTCAAGGTCTTCTCGTTGATCAGGTGGTAGGTCGGTTTGTCGGTTTCGCCTTCACGCAAAAGCGGCACGTGAATGGTTACATAATCGGCACCGCGCAACGCATCTTCGAACTCGACGTATTTGATCCATGTCTTTTCCTTCTGAATACCGCACGCGTGACGCAAGTCCATTAACTCCTGGATCGCGGCGATGTACTTATCATTGTGATACGCCGGATCGTAGCAAAGAATGTTCATATCGAATCCCGAGCATTTCTTGATCATCGCGAGACCGATGCGTCCGGTGCCGATTACGGCGATAGTTTTGCCGGTCACTTCGTCGCCGAGGAACGGCAGGAACGGATGCCATGATGGCCATTTCTGTTCGCGTACCAGGCGCTCGCTCTGCCACATCTTGCGCGCAAGCATGCCCATCGTGAAAAACGCGAACTCGGCGGTCGCTTCGGTCAGCACATCAGCAGTATTCGTGAATGGAATTTTATATTTGTTTGCATCGATGCGGTTGATGTTGTCGAAGCCGACGGCGATCTGCGCCACGACCTTAAGTGTCCCCTTCCCTGCTTCAAACACCTCCGCATCGATTGGATCGCGCAGCGTCGTGATCAACCCGTCGATGCCGCTTTTCATTTTTTCGACAATCAGCTTCTTGGGCGGCGCTTCTGGGCCTTGGAAGACTTCGAGATCATAGCCGCGTTCGCGCAGATGGTTCTCCGCAGCGTCGCCGATACGGGACGTAGCAAAAACTCGAAAACGTTTCTTGTCGGTCATGGCTAAGAAATCAAACTACGAATATAAGCGCGGCTCTTGACTTTTGGCTATGCACCAGATGCAGACCTACAGATTCTTGCGGCCTTGCCAGCGGTGGTTAAACTTTTCTTCTTATTAGGTCACGTGATTACCGGCATCGCGGACTTTAGTGTCCTAAATTTGTAGACACAGGTGCGAAACGATGGCCACTAGATAATATCGCCGCCCGTGAATAATCCAAATAAGCAAGATCGCGTTTATGTACTTGGCCATTCGGCTGAGGAGCTGAATCGGCTAATCGATCAGGCACGTCTCTTTGGTGAACTGACTGAAGACGTCTTCGTTCGTGCGGGTATCGGCCCTGGTATGCGTGTTCTTGATGTAGGCTGCGGCGCCGGAGATGTTTCGTTTCTATTGGCACGAATGGTCAGTCCGTCCGGCGAAGTCGTCGGGGTTGATCGCTCCGAAGAAGCAGTGGCGATGGCAACTGCGCGCGCTCAGGCGATGGGACTCTCGCAGGTTAGTTTCTCGCAAGGCGAACTTGAAGACATATCGCTTGACCAGCCAGTAGATGCCGCGGTGGGACGTTTCGTTTTAATGTATAGCCCTGATCCTTCAGTCTCGCTGCGCTGTATCGAACTTTTGTCGAAGCCGGACTGCCGCCGCCGCAAATGATCATGGCTGCGCGCGTAAAGGGCAACTCCGACTCTCTCGGCTATCAGATCGTCGCGCGGGTTGTGAAAAGTTTGCTGCCGGTGATGGAAAAGCTCGGTGTGGCCAACGAGAAGGAAGTCCAAATCGAAACACTCGCCGAGCGTCTACGGAACGAAGTAATCTCCCGAGGCGCAGTCATTGTCCTGCCACCCCTGGTTGGCGCGTGGGCGCGAACCCTCCAGGCAAAGGTCGGCTGAGCGCGCTCACTCGGCTCATGGAAGGTAAATAGCGAAATCAAGTGATGGTCATTCTCGATACCATTGAATTGTTTGTGCTCCCCCGAATGCCTGATCCCATCGAGCACGGACACCGCGCAACAGAGACGGATAAACAATCATTTTCCGAAAGGGATTGATGACTGCCATGTAGAATGGCGTGAAGCGACTCACGCTTTGGACATAAACCCCCAAATAGAACCGGTAACCACTCGTCGTCTCCACCAAAACGCTCAACGCCGCAGCATGAGCTGTCCGATTGATCAACTCGAGCAGTTGTTCGTTTTCGAAGCGGTACACCACGCGGAAAAATCCGTCTCGCGTTCCGGCTGGGACGAGCGATCGCGAACGATCGGTGTCGGTCAAACGCGTTGAGAAGGTTTTGCATGTGGTCGGCGCTGGCTCGCGATCCCAACCGAAAATCCGTCCAACGAAGAACCGAATGTGGAGTAGCATTCGCACGAGTGAAGGGGGCCTGCATAGACAGCTAGTTGCTGTTCGCTGGAAACTATCGAGCGTCACCCCAGCCCGCCAACGCGGGAGATCCACGGACCACACGTCGTGAAGCGGCACCCCCGCCAGAAACGTATGAACGCGCAGCGGCAGTCGCTCGAATTCTTCAGTTGAAACCTGTGACATCGTTCTTCTAGCGATAGCTATTGCATCGCCCGTGCGAATTCCTCCTTAATGAACTCTTTAGTCCCAGGGCGGCCAGTGAGAAGCAACCATAACGGTCCGCCCTCTCTGTCGAAGCGCATGTCGATATCCAGGAACGGACAGCATAACCGTTCCTGGAATGCCCATTCCGTTAATAGCTGATACGTTTCCTTATTTGCCGGAAACTCGAACTCATAGCCATCTGGCAGTTCGCGCGTGCTCTTCTTCACTTTTAGCAACGCGGGCGCAACCTCCTCGAAATGGCGTTTTCTTGCCTCAGGTGACAACGCAAGAGCGTTGCAAGCGAAAGACGAAACGTGCTCGGGTTGCGATGAGGGTTCGGATGTCGCCCAAATGACCATTGGGGTAACGGCTGCGATTGCAGTTATGAATTGGAATATATTTTTCATGTTTTCGACGCTACGACTTAAAGCCAACTTTAAGTCAAAGGAGATTTTTCGAGAAAAGTTCGAAGGATTTTCGTGGCGCTTAGCATCGCTCGTTGTTAGCTTTTCGAGTGGCAACTGACCTGGCGATTTCCGATGTCGCTCGTGTGTTTGGGTTACGCACGTCTGCCATTCGTTACTATGAGCGGATCGGGATTCTCCCGCCGCCAGTGCGCAAGAATGGCCAACGCCGCTATGAGAAGAGCGTGCTTTTTCAGCTTGCGGTGATGCAGCGAGCACGGGAATCCGGCTTCACATTGGACGAAATACGCGAGCTGTTTTTCGGATTTCGATCCGCAACGCGTCCACCGAAACGATGGCATGCGCTTTCGGAACGCAAGATTGCAGAGCTGCGAATCCGAATGAAACGGCTCAAGCTTATGGAGACGCTGCTCAAGCAAATGCAAGACTGTCGCTGCAACGCCCTCGAAGAATGCGGTGAGAAACTTCTTTCAGGAAGCTCGAGAAAACGTATTCACACCCGGCTCGATTAAGGTTGCGGCTTACAAATTTTTGTCTACCCACGCAGCGACGTGATCGAGTGCTTTCTCGATGTTCTCGATTGAGTTGGCCACGCTGAAGCGCAAATAGCCTTCACCGAAATTGCCAAACGCAGTGCCGGATAAAGCGGCAACGCCGGCGTCGTCAAGAAGCGCGTCGGCCAGTTTCTTCGATGGCCATCCGGTTTTGGTAATGTTCGGGAAAACATAGAACGCACCGTGAGGCGAACGGCAGGCGAAACCTTTGATTTTGTTGAGGCCGCTAACCATCACGTCGCGCCGTTTCTTGAATTCGGCACGCATCGTATCAACCGACTGTTGAGGTCCGCGCAACGCTTCGACACCGGCGACCTGCGTGAAACTCGCGGTGCACGAGTTCGAATTGGTCATCAGCCGGGCGACATGTGCCGCGAGATCGGGACGCATCACGCCGTAACCCATACGCCATCCGGTCATGGCATAAGTCTTGGAGAAACCATCGAGTAAAATGCAGCGCTCTTTCATGCCGTCGATCGACATGATGGAGTGATGTTCCCCTTCGAAAATGAGCCGGCTATAGATCTCGTCGCTCAACACCATGATGTTGCGAGCGCCGATGGCGCGCGCGATGCCGTCGATGTCTTTTTTCTCCAACACACCGCCCGTGGGGTTCTGCGGTGAATTCAAAACGATTAATTTTGTGCGCTCGTTGATCAGGCTCTCGAGCTCGTTGACGTCGAGACGAAAATCCAGGTCTTCGCGCAATTGGATCGGCACAGCTTTCGCGCCGACATAGTTGATCATTGATTCGTAGATGGGAAATCCGGGATTCGGATAAATGACTTCATCTCCTTCTTCGACGAGGGCAAGGATACTGAAAAAGATGATGGGCTTGCCACCGGGGACAACGACTACTTCTTCTGGTGTAACATTCACCCGTCGCGTCTCGCTCACATGTTGCGCGATGACTTCTCGCAGCTGGGGCAAACCGGCTGAAGGTCCGTAATGGGTGAAACTTTTGTGCAGGGCATCGCACGCGGCGTCAATGATGTTGGCCGGCGTATCGAAATCAGGTTCCCCAATCTCCAGATGGATAATGTCACGCCCTTTTGCCTCCAGCGCTCGTGCCTTCACCAACACTTCGAACGCGGTCTCCGTGCCCAGACGCGCCGTACGCTTCGCGAGACGAAGTTCGCGGGCTTCATGCATGGCACAGACTATGCGCGGACGAAGTCTTCTCTCAACCATCAATACGCAACTTTCCGCGCTAAGGGCGCAGTTTACCAAATACGGCCGGGTTAATTCGCGCACGCGAACGACTTTCGTGAGGATTGATCGCTTGTTCCGGTTTTTCGCCCTGGGACTCTTGCTTGCGAGTCTGTCGTCACAAGCTGAAGCCAGAAAACATTCGACTAAAAAAGCCGCTCACAGGGAACAGCAATCTTCGGCCCAGGTTGAAGCAGCCGCGCGTCTGCAAATTTTTCTCGATCGATCTAACTTTAGTCCGGGCAAAATTGACGGGCACTATAATGAATTCACCTGGAAAGCACTCGGCCTTTGTCGGCAGTCGCGCGGCGAACAGCCACCGATTCCGCCACCCGGAGCGAAAGGCAACGTCGCTCCCGATATCAACGGCCTCGATCTTTCCGGCATCGAACCCGTCTTCACCAACTACTCTGTGACGCAAGCGGACCTGCAGAACGTAGGGAAACTGCCGGTCTCTCCAAAAGAACAGGCGAAATTAAAAGCCCTTTTGTATCGCAACCCGGCCGATGCAATAGCAGAAAAATTTCACTGCGACGTGCATTTGCTGGAGCAGCTCAATCCCGGCACAATGAAATCGATCAAACCTGGCGACCAGTTTCGCGTTCCAAACGTTGAGCCTTTCGAGTTGGGAACGGTAAAGGAAATCAAGCCGGGCAGCGAGATTAACGCACCAGCTGCTAACGAGCTTCCGGACGAAGCGGACAAACCACCGGCAGAACAACCGGAGGCTTCCCAAAACCCATCCACGGCACCAGTGTCGACGTCTGTGAGGATCGACACGAAAACGAACATGCTTGGGGTGTTTGAGGGCGATAGAATAATCGCGGCCTATCCGGTCACCATAGGATCTGCGCAGACTGCGTCACCCATTGGAGATTGGAAAGTTAAGGGAATTTCCATATGGCCGAGGTTTCGTTACGACGAAAAAATGCTGATGCATGGCGAACGGAGCGGTCATTTTTACATGTTGCCGCCCGGTCCTCGAAGCCCGGTGGGCGTCCTCTGGATTGCACTCAACAAAAAAGGAATCGGACTGCACGGCACAGCTGCTCCCGATTCCATAGGACACTCCGCAAGCCACGGCTGCATCCGGCTGGCGAACTGGGACGTGGTTCGTTTGGCCGAACGAGTCAAATCTGGAACGCCAGTCTCGATCCACTAAGTCCCTCCCAGCTCTCGACTCTGGCGCTGACTGGGGTTGAACACTCCGAACGCTTTCGCGAGCGAGCAGCCGCGTCTATAGTTTGGGGCTTTGAAACGCCGTTGGCTTGTCATCAGTTTCCTTGTTGTTGTGCTCGTCGCTGCGTTAGCGGTGCACATCAATTGGACTTGGAAGAGAAAACTCTCGCCTTGGGGTGGGCGGTATTTTTTTCATCGCGTCGAGCTGGCGGTGCCATCGTTTCGTCAAGGCGATGAGAAATGGAGCGATGACCCGCTGGGCGGAGTCGAAGCCAACGGCACGATCGGTGGCGAAGGCTGTGCAGTCGCGTCCGCGGCGATGGTGTTCAAGTTTTATGGCATCGAGGTCGATCCGCAGCAGCTAAATTGGTTTTTAACAAACGTTGGTGGATTCACCGAACAAGGCTGGCTCTATTGGGATCGCGCGGCGTGGTTTGCGCCCAACCGCGTTCGGCATGTTTATGAAGACCTTGCTTCGTATCAGCTTATCGATTCGAATCTCTCCCATGGAAATCCCGTCATTGTGCGGGTGAGATTGCCAAGCGGGATCACTCATTTTGTCGTCATCGCTGGCAAGGATGGCTTTGACTACCTCGTGCAAGATCCCGGCGGCGGCTCTGCAAAGGGTCTTTACCCCCTGCGCGAACTCGGCAGCGACATCGAGGGTTTACGATTTTACGAGCCCATCGGGAATACGAGTTCGCAGCTCGCCGTGAAACAGTGAGCAAGCAGAGGCGATCAGGTCAATCTTTCGGCGGCCACTCAACGCCGGCCAATTCCTTTGGCAATTGTTTCGGATCGACCGGATATATAAGCGACAGGTCGGCTTTGGATTTTGAGCCTTGCAGAAACTCAATTTCCTCCGGTGCGCCTACGATAAGCCAGAGCACTTCGGTGTTAGTGTCGTTGAATACCTGCCGTAACTGTTCCGGCCCCACCAACACGCCGCCGTATTTTGGCACGGTCAACGTCTCGTCGCCTACGCGCATCCGGCCCACGCCTTCCAGGACGAAATAGAACTCCTCCTGCCGGACGTGCTTGTGCATGGTACTCGCGCTTTTGGGCGGCAACCGCCAGAGGCGTGCGCTAAGATTCTCACTTCCTGTGCGCTCCAGATAATCGGCGTTTGGAATTCGCATCAGGTTGGACGGCCGCCAGAAGAGGTCTTCCAGTTTGATCAAGAAGTAACCTTCTATGGCTTTCATCGTACCCTTCTTAGAAATAACGCTCATCGCGAAGAACCGAGAAAGTCTCGGACCAACGTAGCGATTTCGTCTGCCGCCGTGTCCAACGCAAAATGACCCGCGTCGAGGACATGAACCTGGGCGTTAGGAACGTCCTTACGATAGCGTTCCGGTTCGCCGGGATCGAACGAGAGATCGTATTTACCCCAGATCACAAGCAAGGGCGGTTGCTTCTCACGCATCCATGCCTGCCACTTGGGATAGGCGTCCACATTAGTACGATAATCGTAGAAGAAATCGCTTTGAATCTGCGCCTGCCCCGGCTGATTCAGGAATGCGAACTCGTCCGTCCACAAATCAGGATCGTATCGATCCACATTCGGATCGTTCCCGACGTGACGCGTCCGGGTTGTCTGCAATGAGAGGAGATTTGTGCGAAGCGCGCTTTCGTTCGCCGCGCGATCCTTCCAAAACTCGCGTCGAGTCTTCCAATTCGCACCCAATCCTTCGTTATGAGCGACGGCGTCTTGAACAATGAGAGCGTCTACGCGGTCTGGGTGCGCAAGCGCCATGCGAAAACCAACGGGACCGCCGTAATCCTGCATGTAAAGCGCGAAGCGCGAGAGTCCGAGCGCTTCGGCAAAGTGATTCATGATCTCGGCGATGTGATCGAAGGTGTATGCGAATTTTTTCGGATCCGGCCAGTCGCTGTGTCCGAATCCCGGGTAATCCGGAGCGACGAGATGAAATCGATCCGAGAGCCTCGTGAAGAGTGGCTCGAACATCCGGGACGAAGATGGCAATCCATGGAGCAAGAGAATCGTTGGCGCATCCCTCGGCCCCGCTTCCCGATAAAAGATTGAAAGTCCGTCAACTTTGACCGTGCGATAAGAGACGTGCTGAGGGTCTTTCGTGGCGGCGGCTATTCCAGATGTATTAACAGCGAGCATTGAAATGGAGGCTATCGAAAAGGTAATCATCGCTACGAGCTTGGTTCGCTGTTCGGTTTTCACATTTGTATTGCTTTAACGTCGATCACCAAACACGCAACCAAAAGGGCTGACTGATTCCGAAGTTGTTCCCACCGAAGCAGGAGGTCCTGGGTGTCTTTGTGTTTTCCGTGCAGACTATGCCAGGAAAAAAGCGCCCCAGACGTCTGCTCGTCTGGGGCGCAAGACTGCGTTGCCTAACCAAATTACGCCGCGTCAATCACGGGGAAAGACTTCGAATAGATTGTTTTCGCCGTGCTGCTGGGTGAAGAAAAGCCTTGCCCGGTCTTTCTTGAAGACCTTTGTTCCGATCAAACCGTTTATCGTGGCGTCTCCCTCGGACATGTGCAAGCCAGTCGGTTCGTTGTCTTCGTCGGTTGCCAATGGATCCAGGCCGAGCGCAACGAATCGGGCCACGGTATTTCGCGTAGGATGGTTTTTGTCCAGCTTGTAAGCCCAAATTGAATCGAGTTTATTCAACTGATCGTGCAACGTGTCGCCGCGATCTTCTGCCACCAAGATCGTCTCCTTGTCATCGACAAACGTCAGATTATCAAACGAAGCATGGTCGGCGTCCCCCAGCACAACAAGCGAGATGGTTCCAGTCTGGCGGCTTCGGTCCAGATCGACACGGAAGATTCCGCCCCAGGCGCCGCGCGCTGCCAGCACAGGATCCGTGCCTGCGATATTATCGGTGTCGCCGGTGACGTCGAAGACGAAAGTCTGGAAGTGTGAACCAGGCTGGAACTGCCCATTCTCCTGGCGCTTGAACGGCGTCGCGCCGAGAGCTTTGGCCAGAGCGTTGGCATCGAATGGATCGGTGCCATCAATTTCGGTGTCATGAACCGTGACCCATTGCACCGGCCAGGACGCACCCACGGTATGAAGCAGTAGTTGATTCTCCGATCGCGTATCGCCGTTCGGGTTCTGGTCATCCACCGGCACGAACACCAAAGGACTGCCGTTGATCGAGACTTGGAGCGCCTGCAATTTGCCATGAGTCAGGTCGTCCGGAGATGTAGGAACGAACCGGTAAACGAATGAGTTTGGGGTTCTTCCATGATTTTGTACCGTAGTGCCGCCGACATCCTCAACAAGCCAGATATTGCCCGAGTCATCAGGGTGGATGCCTTCGTAACCGCCGCGCCCAAGGCTGCCATAGAGCGTACGTAAACCCGCGCCGCCTCCAGTGCTTGGATCAAAATCGGCGCCGATCTCGATGACGCCCCCGTTAGCGCCGGCTTCCTGGGTAAAAAGTAGAGTGCCACTAAACGGATCCCAGGTTGAACCATCGATGCTGTTGAATTCAGTTAAGCCATTCTCGCCGACTGGCGTCAGGAGCGTGACGCGGTGATCCGGATCCGCCACATCGAGATTAATGCGCGTGACGTGAGCGAGATTTCCGCTGTTCTCGTGTCCCTGAAAAAGGAAACGCCGGCCATAATCGTAGTCAGGTGTCGGCCCACCCGGGTTATGATCCAGGATGAGATAAGTGTTTTCATCCGGCTCCGTGCGACTGCCATCGCTTAGGTTGCCGAGTGTCGTGATTACGCCCGAGGGATTCTCGAGCACATCGAGGCCCTGGGCGACGAGCCCGTCGGTAAACTCCGATGACAAGACATTGTTGGAAATCACCACAGGATTGGCTGCGGGCACGCCGCTTACCTTTTCGTCGAAGACCCGCACAAGGTCATCCGCGGCAGCGTTTGAGGCAGCCACAGTGACAAGCGCGATGATGATGGCAACGAATACACAGGACTTGGCCTGCAGTAGATTCTTAAGAGTTGGTTTCATGATTTGATTGTGTTGGATTGGTTTGTTTTGGTTTGGGCGGTAGTGACCGCACGCGCCAAACAGCTACAGCCCAATTGTGACGAATGGGTTCACAACGTGTAAAAACTGTGTGACTTTTGATGTCACACGGCCGTTACATGCATACGCTCGTTGCTGCTCGCTGCCGGCGTATCATCGCGCCGTGTAAATCCGAGAGTGGCATCAGACCATCTTGATTGGAAAGTCTCACATCCTCACTTAATCTCGGCATCCCAGACGGTTCCGGTGTACTTGCCGACGCGATACGTAACTTTCACCTGATCGCCTTCTCGCAATTTCTTCCATGGCGTTCGTTCGGTACGGACCTCGATGGTACGACCATTGTCGCGCATTCGGACTTTCACAATCCATTGTTCGTGATTGATCGCCCGATCATCTTTGATTTCCTCGCCTTGGTTTACGGCCGCGACGTAATCCTTCCCGATCACGATTGCATCGCCATTTTTCTTTTCGCAGCCGCACAGACCAGTGATCAACAACAGCGCAACGAGACAGCCGGGCACAATCGATTTCTTCATTCCTAACCTGTCCTTCGTACGTCAAAACGTCTTCATTTTGTAACCTGATTGCTGCTTGTTAGTCATCGTTCGAAGTGTAGCATCGCAGCGGGTCATTCACTCCGAAACGGAACGCTAGTTATGGGTGTCATGTTGCAAGCCTTTTATTGGGATTGTCCCAAGGCGGAAAATCGCGAACACGAGTGGTGGGCCTATATCAAATCCAAGCTACCTGCGATCGCAGAAGCTGGCTTCACCGCGTTGTGGCTTCCGCCAGCAAACAAAGCCGCCGGATGGAAATCGATGGGCTACGATCCCTACGATTACTATGATCTCGGTGAGTTCGATCAGAAAGGTGGTGTGCCTACGTGGTTCGGTTCCAAGGCTGAATTGCTCGATCTCATCCAGTCTGCTCACGCGCTCGAACTACAAGTGTATGCGGATCTGGTATTCAATCATAACAGCGGCGGCGATGCACAGGAACTAAATCCGATCGACGGCCAGTCACG